>Ga0118677_10003447_pt1 | contig 29923 bp, 22 predicted proteins | sample AliMusrvi5mmetaG_FD_86154 | JGI IMG/M metagenome (GOLD analysis project Ga0118677, IMG submission 86154) | reverse complement strand
CTTGGGTACACTCTGTCATAGCGAAAGCCGCCTCCCTGCGGAACGTAACTGTAGCCTGGAAACTCAGTTATGCCCCAGCTGGCGGCTTCTTGCTACTCGCTGTGTGAGAAATCGCGGCTAGGCCTGCAAGCCGATGGTAACCTGGCGCTTGCCGGACTGGCGCCGCGGTATCGACTCCACGGGCAGGATCTCCACGTGGACCCCCGCTCCAAACGCCTTGGCAAGCTCGGAGCGCAGCAGGGTCTGGCTATGCTCCGAGAGCGAACCGCTCAACACCACGGAGATCACGATCAGGTCAAGGCGTTTTTGTTCGGCCTGGAACTCGCGTACTTCCTTGATGTCCTTCATCAGGTGGGGGATCAACTCGCCAGGTACGATACGCCCGTCCGGAGCGCGCAGCAGTTCCAGCGTGCGGCCCTCCACGTTCTTCAACAGGGGGAGTCCGCGCCCACACGAGCAAGGCGCATCGGAAAACCACCCGACATCGCCGATCCTGTAGCGAATGAACAGCATCCCGTCGTTGTGCAAATCCGTGATCAATAGTTCTGATGGCGATTGATTGGTATCCGCCTCAGTCTCCACTATCAGATTCTCCGCGTGTACATGCAACCCTTCGTGCCGGTCGCACTCGGCGCCGATCGACATGAACTCCCGGGAACCGTAAGTATTGAACAAGGGAGCCCCAAGAGCCCGGGCAACCAGTTCCCGGGTTGGTGCAAAAACCGGCTCTGCGGCGGCAATTACACCATTGATCTCATTCAGCCGGAGGTTGTGGTCGATAAGGAAATGACAGAACTGTTCGAGACTCGACACGTATCCGACCACCGCGGTCGGACGGAACCCGTGGGCCGATTCGTAAATCCGCTGCCAGAGTTCCGCAGTCTGCAGAAACGTGCTGAAGACCAGTTCGCGCCGCATGAGCCGGTAGAGATCCGTTTTTGTCCGCTTAAATGCGGAGGGAGTTCCAATGGGCGCGCCCCAGAGGTAAAGCGTCTTCTCGCCGGTAGCCGCCCCTGCCCAGGCGTAGGCGCGAGCCGTGGCTGCGCTGCGCCAATCATAACTGCCCATGCCGACGTAGAAGCGGGCAGGCACGCCTGACGAACCGCCTGTGGCGTGTGCGAACACCTTCCCGGTGTGCCCGACCGGTCGCAAACGCTCCCGGTTCTCGTTCAACTCCTCGCGGGACAGCGGTGGCAACTGGCGGAAATCGCCGATGCTGCGGATGTCCTCGCGCCGAATGCCGGCGGCTTTGTACTTCTCCTGGTAATAGGGCACTTTCTCGAAAGCCAGATCCAGCAGCAGCGACGCTTCCTGCCACTGAAAATCGCTAATCTGCCGGGACGACCACCACTGGCTGCTCTCCAGGAAGCTGCGCCTCAGCGGGTATGCGCGGCCACGTGCCCGATAATAGAGCGGAATTAACGCTCCTTCCAGCAATCGGCTATATGCAGTCATTCTTCGTTCACTGCTTCTCTTGGAAGCCACGCCCAGTATAGCGCTGGCCCAGGCCGCACTAGTTCGAGACGTCTGTCCAACAACCTTGCCGATGCTAGCGGACCGCTACTCTGACCGTGAGGTAGACTCCTGCGACAATTGCCAGGCACAAAGCAACCGTTCTCCCCCCCACCACTGGCAGAGAGGGCTCGACAGGCATCCGATTCTCACGCCGCGCAATCTCGGCTAGAACAACACCCAGTCCAATCAGCAGGTACAGGGGCAAAGTGTAAGTCCTGGACAGAAACCAGGCGGCGGTCAAGAACGCGATCAGGCTGAGCCTGACCATCTCCGCGTAACGGCTCAGTTGCTCATTAAGCTCATCAATGGGAGCCAGATTGACTAGCTGATTGAGTTCCCACACGGTGAGCAGGATTATCGCCATCCATACAACGAATCCGACGAACCCCAATTCCGCAAAGCAGAGGACATAGGAATTGTGCGCAGTGATGGGATTGAAGTCCGTGAAGAAGCGATAGCCTACGCCGAAGAAGGGATGTGATTTGAGCAGTTCCAATCCAACCGACCAGGCTTCGAACCGATCGATGATTGACTCGTCTTTCGTTAGGCGACCGCCCGCGATGTTGATTGCCACCAAGCCAAGCACGGTGCCGCCGGTCATCAGACCGGCCAGCATGCCGCCGACCCGCCTTCTCAGCCAAAAAACCGCCATCACGATCAGAGCCAGTGCCGCTCCCCGGGAATGGGTGAGGTAAACGCACCACAGCATAAAGGAACTAGGCACCAGGAAGAGGGCGACGTTCCTGAATGGAGACCGGCTCTTCCAAGCGATGAACATCAAGGGAATCGCCATCAAGATGCCCTGTGCGAGATCGTTCGGATCGGCGAAGAATCCCATGCCGCGGACACGCTCCAGGAAACTCCATTCTTCTTCTGAGACCTGCTCCATCCGCTGCTGCAGAACGTACAATTCTCTGAACTCACCTGACCCGTAGTAGTAGGCATACGTTGCTTGGAGGGCGACGATAAAGCAAGCTGTCGCGATCGCAAACAACAGCCAACGCAGTTTGGGCAGCGAGTTCACCGTGACAATCACGGCAAAAAAGTAAATCGGGACGATCATGAACTCGTCCATCGCCTCAAGCGCTCCCCCTACCCAACGCAGTGCGATGATTCTGGACAGGATGAGCACGAGTGTGAAGATCAGGACGAGCGGCGCCTGGCGGGCTTTGAAGCTAAGGCGACTGAGCGGCAGATAGCCTGCAGTACACAGGAGGCAGAGAACTCCCAGCACCAGCATGGGGCGATATGGGATGAATGCCGGATTGGTATCGAACGGACGAACGAAAACCGCGAAGGTATAAATCAGAAGCATTACGAACGGCATTACTGATGGAGTCCTCTCACTTGGTTGGATGCTTCCGGCGTCTTAAAGGGGGAGTATAGCCTGTCGGCGCAGCGAGTCGATGACAAGGTACATTTCCCATGCGGTCGTGTAGCGATGTCTCCACCCGCGGCGCTCGCACTCCCCCGCAATTAACTTGAAAAGTTGGTCCAATCCGCCCCCCAACAACATCGAGGAGTTCTTCTCCTGCGTGCCATGCGTGAACAGCTTCAGGAAGACGTGATTTCCAAGCCTCGGCGCATATTCGAACCACAACTTCACCCGGCTCTGGTCGGGATGGTTCTGCCCCGCCAATTCACCGTTCTCCAGACGGGGAAGACCGTTCCGGTTCCCCGTCCAGCGCACCGCCAGCGGGCCTTGGATCAGCATCAGATCGCCCTCGACGCCACCGCCCACAGCAACAGGGATGCCAGTATCGTGAGACTTCGGCTGCTGCGGGTCGTCCTTGGCCCAGTAGATCGAATTCACGGTTCGCGTTTGGGCGGGTGACGGGGCGGATGGAAGAGTGAAATCGGCGTAGCAGCCCAGTTCGCGCAACAGGATCAGTTCGTTGTTCAGGCCACACCAGCGCCCATCAGGCAAGGAGTTGTCCAACGCCCAATTCCCGTGGATGAAACCAAACTTCAACTGATCGTTGCGTTTCCGAAGAAACCCGTGGCGTTGGTGAAGCACCTCAAGAAATCGTCCGGTCCGGTCGATGAACTGCCCCGGGGTATCGTGGTCGTGGTGCAGATGCACTTCAATATCGCCGATCCCACCGTGGACGATAGACTCAAGCGCCGCCAGCAGGGATACACGGTATTCTTCCTCGGGGTAGAAGAAGCTGTACTTTGGCGCAACGCCCTGGCTATCGGCATGGCGGGACGTGATCTCCGGCCATTTGTTGACCCACAGGGCAACACGCTGGCGGGCGACCTCTTCATCGGTGTTCTTCCAATAGGGCTCGAAGTGATCCGTGATGGTGATCCATACGGTCTTTGCTTCGGAGTCGGACCGCAGACGGTTCTGCCAAGCCGAGCGGAGATATCCCGGTAGCCAGATCTGTGCGTTTCGAGGCAGTATCATTGTGGAACGGCCGCAATTCCCCGCATGCTCAGGCCAGAGCGCGGGACGGAAGCCAGCACTCATGATTATCGTGCATTAAGCCGAAACGTTCACTATTCAAGAGCGCGAACCGGGGAAGGCGTCCTGCGCATTCCATTCCTGCTATCCCCTGGACGAATTCACTTCTTCGACTGGTGGTGATAAGTGCCCCGTGGACTCAGATGACGCGGCTAACGCATCTTGGCTAGGTCAGGAAGCGGGATGGTGCTGACGTCGGCTCGCGGACGGCCGTCGAAAGCTCATTCCTGTGATCTGAGCAGCAGTTGCATCAACCGATGCGGTTTAGGCAAGTACTTCGTTCAGAATTCACCCGCAGGGGCGTGGAGCGCGCGTTCTCCACAATTCGACTGTCGCCGCTGAACCACGGAGTACCGAACACTCAGCCCCCCATTGGGCTGGATGACAGCATGCAATGGTGGCCGCGCTTTTGGACAGATTCAACCACCACCAACTCGCCTCGCTCGTGGAGCGCCGAGTCCATGCGAAAAGGACCGGCCGGCGTTACGAACTGGCTGAGGAGCCCCATGCCGCGTGAAGTTGAAGCGACTGGCGCCAGGGTAGTGAGTGAGTGCAGACTGCTGGCAGTACACGGTGAAGGGGCCTCGCGAAACTGCTTTAAGGCCCCTACCAGCCGCCAGCAAACCGGCTATTCCTGCAGGTCCATACCGGTCGCATCGCTGCGTACGGCGCTCAACTGGCTCCAGTACTTCGTCTGCAGCCCATTTCTATAGGCGGCAAGCGATGCATGGGCGGCGGCAGCACGGGCACCGAGTACCTGTTCCGCCAGCATGACACCTTTGCTCAGCCGAACTCCGCCTTGGCGCAAAAAGACCGAATCGCATTCAAACCCGAAGACGGAAACCGCGGGTAGGGGAATGGCGTAGTTGTCCGGCAGACCTAACTGCTGAAATGGGAAGCTGGAAGCCCAGTCCGTGTGGTATCCAACCAGAAAGTTGGAGATGTTCACCGAAACCTGAGCATGGGTGACGCAGTTGCCGGCAGGGATGGAATAACGCTGGCGAAGCATACCGGTCAGCAGGGCAGCTGCCTGGACCTGCGCAGGCTTGACCGTCGCCTCTAGTTGACCCGGCAACGTTTCGGTTTCGAATGAAATGCCTAGAAAACTCTGGTTCAAACTCAGGTACAACCAGTGTGGATCTGCCCAGACCGAATTGCCGGCGTGGTTGGCTGCATCGGCTTCCCGGACTACCCGGTAAACCCGTCCGAATCGGTCGATGAGGAAGTTGTAAGAGCGCTTAAGCCGCACCGCGGCGAGCAGCGACTGAGCGATGCGCTTCAGCGATGAGTTGTGCCTGGATTCGAACGGAGCCTGCGGGGACTCCGTGGTGTGAAACACGATGCCCGCGGGCACGAAGCGACGTTCGCCCACGATGTCATTCGGACGCGATGCAGAAAACACAAGGTATGACCTTGTGCGGTTGGCGACGGAAAACCGGTTTTCGATCCGAAGTCCGTTGCTATAGGTCTCGAAGGCGTCCGTCTTGTCTACCAACCAGATCTCGGGCTGCGGCGCCACTCGAACCGCTGCCGTTCCATGCCGATCTTCCGCATTCCGCCAGAGTCCGATTCCCTCGGAGGGTCTGGTCCATGGCGACGGCCTCTGGACTTCGATTACAAGCAGCACAACCAACCACGAAAGAAGCAACCACGACCTGTACGAGCGCCTGTGCTGCTTCTTGGGTAGAGACATCACTCCGCGCAAGAAACGCAACCGCTGGACCGGGCTGGTGATCGATCCCGCAAGCCACTCGACAAAGGGGCGCGCTGGACGATTCGCCTGCCTCTCGTTCGAAATGCGAGTGCCGATTTCTATCAGATACTGGCGAATACTTGGGGACAATTTCGGCGTTCCGGTAGTGCCTAATAACAGTGTGGCGGAGCTTACTGAAATTCTCTGAACGTTCAAGTTGGTGTGTGAGAAGATTCCCAGACCGATCGTACTAGACCTTCGAAGACGTACCAAATCCGAGCAGCGCACAAGCGGCATTCGAGCGTGCGATTGGATTCTTTTGCTTTTCAGGAGATCGATTCATGAGCAGTAATGAACAGACCTGCACTCAACCCATAGGACTCGATGTCGGCACCAGTCGCATTGTCGTAGCAAGGCGTGAGGGCAAGAAGTATCAATTCGAGGCGCAGCTCAATGCCTTCATCACCTTGCCCTATTCCAAGCTGACCCACAGCCTGCTGCAACGGGAAGAGGTCTTTCACGAGGTGGAGGGTGAGGAGATCGTCGTAGCCGGAAACGACGCGCAGAGATTTGCTGAAGTCTTTCACGTAGAAACCCGGCGCCCCATGCGACGTGGCGTGCTCAATCCTCAGGAACCACACAGCCTGGCCGTAGTACGCCGTCTCATTACCAAGCTACTCGGGAACGCGAGTGAGGGAGCGCGGGTGCTCTTTAGCGTTCCGGCGGCGGTGGACCACCAGGAAGATGGGCTCTCTTATCACGAAGTTTCCATAGGGCAGATCCTCAAAGCGTTGGGATATGCAGCCGATCCTATTGAGGAGGGTCTGGCCGTCGTCTTCAGCGAATTGGCCGGGTCCAACTATTCAGGCTTTGGAATCTCCTGCGGCAGTGGATTGTGCAACGTGTGCCTGGCAGTCCTGTCGGTACCGGTCATCAGCTTCAGTATTCCGAAGGCAGGCGATTTTATCGACTCCCACGCGTCGGCGGTTACGGGCGAACGAGCCACCCGACTGCGGGTTCAGAAGGAGCTATCTTTCCATATGAACGGCTTCGGGGGCGACCGGGTGCAGAATGCGCTGACGGTCTATCACGACGACGTGATCCACACGCTGACCAGCGCCATGCGCTCTAAGATCGCGACCGCGCAACAACTTCCCAAACTCCACAGACCCGTTCCGGTGGTGCTGAGTGGAGGCACGGCCATGCCGAAGGGCTTCTTGGACCGCTTCATCGCCGCCCTGCATACGCTGGATTTCCCAGTTCGCATCTCCGAAGTCAGGCTCTCCGACGATCCGCTCAATGCGACCGCACGCGGCGCGCTGATGGCCGCGCTCGCCAGCGACCGTACTTATGCCAACGCTGCGGTTGCCTGAGGCCAAACAGGCACCTGGAAGTCGTCCGAGTAGATCGGTGCCGGATGCTCCCGTTGAGCGCTGATCGGTCCTGCCGGCCATTCAGACTCTACCGGGTGCGGGGCGAGCAGTGGCGACCACTCTGAATCGGGAAGACCGAGCACCCACCATCGTTCACGGAATCAGCAGGCGCAGCGTCCACACCGATGGGGCATCGTCCGTGGGTAGCTAAGAGGCGGCATTCGCCGAGCGGTTCAGTTTGCAGGCCGCTGGTGCCCCGCCGGAAAGGACCGGAATCAGGCGCTCATGCTGAACCTCATGTTCGATTCTGCGCACACCTCGGAATAGGCTCCAGAGAACGCAAGCAGACTGCCGGAGGAGCCGGCGAGATCGAGTTCTTTCCAAGCGTCTCGAAGTGGTCGCAGGGTTTCGGCGGCTTCGATCAAGGGCTGTTCCAATTGCTGGCTCTGCGCTTGAACCAAACGGTCAGCTACGAACCCATAGAGTTGCTGCAGGCTCCGGGCCAATTCACCTCCCTGCCGAAGATCGAGCGAGCGGGACAACTCCCCCAACAAGCCAAGTGCTTTGGCGATCGATCGCCCTCTTGCTGTCCGGTTCCCCGACAAAAGGCTCTGGCGGGCCTCCAATACGCTGGCGACCAGGTGGTCGAGCATAATGCCAACTAGTTCAATGGGATTAGCGCAGAGCACCTGCTGTTCCAATTGCGCCGCATAGGGATTTGCAATCATCGTTTGTTCCTCTCAAACTCCACCGCTGTCTGAGTCGCGAAAGCGCCGCCGAGTTCTAGCGCGTGCTGCGCACGGCGTCTTCCGACAGTCGCAGCAGGTACTCCGCCGGAATCTGCCGGACGACCTCTTTCGTCTCTTTGTTCACCAATCGGATGATCGGACGGCCCGACTCAGGGTCTGAAGCGAAGGTCAGTTCGTCTGAGCCGCCGAAGACCCCGCTTTGATTGACCGACTTGACTGCTTGGATCAAGCGAGCCTGTTCTGCGCGTTCGCGCGGGGAGAGCACCTGCCCTGGCGTCTGCGCGGTGTTCAGATAGAGGCCGAGCACACTAATGCTGTTGAGATCCACGTTCTACCTCCTGGGCAGCCGCACCTGCCACAATCCTCATATCGGAGGCGCTGGACGGGACTTGAGGCAGTGTTTGAGGCGAGAGTAGAAGACTAGCCGTCCCAGGCCATGACGGCAGGGGCAAAAGACTTGAGGAGAGACGAGAATCTCAGGACAGGTTGAGGACGTCCATAGTGACGCCAGACTGCTGCTGAATTTTCTCCTGTAGGAGCGTGATAGCGTAAATCAGTTGCTCGGGGCGCGGGGGACAGCCGGGAACGTACACATCGACCGGGATAACCTGATTCACGGGGATCAGCGCGTAATTGCTGAACACGCCCGTCGAAGTCGCGCAAGCACCCATGGAGATAACCCAGCGCGGTTCGGGCATCTGCTGGTACAACTGGCGGACGACCGGGGCCATCTTGTTCGATACGCGTCCTGCGATGATCATCAGGTCGCTCTGACGCGGACTCCCTCGGAACACTTCAGCCCCGAAGCGAGCGATGTCGAAACGCGAGGCGGTCATCGCCATCATCTCGATGGCACAACAAGCCAAGCCAAATGTCATCGGCCAGATCGAGTTCTTGCGGGCCCAGTTGATGGCCTTGTCCACAGTAGTCAACAAAAAACTGTCGGCGAAATCGTCAGTTCCTTCGGAGTCAATTCGCGTGTATAGGTTGGCGGGTGGATCGCCAAGGCGAATCTGATTCTCGCGGATAGTAGATTCCATAGCCCCTCAGAGGAAATTATGGCATGAATTGGAGTCCAGTTCAGCGCGCACATACGCCACTTGAGCTAGCCTTGACAGATCATTAAGGGCGCTTGGGCCGCGGCCGCCGATCCCTCGAACTGGTCTCGGGCAGCGAAAAGGGAGAGGGACCAAGCAACCCGAGCTGGCGCTCGCCTGAAGGGCTAGGGCGGCGGCGGGTAAGGGATTACCGCCGTACTGGGTAGAATGAGTTATCCAAAGGATTCAAGTGAGCGAACCACTGCCCAAAGATCTGTTAGACGGCTTGTGCCAGGAATTCAACGTTGACCGCGAGTATTGGGATATCTGGGGCAATCACCATCAGGCTTCAGCGGAATGCAAAGCGGCAATTCTGTCGTCGCTTGGACTGGACAGTTCCAGCGCAAGCCGGCTTCGTTCCTCGGCGGACGCCTTGGCTGCGCGTCGCTGGACGCGCGGCTTGGCGCCGGTGCTTGTCTTATCCGTGAGCGAAGTCGCGCCGGTGGCTGCGGTCACCGTGCCCAACGCATCGCTCAAAGCGGGCCAGGTGACGCTCAGCCTGCGCTGGGAAGACAACACGATCGACTCGCTCACTTATCCTCTCAGCCCGTTGCAGCCAACGGGAACGTGCGTTGTGGAGGACAGGGGCTACTCTTCTTTCGATCTGAAGCTGCCGGGGTCTCTCCGGATCGGTTACCACGAACTTTCCGCGTTGGTGGTGGGGCCTGGCGGCAGTACGGTCCGCTCGGTGTGCCGGCTGATAGTGGCTCCTGATAAGGCCTGGCTGCCGGCCAGTTTGGATTGTGACCGAAAGCTTGCGGGATTGGCGGTCAGTCTGTTCGGCGTGCGTTCGCGTACCAATTGGGGAATCGGCGATTTTACCGACTTGCGCCGATTGACGAGTTGGGCCTCGCGCGCGCTCGGCGTCTCGTTCCTCGGACTAAACCCGCTCCACGTCCTGCACAACCGCGAGCCGTACAATATCAGCCCTTATCTTCCGCTCTCGGCCTACTTCCGCAATCCGATCTACCTGGATGTTGAGGCGATTGAGGATTTCAAAGCCTGTCCTGCGGCCCAGCGGATCGTGCAGGGCGAGGCCTTTCAGGCCGAACTGGCATCGTTGAGGAGCGCCGAGCAGGTTTGTTATGAAGAAGTCGCGAGGATGAAGCTAGGTATCCTGCGCTTGTCCTTCCGGCGTTTCCTGCGTGACGAGTGGAGCAAGGGGACCGAGCGAGCCCGGAGGTTCGATGGGTGGCGCGCGAAGCAGGGAGATTTGCTGGAGCGCTTCTCGGTTTACTGCGCTTTGGACGAGGTGCTGCATCTCCAGGATCGCGAGCTCTGGATCTGGCCCGACTGGCCCGAAGCGTACCGCTCGCCAGATAGTCCGAAAGTCCATCAGTTCGCCGAGGCACACTGGCGGCGGGTGTTGTTCCACCAGTGGATGCAATGGCAGGTGGACCTGCAACTCGAAGCGGCCCAAAAGGATGCGCAAGCGGCGGGCATGGAGATCGGGCTTTACCATGATCTAGCGTTGGCAACTGATCGCTGCGGAGCCGATTTGTGGGCGCACCGCCGTTTCTACGCCACCGGCTGCCGGGTAGGCTCGCCGCCGGATGGATTTGCGACGGAGGGTCAGGATTGGGCTTTTCCCCCGCCCAACTCGGCCGCCCTGCGGGAGGACGGCTACCGGCTTTTCATCGAGAGCATCCGGCGCAACAGCCGCCACGGCGGCGCGCTGCGCATCGACCATTTCATGCGCTTTTTCCGGCTGTTCTGGATTCCGGACGGCTTCGCGGCGAAAGACGGCACGTACGTAAATGAACACTGGATCGACCTGATGCGCATCCTTGCCTTAGAGAGCGTGCGGGGGGAGTTCCTGGTCGTGGGCGAGGATCTGGGGACCGTTCCAGATGCCTTGCGCGCAGCCATGGATCGCTTCAGGATTCTCAGTTACAAGCTGTTTTACTTCGAAAGGGGTATGGACGGCGAACCGAAACGCGTTCAGGACTACGCCCGTCAAGCTCTGGTCTCATCGACGACGCACGACCTTCCCACACTTGCGGGCTTCTGGGCAGGGAGAGACATCGAAGCGAGGCGTGCTGCGGGAATGCTCCCAGACGCCGCTCAACTCCGTCGTCAGCAAGAGGAACGGCGCATAGACAAGGGACGACTGCTGCACGCGTTGATCCGCGATGGCTTCCTACCCCAGGATTTTCCGCGCGCTGCCGCCGACTGGACCGAACTCACCGGCGACTTGCACAACGCGGTCATCGGCTACCTGGCATCGACGCCCTCCATGCTGCTGCTGCTCAATCAGGAAGACCTGACGAAAGAAACGGAGCAGCAGAATCTCCCCGGTACTACCTGGCAGTACCCGAACTGGAAGCGCAAGATGCGCTACACCCTCGAGGAACTGGACGATTGTCCCAAGGCCGGGGACTTTGCGCGGATGTTCCGCGGTTGGCTGTCACGGACCAGTCGTCTGAACTCGGCTCAAGGTTGACGCGTCAAAATCTCGATAATCTCCGCGTATTTTCAGGCGGCCGCCGCTTGAGTGTGCAACGCTTGCCCAGCGCTTGCGATAATAGTCCGTACGCAGCAAGTGTCTTAATTTCAATACAGTTACGGGGGCAGCGTGAGAGAGCCGATCATTGAAGCCCGGCAAGTGGAGAAGTTCTACGGCCAGCCTGGGGGGAATCGCATCCAGGTGATCGCGCCGCTAGACATGAGCGTTTACCCCGGCGAGATCGTTGCGTTGCTGGGCCCCTCCGGATCAGGCAAGTCCACCTTGCTGCGCATGTTGACTGGTCTGGCCACTCCCACCGGAGGCCAGGTTCTGTGGCACAACAAGCCACTCCATGGGCCCTGCGAGAACGTCTCGATTGTGTTTCAGAGTTTCGCCCTTTTTCCATGGCTCACCGTGCTCGAGAATGTCGAAGCGCCGTTAAAGGCGCGTGGAATCGACGCTGTGAAACGCCGCAAGCGCAGCCTGAAGATGCTCGATACGGTCGGTCTGGACGGGTTTGAATCCGCCTACCCCAAGGAACTGTCCGGCGGCATGAAGCAACGTGTCGGCTTTGCCCGCGCGCTCGTCGTTCAACCCGAAGTGCTGTTCATGGACGAGCCCTTCTCTGCACTCGACGTGCTCACCGCGGAGAACCTCCGCAGCGAGCTGTTGGAGCTATGGGAAGACAAGAAAATCGACACCCAGTCGGTCTTCATCGTCACGCACAATATTGAGGAAGCGATCCTGCTCGCGGATCGCATCGTCGTTTTAGGCAAGAACCCCGCCCGCATCCGTACCGATTTCCGCGTCGAACTGCCACGGCCTCGCGATCGCAAGTCGCCGGCCTTCACCATCCTTGTGGACTACGTTTACAAAGTCCTGACTAAGCCCGATGCCGGCTCCGATTTCCAACTCGCCCCGACCACCACCACGCCCATCCTCACCCGCGAGCGGCCTAAGTACCAGATGCTTCCGCACGCGCGCCCCGGAGGAATCGCCGGGTTCCTGGAGATCCTCTCAGACCATGGCGGCCACGCCGACATCTACCATTTGGCGGATGACCTGATGTTCGAAATCGACGACATGCTGCCCACGGTTGAGGCGGCAGTCCTGCTTGGTTACCTGACCTTGTTTGAAGGCGACTCGGAGATCACCTCCGAAGGACAGGCGTTTGTGGAAGCCGACATCCTGGCGCGTAAGGATCTGTTCCGTGCCGCCGCGCTTGAGCGGGCTTCGCTGATCAAGCAGATACGTCGTTCGCTCGAAACCAAAGCTGATCGCACGCTACCGGACGAATTCTTCCTCGACCTTCTGGAAGAGCATTTCAGCCAGGAGGAGGCGAAACTGCAGATTGAGACGGCCATCAACTGGGGCCGATACGCCGAGTTGTTCGATTACGACAGCAAGCGTGAGCGCTTCTTCATGCCGGAAGAAGTGGCTGCGCCAACCGAGGAGAACTCCGAAGAAAACGAGGTCGGGCACGGCCTATGAGCACGCTGCCGCACGCGCTGAAGAGCGAGCGAACTTGGCCCTTCTTCCTCGACGCCATCGTGCTGGGCGGCGTAATCGGCACGGTATACCTGATGATGGTGGTCGGGCGCTACTGGTTTGGCGCCATCGTGCCGGCCGCGGAGATTTCGCGCTCCCCTCGCGCAATCCCGATGTACACCGTCTACTCGTTGGTGCGCATGACCGCGGCCTACGTCCTCAGCCTTGTTTTCGCCGTTGCGTACGGTTACGTCGCGGCCTATAACAAACGTCTGCAGGCCGCTATGCTGGCGACGCTCGACATCCTCCAATCGATTCCGGTCTTGAGTTTCCTGCCCGGGGTGATGCTGGCCATGGTCTCGCTATTTCCGACGCGCCAGTTAGGGGTCGAGATCGGCTCGGTTATCCTTATCTTCACCGGTCAGGTGTGGAACATGGCCTTCAGCTTCTATGCTTCATTGAAGGCCATTCCCAAAGAGCTGCGCGAAGCTTCACGCATTTATCGCTTCAGCCGCCTGCAGGAATTCCTCCAACTTGAATTGCCCTACGGCACCATCGGACTGGTGTGGAACTCGATGGTATCGGTCGCCGGCGGGTGGTTCTTCCTGATGGCCTGCGAGATGTTCGTGCTCGGCAAGCGCGACTTCCGTTTGCCGGGCCTGGGTTCGTACCTCCAATCGGCCGCCAGCGACGGCGATACGCAGGGCATCGTGTGGGGTCTGGCCGCAATGATCGCCGTGATCGTGATGATCGATCAGGTTGTCTGGCGCCCGGTCATCGCCTGGGCCGACAAGTTCAAGATGGAGCAGGTGGAAAGCGCCTCGGTCGCCGAATCGCCGATTCTGCATTTCCTGCAAAACTCGCCCCTCCTCACCCGCCTCACCAGCCAGACGCTGGCTCCACTGGCCGAGCGAATGTACCTCCACGCCGCCCAACGCCATCAGGAGAAGCCATTCAAAATGAGCGACGCACGCCGCGGCAGGGTCGTGCGCTGGATCGTCAGCGGTCTGCTGGTCGGGTTGATCATGTACGCGGTCGTCCAGGCTTTTCTGACACTGCGCGGTGTGACGTCGACCGAACTACTGACGACGGTGGAGTCCGCCGGCGCGACGTTCCTGCGCGTACTGGTGGCCCTTGTGCTGGGATCGGCCTGGACCATCCCGGCTGGCGTCGCCATTGGGTTCAATCCCAAGCTCGCGCGCATCGCCCAGCCACTGGCTCAGATCGCCGCCTCCGTGCCCGCTACAGCGCTGTTCCCAGTGGTTCTGCTGGCGCTGATCAGCGTGGGCGGAGGTCTCAAGGTCGGGTCGATTCTACTGATGCTACTCGGCACACAATGGTACATCCTGTTCAACGTGATCGCCGGCGCGATGGCCATCCCGTCGGAATTCCGCGAGGTCTCGGAGATCTTCCGCTTCAATCGCCTGGACCGCTGGCGCACGGTAATTCTGCCCGGGATCTTTCCGTACTTGTTGACCGGACTGGTGACGGCCAGCGGTGGCGCGTGGAACGCCAGCATCGTCGCAGAGTATTTCCACTTCAAGGGCCAGGTGCTGTCCACCTTCGGGCTCGGCTCGCTCATCAGTTCGGCCACGGACGCGGGCAACTTCTCGCTGCTGCTGCTCTCGACCGTCGTAATGGCGACGCTGGTGGTCAGCGTAAATCGCCTGCTCTGGAGGCCACTCTACCGGATCGCGGAACAGCGGTACAAATTGGAACCGTAAGATCGAACTTCGTTCGAAATCAGTGCTCTCCAATTCCCTCGAGCTAACGGACCGGCAGAAGGTTCAGGCTCGCCGCACTGCACTCCCCAGCGCTCGCACCGCACGCGCGAGCGGAGAGGTCCTTGTTCAGGCAGATTCGGACTTCCTGAAGTTCGTTGTCCTTGTAACAGGAGGTCCGAAACGCTGCTGGAGGAAAGCTCGGATTCGCGGCTGCGAGTTTAGCCTCGACTTCGGCAGGGCTTAGTTGCAGCGCCTGAGACGGCTGATCCAGATCGGCCGGCACGGTCACGGATTCGCGCGCTTTGCGGAGGGCTGAGAAGTAGTCATCCGCGTTCAAACCGCTGCAGCTGCCATGCGCCGTCCATTCGTGCTGGATCAACGCCTCGGTGGGAACGTACTTCAGGGTAGCGTCGATGATAGCTTGCGAGAGAGTTCCGGCCGAGCCGCAGTTCTCAGGCCCGCGCGAAGATTCGCCTTGCGGCCACAGCCCGTGGACGATGAAGCCAACGCGGCGACCCGGGCCACATTCGCGCGGGTCCTTAACGCCTTGGGGCTGGTCGCAGAAGTCCGGCGCGTAGGACAGCACCAGCAGGTAGTAGGAGAACTGTCCAGGGGGAGTGGGCTTCTTCTTGTGAGACGCGACAGCCGCGCCGCCCGGCAGCAGAAAGCAGACCAGCAGGATCGCGAGGAAGGGGTTGCGATGGAGCGTTGCCATTCGAGTATTGTCCACCCAAAAGCGCTTCATTTGTGAGGGGAAAGTTCGCTCTTTTGGAGGGCAATTTGCACAAAAAGCCAGGGCCAGGGGAGCCAACCACGCCACGTGCCAGCGGCTCTGCGGCGCGTCTCGACGCTGAGGGGGAAGTAGTTCTACACTTCCGGCTTAGGCGTCATGGCGGTGCTGGGCGGGAGCACCGGCGGCTTGATCAGTCGCGCCGGAATGGCACCAGTGAGCGAGTGCAAGTAGGTTGTAATTGAGACTACTTCCTCCGGGCTGAGGCGTTTGCCGAGCTGATACTCGGCCATCTGATCGACCGCGTCTTCCAGTCTGGCCACCTTGCCGTTGTGGAAATACGGCCCGGTCTTTTCGACATTGCGCAGTGATGGAACCTTGAAGATCATCCGGTCCGCTTCCTGCCGCGTGACCTTGAACCGGCCCGGGTCGGTGGAGTCAGGATACGGCTTGACGTTGCCCAGTTTCTGGTAAAGATTCCCACCGAGCAAGGCCCCGGCGTGGCACGTTCCGCAACCAGCCCTGTAGAAGACGTTGAACCCGGCTTTCTCTGCCGGGGTAAGCGCCGCTGAATCGCCTTTCACAAACTTGTCCCAGCGTGCTGGCGTCAGCAGTTTCCGCTCGAACGTGCCAATCGCGATAGCGGCATTTTCGAAGGTCACCGGATCGTTCTCAGCGGGGAATGCCCGCTTAAACGCGCTCACGTACGCTGGCATTGATTTCAAGACCCGGACCACTTGTTTGTCGGACGCCATGGCCATCTCCACGGGATTCAGTACCGGCCCCCTGGCCTGCGCCTCAACATCCGCCGCCCGGCCATCCCAAAATTGAACGAAGTGGGCGGCGGCGTTGTAAACAGTGGGAGAGTTTCTGTCGCCGTGCTGGTTCAGATAGCCTTCTGAAGTTGGCCTGTGATCGACACCGTACCCGTCAAGTTGATGACAGCTGTTGCAGGAAATCGTCTGGCTCCTGGAGAGACGCGTCTCAAAATAGAGCATCCTCCCCAGTTCCACTCGCAGCTCCTCGGCTCCTCCGGCACTTGTCCGAAGCGCTTCAGGCAGCGGCTTGAACATCCTCAGCTTTGCCGCGTCAACAGTTTGGAATACCGTTGTCTGCCTACTGCAACCTGTCAAGAAGAGGATCGAGAACAGGGCGGCTGGAACAACCGCTGCTTGAATGCTAAATATCGCTGCGCCCTTGCTGTGCGGCCGCAATTAGAACCTCGCAGTCCGAAACACTGTAATCATATGCGGCGACGAGACGAATGGAAATGGTAATTTTCTTAATGAATCTGGAGGCGAAGCGCCTTGGTATCAAGGCACTTCGAGGAGTTCAGCAGGCAATCAGAGGTTACGCTGCTCAATGGTGGGACGATGACAGTTCGGCAAGCGGGGCCTCAAAGCGAAGCCCCACGTGATGCCGGTTTTCAACTCCGTCTGCGAACCGGAACCTGGGCGAATTGGCCGACGAGCCATGTCTCTGCGGACTCTTCGAATTCGCCCAGTCGATTCCGCTAAGGACTGCGTTACGGCCGGTGCAGCACCGGCAATGAAGTGATCCCGCCGGACCCATCGACGCGCAGGCCGAGGCCGGTAATCTGCACCGACGACGGGGCGCTGAATTCGATAATCCCGCGATTGCCCGCAGTGATGGGGAAGGACGTTCCCAGAAGGAATGCGGTGTGGCCGCCAGCAGGCACCGAGATGCGCTGGGAAGCTAATTGCTTGGCACCGTTGCCCCAAACCGTCGCAATCACACTGGCGGCATTCCCCAGTGTGAGGTTCGTCAGAGCCACGCCAGTGGCGCTGGAGCTGATGCTGTCATAGGGCAGGATGAAGGTAGAGGTGAAGGCCGATTCCAAGGGTATGGTCCCCTCGGACTGCACTCCCTGCGGAGACGTGTAATGGAATACACCGTAACCGGTGAGGTTGCCGATGCTGCTGATGTCAGCCCACCCGGTGGTTTCCAGCGATGCGCCGGTGTCACTGTCGATGAGTAGCGTGTCGTTCGGGGCGATGGTTCCGGAGACCGTTGAACCAGTCGAAACCGTGACACCGCTAGTCTGAGTCAAGGTCACGGGCAACTGCAGTGCAACGCCATTATTGGACCAGAACTGGACCGTTACCGGCACTGCCGTTACAGAGTTGTTAATCAGGTAGATCGAGGTCTTCCAGCCCCCACCTGAGGCGACCTGGGAAATCACGCCGGATCGCATCGCACTGGGAGGGGTGATGGTCACATTGAACTGCTGCGATACGGCGGTATTGAAGGCATCCGTCACTAGGACCGTGAAGGTGGATAGACCCGTCGCTGTGGGTATTCCGCTGATGACGCCGTTGCTCGAGAGGCTCACTCCTGTTGGGAGACTACCACTCGCCAGGGTCCACACATAGGGTGGGACACCGCCGGTCGCGGCCAGAGTTTGCGTGTAAGTGGAATTGATCATCCCGTTGGGCAAAGTAGGCTGCGTTGAAATCGTCAACGGGGAGATGGCGGCTTGGATCGTCAGGGTGAAAGTTGCGAACGCGTGCGTGCCCACGTTATCGGTGACCTGCACAAAGAATGTGGCGGTGCCAGACGTGGTCGGCTTGCCGGTGATGGTGCCCAGCGAAGGGTTCAAAGTCAGGCCGTCCGGCAGCGTGCCGCTCAGCACCAACCAGGTATAGGGAGAGGTCCCGCCGCTGGCTATCAGTATGTTTGCATAGGGCGTTCCCACTACCCCTGGGGTCAGCGGGGTGGTTGTTGCAATGGCGAGTGGGGCGCCAGCGCTCGACTTCACTGAGACTGCGAGGGAAGCCAGAAGCATCATGGCGGTCAAGGCATGTCCGGCTAGGGACTTATTCAGCAATTTCATACGGCCTCATCCTAACAACAAAATTAGTCCAGGCTGCGTTTCGGCTGCCCGGTTGCTATTTAATGGTAACCTCGATTCCCATCGGGATTGTGGCCCCTCTGTCGCCGCAAGCTCAAATCCCCCTGTGGGAGATCACCTTGAAACTACATCACGAACCAATCCGCTGCCCATCTCGAATCTCGTCCGAGCCGCGTTTGACAACGAAATCACCGGCGCTCAATGGGCCTTGCACTTCGACCCAGTCGCCGTCCTTCGCACCCTTCGTCACCGTCACCCACTCTGCGGTGCCCTGTTTGACGCGGATCACGAAAACCTTTTCCGTCGTCGTCACCACAGCCGTCGCAGGCACGAATAATCCCGGCGCAGCGCGTTTAACGGGCCAGACTACCTCAGCGTACATCCCGGGAGCCAGAGCACCTATCCCATTTTGGACGTCGGCCTCCACGGCCATGGTGCGAGTCTTGGCATCGAGCGACTTCGCCACTCGGGCAATCACGCCAAAGTACTGCTTGCCTGGCTGAGCCGGCACGGTAAACCCAACGCGTGCGCCGAAGGAGATGCCAGCCACGTTTGTCTCTGGGACTGCCACCGTCAGGCGCAACCGTGCGACTTGCTCCAATTCTAGAAGCGGCTCCGAAGTTGGGGTGGCTAAAGCGCCAGGGTGAAGGCGGCGGGCAGTCACCACTCCTGCGAAGGGCGCACGCAGATCCAGATATGCTTCGAGTTCCTTCAGCGCATCGACTTGTGCCTTGGCGGCCGCTTCGGCGCGCTCCATGCCGTCGCATTGCCACCGCGCCGCTTCCAGCGCTTGGCTTGCCTGCACTACGTCGTTCTCGGCCACGGCCCCCGGCGTTTTCGCCGCCTGCTTCAGCCTTCCCAGTAGCGATTCCGCCGCCGCCCGCTTGGCGCTGGCCTCGGCCCGCTGTGCGGCCGCTCCCAACGCTCTGGCCTCAGCATCTGCCCGCTGCGCTTTCATCTCAGGTGCGGATAGTCTGGCCAGCAGGTCCCCCTGCTTCACCACGCTGCCCCGGTCAACTTCGACACTTTCTACAAACCCGCTGACGCGAGCGTGCATTGCGACCTTCTCCCAAGGTTCCAATTCGGCGGGCAATCGCACTGTGTTCCGGGGCGTTCGCGACGCGACCTGCACGGTTTCGATCTTCTGCGCGCAGGCCGTGCCTGCAATCCCAAGCAAAAGCAGAATCCTGAGAACTGTCATCGTTTCACCTGTTGCCGGATGAGGTGGGGCACCGGCCACACCCTTGGCCCCGGAACTCGTGCCTGCATCATCGTCCAGCCTGCTTTGCATCGAACCATTCACTCGCCGGATCGTCGGGGTCCAGCGACGCTGACCGGCTCTGGCTCCGGCCCAGGAGAATCGGATAGAACACCGGAACGGCAGTCAGCGTGGCTAGGGTAGCCAGAATCAACCCGCCCACGACTGCCCGGCCCAATGGTGCGGTCTGTGCACCAGCTTCGCCCAGTCCCAGAGCCACAGGCAACATGCCGGCAATCATCGCTGTCGCGGTCATCAGCACGGCTCGCAACCGCTCCGGTGCGGCAACTCGCACGGCCTCGTGCGCTGTAGCGCCTGACCTGCGCTCCGCCTCGGCGAACGTGCACAGCAGAATGGAATTCGCCGTCGCGATGCCTGTCGCCATGATCGCGCCCAGGAAACTCTGGATATTCAGTGAAGTGCCGGTCAACCACAAAGCTCCGAAGGCGCCCAACAGCACCGCGGGGGCGGGCGTCAACGCGATCAGCGCCACGCGGAAGTCCTGGAAGAAGGTGGCCAACAGCAGCAGAATCGCGAGCAGTGAAGCCCCCAGCCCGTAGGCTAACGCGCTTGATGTCTCGTCAAGTGCGGGGATCTGGCCGCGCAAGCTCACCGTCGCCCCGCGGGGCGGCGCACCCGCCTTGGACACCGCTGCTCGAATCGCGCTGGACGCCTCGCCCAGGGTGAGCCCGTGCACATTCGCCACCAGGCTGACCACGCGCTGCATGTTATAGCGCTCTATCAGTCCGAAGACTTTGCCCGTCTTGACCTCGGCCACATCACCCAGCAGTGGCCGCGCGGACCCATCCTCCATCACCGGCAGGCTCTTCAGGTCCTCCGGAGAGGCCATGCGATTCTGCGGGATCTCGACTTGAATCTGAAATGCATTTCCACTCGCCGGATCACGCCAGTAATTTGGCTCGACGAAGCGGCTGGACGAGGTGGCCGCCACCATCGACTTGGCGACTCGCGAGAGCGTCAGGCCGAATTGTCCGGCCCTCATACGGTCAACCGACACATCCACCGACGGGTAGTCGAGCGACTGCGCATACTGCAAGTCGCGCAGAAACGGCAGTTTCTTTAGCTCGATTTCGATCTTCTCGGCGTGAGCCCGGCTCTGCGGAAGGCTCGGGCCCTGGACGGCAACCTCGACGGGAGCGGCCGCACCGAAACCCATTACCTGCCCGATCATGTCGCCGGGTTCGAAAAGCACTTTCGCCCGAGGCATCTCGTTGGCAAAGCGCCGCCTTAGACGCTCGCGCAGAGCCTCGCCGCGCAGCTTCGCCCCGGGAGTGAGCGCGACTTTTAGCACAGCTTCGTGCGGCCCCCCGGTAAACAGGTAGATCAAGTTGATGGGATAGCTGGGCGGCTGCACGCCGATGAACGCGGTTGAAATCTGCACCCCGCCGCTGCCCACTTCATTGCGGATGATGTCGAGCGCCTGGAGCGTGACCAATTCCGTGCGTTCAATGCGTGTGCCGTCGGCCGCACGCAATCGCATCTGGATGATCTCCTCTCCCGCACGGGGGAACACCTCGCGGCCCAGGTGCGGGAAGATCAGTGCGACCAGCGCCGCAGCGCCCACCAAGTAAGCCGTCGCTACGATCCAGCGGTAGCGCAACGCGCCGTCCACGTAGCGCCTGTAGCCGCGCTTCAACCGTCCAGCCTGGCTGCTCTGCTCGTGGCCGCGCAAGGCCCAGGTCGAGAGCACAGGCACTAACGAACTCGACAGAACGTAACTTGCCACCATCGCCAACCCCACAGCCAGTGCTAGCGGTACGAACAACTGGCGCACCACGCCCGTCATGAAGTAGGCCGGTGCGAAGACCGCCAGCATTGAAACCATCGAGAGCAGTCGAGCGGTCGCTGTCCGGCTGCACGCTTCCATCACTGCCCTCGCGCGGTTGACTCCAGTCGTCAGGTGCGAGTGGATGTTCTCGATTTCGACCGTCGCCTCGTCCACTAGCACGCCCACCGCCAGCGCCAGTCCGGCCAGCGTCATGATATTGATGGTTTGCCCAAGTGCCCACAGGCACACCACCGCGGTGAGCAGTGCCGCCGGGATGGTCACGACGACGATCAGTGCGCCGCGCCAATTGCGGAGGAACAGCAGCACCGCAAGTGCCGTCAAAATGGCTCCTAACAGGGACTCATTCACCAGGTTCCGGAGCGCGGCGGCAACGTAGCCCGACTGGTCGAATTCGAGCGTTACGCTGACGTCCTCCGGCACCACTTTGCGCATGTCGGGCAGCGCGGCTTTCACGCGCTCTATCACGCGCAGTGCCGAGGCGTCGGCGCGCTTCGTCACCTGGATATAAACCGTGCGCTTACCGTTCACGTGCGCGTAGCCTGTGATGATGTCGGTGCCGCTTTCCACCACCGCAATGTCGCGCAGATACACCGCCGGAGCCGAGCCGGGACGCAGGGGCGCATCCAACAATTCGTCCAGCTTTCCGCCCAGCACTGCATTGGTAGAGGCGATGTAGTTGACATCACCCATGCGCAAATTGCCAGCGGGCAAGACTGTGGACGCGCGATTCACGGCGGTGATCGCTTCCTCCGGTGAGATACGGTATTGCCGCAGTTTGTCGGGGTTCAGCCTGACGACGATCGTGCGCTGGTTGCCGCCGAAGGGAGGTGGCGCGGACACGCCTTCGAGCGTCGCGAACAGCGGCCGCACACGATTCAGAGCGATGTCTTGCATCTCGGCCGGCAGTCGCATGGGGGATGCGAAAACCAGTTGGCCGATGGGCACGCTACCCGCATCGAAGCGGGTGATGAAGGGCGGCACGGTCCCAGGCGGCATGAAGGCGCGGGCGCGATTGACATAGCCCACTACTTCGGCCATCGCCTGGCTCATGTCCGTTCCGGGATGGAAAACCAGTTTCATCAGGGCAGCGCCCTGAATGCTCTTGGACTCGACGTGTTCAATGCCCGTGATGTAGAGGAAGTGGTACTCGAAGTAGTAGGTGATGAAGCCTTCCATCTGCGCCGGGTCCATGCCTCCGTACGGCTGCGCGACGTACACGGTTGGCGAACCGACGTTCGGGAAAATATCCGCTGGCATACGCCGGATTGCAATCCACGCGAAGGCTGCTATTGCGAGCACGGCCACTAGAACCGTGATCGGCCGACGCAAGGAGAAGAGTACCAGTCTCATCGTGAGGGCCTATTTCACTGCATCCAGAAACGGCTGCAAGTCTCCGCGCGCGGTGGCAACGCCCAACTGCATGCGCCAGACGTTGAGCTTCGCCAGCGCTTCGTCGATTTCCGCCTGGAGCAGCAAGCGTTGCGCCTCCGCCACTTCGAGCAGCGGCGCCAAGCCGCTCTTATAGCGCGCTTGGGACTGGTCTATGGCGCTGCGGGCGGCATCCGCTTGAACCGGGGCCAACGCGGCCAGTTTCCGCGCGGCGTCGAGTTGTGCCAAAGCCCGCTCCGCTTGCGCAGAAAGATCCTGCTTTATCCGGTTCAGCCGTGCTGTCTCCGCCATAGCCCGGTGACCTTCTGCTTCGCGCTGCGCACGAACTTGTGGCTGGTCGAGAAACGGGAAAAGCACAGAGAATCCCAATCCCCAGTTGTAGTAGTTAGAGCCCAGTCCGTTCGCCCCACCCATCGATGCTCCGTCCGCGGTGAAGCCGGTTCCACGCGCGTAGAGCGAACTCTGCAGGAAGAATCTCGGCGCGTAGGACTTAGCGAGTTCTTTGCGACGGGCTTCGGCCTCGTCCACGGCAGCCCGCTGCTCCGCCATCGCGGGATGCGCCAGCAGGACGGAAAATGCGGTGATTTCACGGGCAACAGCGGGCTGTTCAGCCAGTTTCCCCGCGACCGGGGCCACGGTCTCCGACGGATCGCCAGTCAACTGCGCCACCGCCACGCGTGACGTCTTGGCGGCCAGTTCGGCCTGTACCACCTGCGCTTCCGCTGCCGCGCGCTCGGCGGTCGCACGCGCCAGGTCCGAGCCCGGTTTCAACCCGGCGTCGGACAGTGCGCGCACACTCGTCTCCAACGCTCGTGCCCTTTCGAGCGAGGCCTGCGCCCGATTGACCGTTGCGTCTGCCGCCAACACCGTGAGAAACGCATCCGCCGCCGCAGCCTCCACCTCGAATCGGGTGCGTGCAACCGCTTTCTCCGCTTTCGCGAGGGACGCCTGCGCGGAGGTTACGTGCGCCTCGCGCTGGCCGAGGTCGAACGGTTCCCAGCTCACCAGGAATCCTGCCGTTGAGCCCCAGGCACTGGTGCCGGCGTTTTGGAGATGGATCGGTCCGGAGATGGGCGAGGTGACTGAGTTTGGCAGCAATAACCCGGGCACGTTGTTGTCCGTGGCTCGATTGAACTGGAGCACCGATTGGGCTTTCGGCAGAAAGACCGTGCGAGCTTCCCGCACACCGGCCGCCGCCGCTGCGGATTGCTCCAGCGACACCGCGACTCCCGGATACCTGCTTCCGGCACGCTCGACTACCTCGCGCAGTGTCCACTGGGCGCACAACAACCCGGCAGACAGGGGGAGACTCGCCAGGATAAGAAATGCACGCAAGAACATGTGACGCTGAACGAACTCCTACTCCCGGCTGATGCCCCGCTTACTTCGCCGGACGAATTTGACCAAGTGTAACGTATGTTCGGTCGGGACCTCGGTCTCAATCCGGCGTAAAGCCTCCTCCTGTTTCAGGTTGGAACGGTAAAGCAGTTGGTAGGCGGCCTTGAGTGGTTCGGTATCGGCCCGCGTGAACCCGGCCCGGCGTAAGCCTACCTTGTTTAGCCCATTCGGCGTAATATATAAGCCGCCATACAGAAAATAAGGCGGCGCATCCATATTCACTCTGACGCCACCGGCAATCATCGCCAGCCGCCCGATTTTCGAAAACTGGTGGATCGCAATCTCTCCCGATACGAATACCTGGTCTTCGATCTCAACGTAGCCCGCTATTAGTGAGCAGCTCGCGATCACTGTCCCTGACCCAATCACGCAATTGTGCGCGATGTGGCCCGACGTCATGATGTAGTTATCGTTGCCTAGAACCGTTTCCGACTCGGGTGCCGTACCTCGTGAGATCGTGAAATGTTCGCGAATGCGATTGCCATTACCGATCTTCAAATAGCTACGTGCTCCGCTGAAGTTCTTGTCCAGCGGGTCGGTGCCGAGCACGGTGCCCGCTGAAATCTCGTTCCGCTCGCCCAAGGTCGTCCAGCGCTTGATGTATACGTACGGCTCAAGCAGGCAGCGCGGCCCCAGCACCACGTCCTGTTCCACTACGCAATACTCGCCGATACGGCATTGCGGACCGATTTGCGCCTCGGAATGCACGACGGCAGTGGGAGCGACGTAAGCCGACGCGTCAACTGGCATAAACTTCTATCGTACAAGCCTCATCATGAAAGTCATCGAGATCGCCGAATGGTTAGGCCTTCCCTACGAGGGAGAGGCGAATAGAAACGTCGAGCAGGCCGCGCCGATCGAGTCCGCCGGTCCCGCGGAAATCGCCTTCGCCCAGCCGCGTAAAGCCCGGCGCGAAGTGGAGGACTCGCACGCCGGCTGCATCATCGTAACTCTGGAGTTTGACAACGCGGCGGGGCGCACAATCATCCGCTGCAAGGACCCCCGTGCGACTTTCGCGAAGATCGTCGCGCGTCTGCATCCGCCCAAGCGGCCGGAACCTGGCATCCACGAGTCTGCGGTGGTTTCGCCTTCGGTGCGGTTCGGAGACGGGGTTTCCGTCGGTCCCTTGGCCGTCATCTCGGACCACGTTGAGATCGGAGATCACACGACAATCGGGGCGCATTGCTCCATCGGGACAGGCGCGCGCATCGGACCGGATTGCACCCTCCATGCGGCAGTGACCATTTACGAGCGGACCGAGGTGGGAGCACGCACGATCTTGCATTCGGGCGTCGTCCTGGGCGCGGACGGCTTCGGGTTCAACCGGACCAGCAGCGGCTACGAGAAATTCCCGCAGATCGGCCGCGTCGTAGTGGGCAGTGACGTGGAACTTGGCGCGAATGTGACCGTGGACCGCGCCGCGCTGGGAGCAACCACCATCGGCGACGGGTCGAAGTTCGACAACATGGTGCACGTCGGCCACAACTGCACCATCGGCCGCAACGTGATCATTGTCGCCCAGACGGGTGTGGCCGGTGGGTCGGTGATTGAGGACTGGTGCGTCATCGGAGGCCAAGTCGGCATCGGGGACAACGTTCGCATCAAGAGTGGAGCAATCCTGGGGTCGAAGAGCGGCGTGTTGACGGGCAAGATCCTACCGGGCGACGGACAGGTTTACTGGGGGGTTCCAGCGCGGCCGCTAAAGGAGTATTTGGAGACGCTGGCGTTACAGGGCCGGCTTAAGGAGATGAAGGCTGCCCTCGATTCGCTGTTGAAGTTGGTGCCGCACATCGATAAGACCTGACGTCAGCCGCCTTTGATCGGCCAGGGCGGGTGCATTTGTTTCCGAAATACCACGAGGGCCGGAGCGCTAGCTCCGGCCCTCGTGCGTTTCGATAGGGTAAGTTCAGCGTGCGGCGAGCAGAGCACGCAGATGGCGTGCCCGTTCTGGCGAGCGCAACTGGCGCAGCGCTTTAGCCTCGATCTGGCGAATCCGTTCCCGTGTAACATCGAACTGCTGGCCGATCTCTTCCAGTGTGTGTTCGCGGTCACAGCCTATGCCGAAACGGAGCCGAATCACCTTCTCTTCTTTCGGAGAAAGCGTTTTCAGAATTGCAGCCGTTTCTTCGCGGATGTTCGAGTCGATCACGGAATCAACCGGAGAAGCGACCCAACGGTCTTCGATCAGATCTCCAAGAGCGGACTCACCGTCGCGGCCGACGGGCGTTTCCAGCGAGACTGGATCTCGCGAGATAGTCTTGAGCTTCTGGACCTTTTCCACCGGAATGTCCATCCGCCGGCTAATTTCTTCGTTTGTAGGAGAACGCCCGAGTTCCTTTTCAAGTTCGCGCGTGGCGCGCAGAAACTTGTTCATGGACTCGTTCATATGGACCGGAATGCGGATCGTCCTGGACTGGTCGGCGATGGCGCGTGTGATCGCCTGACGAATCCACCAGGTCGCGTAGGTCGAGAACTTGTAGCCGCGGCGATATTCGAATTTGTCTGCCGCGCGCATGAGGCCGATATTACCCTCCTGAATTAAATCAAGAAGATGCAGCCCGCGATTAACGTATTTCTTAGCCACCGAAACGACCAGGCGGAGATTGGCCTCGACCAGGTCTTTCTTTGCGCGCTCCGCTTCATGCTCGCCCTGGCGGATGATGTGCGTGGTATGCCGGAGGGCGATGAGCGTTGCGCCCGCAGTGTTTTCCCGTTTACGAATCTCGCGCTTGAGTTCGCGGATCCGTGCCTGATTGTCATCTTTGCGGAGTTCATGGCGGCGAATCTCAGATTCGATACGGGCCATTTCCTCCACCGCTTTTTCAATTGCAGTAGAGAACAGCCGCCACTTCGGGTTCTGCCAGGGGAATCGGCGGATGGCGACCGAGGTTTCGACGGCGGACCGATACAATTTGACTTGTGCCTTCTTCCTGAGCTTGCGGTTGGACGCCGGAGTAGCCTCGAGCTTCTCCACACTCTTCTGGAGACGTTTGTAGACTTCTCCGAAGGCCGCGAACTGTTCCTGTAGGTCTTTGAGCCGCTTGTCGAAGGCTGGAGTTCCTTCCTCGACATCGCCCAGATCGACCCAATCTTCCAAATCAACTTCCTGGCTATGAATGCGCGCAGCCAGGTCGGCGATGTGCATCTGAACCAGCGCAGAACGGCTGATCGCCTTCTGCATACGAAGTTTGCCCCGCTCCATCTTGCGGGCAAGATCGACCTCACCTTCGCGGGTTAATAGAGGGACTGCGCCCATTTCGCGCAAATACACGCGAACAGGGTCGTCGGTATAGATGGACTCCTCGACCTGCTGTGCGGCGTGGAAGTCTTCTTCCTGTACATCCTCTGGATGGAAGAAATTAGCATCCTCGTCGAACGACAGAGCAAGGCCATCTGGCGCGTCGGTAAGAAACTGATCCTCGAATTGATCCACTAAAACAACCTCCCAGACGGGGGATGAACCGCTCTAACTAAGTCAGGTCTCTCGGCGCGCGGCTCCAGAAATCCAGGCACTGCCAGTGGGGAAGACCCGCTCTGTAAGCCGAAAAGAGACAGCCTACTCCAAGCCATACCCGGCTGCCGGGATTTGGCAATACGTTCTGGGGCAGGGGCTGAGTGCAGGGCGGAAAGACGCTCCGAATCAGGATAGCACGGTTCCGCACCAATTGTTACTGCTCATTCTTTTGGATGCGCAATCAGCCCGATTGTTCCAACCAAATTCAAACCTCGCAGTAAAGCCTTCAATGGCAAGGTCTTATGGCTGCATCCCCTTCAGCTTCATCATGTCCTTCAACTCCGTGAAGAAAGCCTCGACATCCTGAAAGTCCCGGTATACCGAGGCGAACCGGACGTAGGCGATCTTGTCCAAACCTGCGAGGCTGCGCATAAGGAACTCACCGATTTCAGTTGTGCTGATTTCCCGCTCGGCTTTCTCGGAAAGGATTCCCTCTACCTCATCGACCAGATTTGCGAGATTCGCCATACTCACTGGACGCTTCTCACATGCTTTCAGCAACCCCGCGAGGACCTTCTGCCGCTCAAATTTCTCCCTGCGTCCGTCCTTCTTGACGACCATGTAGGGAATTTCATCGATTCTTTCATATGTCGTAAATCGGCGCAGGCACTGGAGGCACTCTCGGCGGCGGCGAATCGCGTCGCCTTCCTTGCTTTCGCGGCTATCAATCACCCGGTCTTCCCTAAAATCGCAGAAAGGGCAGTTCACAAGTCCTCCACCAATAGACGGCTAATCCTGTCTCGCAGTTACCCTCCTCCGGATCCACAGCACCTCGAAGCAAAGGAGTCAATTACGACAAGAGGCACATTTGGCATAGGTGAATGGACACGGCACCGAAATCGTCAACTTGGCGACGGGTTGTCCGCCGTGAATTCGAGAGGAAACTCAACACATTTAGCTCGGAGGCTTCTCCTCCGTACCGGCGCGTCAGATCTAGTCTGCCACCTAGACGGCCTTTGTACCAATCGACTTGGCTTGTAGGAACTGCAGCAGGTAGTCGGGACCACCCGCCTTAGAATCGGTGCCGGACATGTTAAACCCGCCGAAGGGATGGCAACCCACCATGGCCCCCGTGCACTTGCGATTGATGTACAGATTGCCGACGAAAAACCGATCCTTCGCCGCTTCTATTTTGACCGGATCATTCGTGAACGCCGCGCCGGTAAGCCCATACTCCGTGTCGTTGGCGAGTTCCAGCGCATGGTCGAAATCGTGCGCACGAGTCACTGCCAGAACAGGTCCGAAGATCTCTTCCTGGAAGATTCGAGCTTTGGGATCAACGTCTGCGATGACGGTCGGCTGAATGAAGTAGCCCTCGCCTGGTGCGGCTGCGCCACCTGCGAGCAAACGCCCTTCCGTTTTGCCGATACGGATGTAGTCGAGTATGGTCTGACGCGAGCGCTCGCTGATTACGGGACCCATGTAGTATTGCGGGTCATCCGCCCGGCCGACTTGAATCGCCGCCACCTTGGGCAAGAGCCGTTCGAGGAATGCGTCGTACACACCGTCCACTACAATCGCCCGTGAGCAAGCCGAGCACTTCTGCCCCTGGTAGCCAAACGCGGAGGCGAGCACCGCTTGCACGGCTGCGTCCAGATCGCAATTGTCGTCCACCACAATCGCGTCCTTGCCACCCATCTCTGCAGCTACGCGTTTGATCCAGATTTGGCCCTTCTGGGGCTTGGCTGCAAGTTCGTTGATGCGCAGGCCAACCTCGCGCGAACCGGTAAAGGAGATGAAGCGGGCGCGGGGGTGTTGGACAAGGATGTCGCCCACCTCGCTACCGTTGCCAACGAGCAAGGTATAAACCCCGGTCGGAAATCCGGCTTCCGCCAACACCTCGGCAAACTTCGCGGCGACCGTCGGTGCATCGCTGGACGGCTTAACCACCACGGTATTGCCCGCAACCAACGCGGCTACAGCCATGCCGGCCAGGATCGCCAGCGGAAAATTCCAGGGTGGAATGATGATACCCACGCCCAAAGGCAGGTAGCGCAGTTCGTCGTGTTCGCCGGGCAATTGCGCCAAAGGGTCCGGAGTGGCCCATTTCTTCATTTGTAGGGCGTAGTAGTCCAGGAAGTCGATTGCTTCGCAGGTGTCGGCCTCGGCCTCCGGCCAACTCTTGCCCGCCTCAAAGACGAGCCAAGCATCAAACTCGAACTTTCGCCGCCGCAGAATCCCGGCGGCAGTCTGAACCAACTCAATGCGCTGCGCCGCCGGAGTCCTGGCCCAGGGCTGGAACGCGTCGTCCGCCACGCACACCGCCTTCGCAGCTAAAGTGGCATTGGCCTTGTGGTGCAGTCCCACCGTCTCGGTGGGCTTTGATGGATTCACCGACTTCAGCAGATCGCCCGTGCGGAAGGTCTCGCCCCCATCATCTGAGAGCGCGCGGATATTGTC
>Ga0118677_10003445_pt1 | contig 29933 bp, 31 predicted proteins | sample AliMusrvi5mmetaG_FD_86154 | JGI IMG/M metagenome (GOLD analysis project Ga0118677, IMG submission 86154) | reverse complement strand
CCTGAGACCTCCCAGTCCTTGTCAAGGCCCAGCAGCAAATGATAGTGCCCTCGAAGGCTGTCGATTCCGTCCATCCAACTCAGTACAACTCCACTTCACCCTTTAAAACCCCTGAAGAACCTTTTAATCTTGAGAACGGCAAGACCGACGAGGAGAATGTTAAACTGGAACCTGGTGTCGAGACGAAACTCGCAGGGTGGGTAATTTTTGGCAGTAGAATTTCGTCAGCTGTTGCCACGGTGTCTTCGGCGAATGATCACAGCACCAGTTCCAATGTTACAGCGCCTGCCAGAAAAAGCCTCCCCCAAACGCCTCCAATATCATTTCCTGGCCCGCCAAATCCCAAAACTCCGATACCGAGTCCAACCTCGAAATCGCATGGACCAAACTACGTTCCTATCCCTGGCTCCATATCATTTTCAGGGTCATCGAAGTCGTCTGATCCACGCCTCAATCAAACTCCCAAACCATCCCCAGTTCCTGAGGAAAACTATCTGCACCGACTCCTGAGACGCGCACTGGAACGCAAGGCTTCGAAAGGTACTCCCCAAAATACCAATGTAGCGGATCCAACAATTGCTCGGTCTAAAGAAACTGCCGCCTCGGAACATGGCAAAACTTCTGCAGCGGCGAACAATAGTGGAGCGCAACAGAAATCGTTCTCGGCAAATCTTGGCAATGCGACGGTAACCAGTCCATCGAAAGTCACCGTTCAGTCCAAAACATCGAATCTAACACCCACGGCCCCACAACGCGCGATGGCAAGTATGCCGCAGGCTCCAACGCCAGTCATCCGCATCGACAGAAGCGAAATCTTCGCCAAGGAACGCCAGAAGGCAACTCAGCAGAGGCAGCAAGTGTACGCGGTGGAAGCAGCGCAACAACGTGTCTACCAGGAGAAACAGCTTCTTCAACAGCAGGCAGCACAACGCCAGCAGCAGCAGCAGGCTATTCAACAGCAGGCAGCACAACGCCAAGAGCAGCAGCAGCTCTTTCAACAGCAGGCAGCGCAACGCCAGCAGCATCAGCAGTTCCTTCAACAGCAGGCAGCACAACAGCAGCAGCAAGGACCTACTTCGAATGGCCTGATGGCATCTGGGCGCGGTGCGAGCAGGGGGGAATGAGATTCTTTATCTCCGACGACTCTTTGTCCGAGATTTATTCTGCGTTCAACATTTCGCTCAATGGCTCATCTAGATACAACCTATTTCCGCGGCATTGGTGCCCTCGCCATTTGCGTAATAGCAGCTTGCGCGGGACATATAAGGGATCCAAAGATCATCACCCCTCAATGGCCGCCTCAAGCAGAGTCGAATCTTCCAAATCCGACCGTTGCCTCTGATCGGGCTAGCTCAGCAACGTTAGAAGAAACGCTTGCTTTTCTGAAGGCTGCGATGCCGACGCAATCACCGGGACGACATCTTTTCTCAGAAATATCTACGCTCGACTTTTCAAACGGTGTAATGTATTGGACCGCCGCGAACAATCTCGAACGATCTAGGGTCGCCCTGAAGGATCTTGATCCAACGGATGTCGTTACGGGTAGTGATGAATATGGTGAAAATGGAATCAATGTAAGGTGCACTAATGGTCAGAAGATCATGGTGGCAATCGGTTTTTCTCCCGCAACGACTTCGATTGGCTATTCAAACAAGCGTACATTCTTGAAATGGGAAAGGGACGATACGGAGCGGATCGCCCTTGCATTGCGACACGCAATCAGACTCTCGGGAGGGACCGTTAGTCCATTCTGAAAAGGTGGCTTCCGGGCTGTAAACCTTGCCGTGTCGAGAGCGCCGCGCGCCTCCGCTTCATCCTCCTACACCAAATCAGCGGGCCAATGATGGCGAGCAAGGGGCACCGACAGGCTTGCGAGGCAGGTGAACCTCACATTATCATGTAAAACAGCTTCCCGGCAGACCCAAACTTTGGTACGTCATTATCATCGTCGGCAAATTGCCTCGCACCACTGCTTCTCCACCAAACCATTGTTTATATGAGGTATTTACATCCCCTGGCTCTATGCCGCACCTATGCGCTCATCCTTTGCCTGTTGGCTGGTTGTGCCGGGCACCGGCACATGTCGGGTCCAGAGTCCAGTGCTCCCGACTGGTGGCCTGAAGACAATTCAAATCTTCCAAACCCAACGCTCGCCACTGATCGTGCGAGTTCGGCGACTTTAGAAGAATCTCTGGCATTTCTCAAGGGCGCGATGCCATCGGATCGTGCCGTATATTCATTTCGTCATTCTTCACAGGTTACGACTTTGAAATTTTCAGGCGGCGTGATGTATTGGACCTCGCAGATCCCGCCCGCACTCCCTCAATATTCACCTACTTCTAAGTACCATAAAGTCGCGCTTAAAGATCTAGATCCAATCGACGTAGCAGTCGTTACTTTTGAAAATGGAGCCGTCGGAATTAACGTCAGGTGCACAGGCGGAGCTAACGTCACGGAGTATTATGAAATATCTGACATGGACGGCACGACTACGAGCTCCAACAAATTTAGCTTTTGGCAATGGGAACGCGACGACGCGGAGCGAATTGCTCTTGCCTTGCGGCACGCAATAAAACTCTCGGGAGGAACCGTTAGTCCCTTCTGAAGATAAGGCTTCCGAGCTGTAAACCTGATGGCGTCTAGGCCGCCGCACGCCGCCGCTTCATCCTCCCCCACCAGATCAGCGGGCCGGTGATCGCGAGCAGGGGCAGGGACAGGCTTGCGAGGCAGGTGAGGATGCGGCTGGTGAGACCGAACTCGTCGCCAGTATGAAGCTGGCGATTCCACAGCTTCACCCAACGATAGCCGGGCGGTGCGCTGCGCGAGTCCTGGGCCATGAGCACTTCGCCGGTTGTGGGATGCACGTACACATTGGTGCGGCCCGCCGGGGTGCGATCCTCGGGGAAGCGCATCGTGACGCGGATGGGGCTGCGCGCGTTGCCCAGGCCTTGGATCGTATTCACGGCCGCACCCGGCACGGCCTGGGTGGCGGCGTCGAACGCAGTCGCCGCGCTGACCGGTTTCGCACCTGAGGCAGGCGGCACCATCTTCGGCATGGGCAGTGTGGCGGGTGTGCCGGTCAGGCGGCCCACCCATTGGGTGGCCTCGTTGTCATAGTGAATCACCACGCCAGTGAGGCCGAACATCAGCATGAGGAGCGAAGACCAGAGGCCAAGCGCGTTGTGCAGATCGAAGTTGACCTTGCTGCCGGGCGCTCCCCTTTTCAGCTTCCAGATCTTGCGCGGCCACCACAGGATCAGACCGGTGAGCGCCAGCACCACCAGGGAGATGGCGGCAATGCCCGTGATAGTCTTGCCTTTTGGACCTAACAACAGATTGGTGTGGAACTGATGCACCTTGGGCAAAATCGTGTTGGTGCCGGCCACCGAACCCAGCACCTCGCCGGTGTAAGGATTGGCGCTGACATTGAGGTTCTTGCCGCCGGCCTGCTGCAAGTTCACCCCGGTGGCGATCCCCGGGTCTTCCGAGAACCGCAGGAAGGTAACCCCTGCCCCGCCGGTGTTTTTTTCGAGCCGTCTAACGAACTCCGCCACGCCCAGCCGCCCGCCCTGGCGCTGCACATGCCAGAGCTGGGGATTGAGCGCATGCTCGATCTCCGATTCGAACACCAGCACGGCGCCGGTGCCACCGAGCAGCACAAGTTCGATGGCGGCCACGAGGCCGACGATGAGATGAATCTTGAGCAGGAGGCGGCGCAGGGTCATGGCCGCATCCTGTCAGGAAACGGTCAGGCGAGCAACTCTTTGATCACGTGCGCTGATTCCACCCCCGTGAGTTTCTGGTCCAGGCCCTGATACTTGAAGGTGAAGCGCTCGTAATCGAAGCCGAGAAGCTTGAGCGCCGTGGCGTGGAAGTCGCGAATGTGCACGGGATCCTTGATGATGTTGTAACTGAAGTCATCGGTTTCACCATAAATGGTGCCGCCTTTGGTGCCGCCGCCGGCCATCCACATGCTGAAGCAGCGCGGATGATGATCGCGGCCGTAGTTCTCGTGGGTCAGCCCGCCCTGGCTGTAAATGGTGCGCCCGAATTCACCGCCCCAGATGATCAGCGTGTCATCGAACATGCCGCGCTGCTTGAGATCCTGGATCAGTGCCGCGCAGGGCTGGTCCACATCCTTGCACTGGCTGGGCATGCGCCCGCCGACGTTGGAATGATGATCCCAGTTGTTATGATAGATCTGCACGAAGCGCACGCCGCGTTCCGCAAGGCGACGCGCCATGAGCACGCTGTTGGCAAAGCTCCCGGGTTTCTTCGCCTCGTCGCCGTAGAGCTTGAAGGTGTGCTCCGGCTCGCTCTTCAAATCGGTGAGTTCCGGCACACTCGCCTGCATGCGGAAAGCCATCTCATACTGCTTGATGCGGGTGTGCGTCTCAGGATCGCCCACCTGTTTGTAGGTGATCTCGTTGAGCGCGTTGAGCCCCTCGATGGTGCGTTTGCGAATGCTGTCCGGTACGCCCGGGGGGTTGTTGATGTAGAGGATGGGATCACCGGAACTGCGGAAGGACACGCCCGCATGCTCGCCTGGCAGGTAGCCGGAGGACCAGAGGCGGGCGGAGATGGACTGCTCCTGCTCGCGGTTCGTGGGGGTGGCAACCAGCACGACGAAGGTGGGCAGATTCGAATTCATCGAACCCAGCCCATACGAGGCCCAGGAACCCAGGCAGGGGCGGCCGGTGATCTGATTGCCGGTCTGCATGGCGCAGATGGCGGGCTCGTGGTTGATCGCCTCCGTGTTCATCGAGCGGATGAAGCACATGTCATCGGCCTGGCGCGCGAGGTGTGGCAGCAGCTCGGTATTCATCATCATGCCGCACTTGCCGGCAGCAGAGAACTTGAACTTCGACGGTGCGATGGGAAAGCGCGCCTGGCCGCTGGTCATGGTGGTGAGGCGCTGGCCGTTGCGGATGCTGTCCGGCAGGTCCTTGTCGTACATCTTATACAACTCAGGCTTGTAATCGAACAGGTCGATCTGGGAAGGACCGCCAACCATGTGCAGGTAGATGACGCGCTTTGCCTTGGGAGCAAACTGCGGGCCAGTGGCGAGACCGGCTGAGGCCTGGCGCGTCATCGCCTCGCCAAGCAGGGAGGCAAGCGCGGCGCCGCCCAGGAGGTTCTTGCCGCGCGTGAAGAAGTCGCGACGCGTTTCAAATTGACGAAAATCGTTGAGGGGGCTCATGGCAGTTTTGGGCGTGATTTAATTGAGAAGCACTTGAATCGCTCCGTCACTCATTTGAGAGAGGCTGATGCGTGGAGACCATCCCGAACCGGGCGCGAAGCGCTTTGGACTGCGGGAACTTGTTACCGCTTTGCGGCGGAGCGGACTTGTCCGCGTGGTGGGAGGACTGGCCGTGATTGGCCTCAAGCTTTGTATTGAAGAGCCTTGGACGCTGAAGTCCTCCATGGCGTCGGCACGCCTCCAAGGCCCAAAGCGGTAACAAGTTACCGCAGTCCAAAGAGGCTTCGCCTCCCTTGGCCACAAACCAGCCCCCAAAAAAACTGTGTCAGCATCGGTCATAAACAATCACCGAACACGGCACGCTGGCGCGAGACATAATCCGGGCAGAGAACAGTTTTGCGATCTGTCCACCAAGTCATGATGGCAACAATAACGGAAACAACCACCCAGCTTGCAAAAGCGGTTGCCCACCAGGGATCCGCGTCGATGCATTTACCCTCAGGCGGGATGCCGTTGATGAGGCTCGACATCCAAAGCACCACTCCCAGAATGCCCGATGCAAACAAAGGAATCTGGACAAGAAAGAAACGCGTCTTGGCTCTGCTGCTCAGGGTGCCCGACCAAAGCACCCACAAGCCTGCCAAGTGCGCGGTCAGGCAGCCAATCACCGATAGGGTAAGGCGATGATTCACATCGGAGGCGGAGACATTACGCACCATGATCCCCAAGAGTCCCCAGGTGATTGGGAATGAAGCTCCCAATTCATGCCCAGACGCGTCCCGTGCCGACATTGTCACTTCGTAGCCGGTTTTGATGAACCACCACAACACGACCCATCCAAAGCTCATGCTGATAAGCAGCGAACCAATGAGTTTTTGCTTCGTCGTCATGGTAAGAACCAGTGGCTTCACTTGTTCAGCACCTCGTCCAAATTCAGCATCTGGTTGCAGACCATGGTCCAGGCCGCGAACTGCGCTAGATTGAGCTTGGGATCGGCCGTGGATTCGCCGACGGCGAGCAGGGCCTTCGCATCGGCGGCATGGCCCTGGTAGTAGGCGAGCAGGTCCTTGTAGCTGGCGGAGACGATGCAGCGCTCCTGATCCTTGAGCGGGCGGCACAGCAGGCGCTGGGCGATGTAATCTGGGGCGCTGGGCGCGGCCATGGCGTGCTGGGCGAGATTGCGCGCGGCTTCGACGAACTGCGGATCGTTCATCGTGACCAGGGCCTGCAAGGGCGTGTCGGTGCGGTCACGGCGCACGCAGGTCACTTCACGTGCGGGAGCGTTGAAGATGTCCATGTTCGGGGGCGGAGCCATGCGCTTCCAGAAGTCGTACACGGTGCGACGATAGAGGTTTTCGCCCTTGTCCTGCACATAGTTGCGGGTGTTGCCGATGCCGACCTGGTCCCACACGTGGTCCGGCTGGTAGGGCCTGGTGCCGGGACCACCCATTTTGAGCGACAGGGTACCGCTGGCGGCCAGCGCGTAGTCGCGAATCAGTTCGCCATCCATGCGGAAGCGCGGGCCGCGTGACAGCAGCTTGTTCGCGGGGTCATTCTCGATCTTCTCCGGCGTGGCGGTGGCGGCCTGGCGGTAGGCGGCTGAGGTGACCAGCAGCTTGAAAAACTTCTTCACGTCCCAGCCGTTTTCGCGGAACTCAACGGCAAGCCAGTCGAGCAGTTCAGGATGGCTGGGCGAGCTGCCCATGATGCCGAAGTCTTCCGAAGTCTTGACGATACCGGTGCCGAACACTTCCTGCCAGAAACGGTTCACTGTCACGCGGCTGGTGAGCGGATTGTTCGCATCGACCAGCCATTTGGCCAGGCCCATGCGATTGCGCGGCGCACCGGCGGGCAGTGCCGGCAGGAAGCCGGGCGAATTCGCCTCCACTTCCTCGCCCTTCCTGTCATAGGCGCCGCGGATGAGGATGCTGGCCATGGCCTTGCTGTTCATCTTCTCCTCCTGAACGTGGGTAACGGGGCTGCGCGCCTTGATGGCTTCGCGTTCACCGTCGAGTTTGGCCACGCCCTGGTTGAGCTGCTGATACTTAGCGTCGCGGGTGACCAGGTAATGGTCGAACAGAGCCTCGCGCTGCTTGGGGGTGCGCTTGTCGGAAGCGGCGGCAAGGATCTCATGCAGAGGGCCGGTGGTGCCGATGCTCTTGATTTCCGCAGGACTGATCGCGCGGGAGTAGAGCAATGCATCCTGCACCGATCCGCCATCAAAAATCTGGTTGCCGCTGCGCTGGCCGATGCGCATGGCGGTGGTGGTGCGGATGCTGCTGGCGGGCTTCAGAGCATTGACCCCTACCTTGAGCGGTTCCTCCACGCCATCGACAAATATCTTGATGCCCCCGGCCTTGCCGGAGCCGTTGTAGGTGACAAAGACATGCTGCCAGACGCCGGGCTTGAGCACGGGCTTTTTGGTCTCGACTTTCATGGCATCATCGGGCCACTGATGGACGATATGCACTGCGAGCGAGCGGTCGGCCTGGAACAGGTCCCAGCCACGATAGCCGTCCTTCTCATCCATGCGGGCGATGATGCCGCCGAAGACGCCTGCCTTACCCGCCTTGATCCAGGCACCGTAGCTGAAGGGCTGGTTCTTCTCGTAATCACCCAGGCCGCCCAGTTCAAAGGTGCTGTTGCGGCCCATCACGGGTGCCGGACCGATCTTGCCCTTCGGCGTCCAGGTAATAGGTCCGGTGGCCTTGATCGTAGTGGACGGAGTACAGGTGCCGGTGACCTCGCTGCCCGTGCCTTCGTTGAGCGGCACGTGCGCAACCAGACCTTTGGACGGCAGGTCGTTGTCCAGCATCTCAGGCTTGGCGGAGACCAGCCACTGATCGAATTCCTTGCGCGCGCCGACTTTGCGGATGTCGCGCAGCTTGGTGGCGGCGGCGATCTCGGTGGGCAGGGCATTCCAGCGCGGCTGATCCTTTGCATCGACCACCACCAAGATGGGCGAGGTGTCCTTGATGTTGCCATCCTTCGCCGCCTGGGTGGTGTTGCGGAAGAAGGCCGCCATCGAGTAGTAGTCGCGCTGGGTGAAGGGATCAAACTTGTGGTCGTGGCACTGGGCGCAATTGGTCGTCAGGCCCATGTAAACCCAGCCCAGGGTCTGCACACGGTCGGCGGCGTAGAGCATGAGGTTTTCCTCGTCAATGGTGCCGCCTTCGTTGGTGGTGATGTTGCAGCGTTGAAAGCCGGTGGCGATGCGCTGCGATTCGGTCGGGTGCGGCAGCATGTCGCCGGCGATCTGCTCCACCGTGAACTGGTCGAAGGGCTGGTTGCGATTGAATGCATTGATCACCCAGTCGCGGTAGGGCCACATCTCCCGGTAGTTGTCGAAGTGCATGCCGTGGGTGTCCGCATAGCGCGCCGCGTCCAGCCAGTAGCGGCCGCGTTGCTCGCCCCAGTGCTCGGACTTCATGAACTGCTCCACCAGACGCTCGTAGGCATCTGGTGCCTTGTCGTTCACGAACGCCGCGACCACTTCCGGCTCGGGCGGCAGGCCCGTAAGATCCAGTGACAGCCGGCGCGCCAGCGCGTAGCGGTCGGCCTCCGGGGCGGGTTGCAAGCTGGCTTTTTCCAGGCTGGCGAGGATGAACCGGTCCACCGGATTGCGCACCCAGGCGGCGTTCTTGACGTCGGGGAGCTTCGGGCGCTCAGGCTTGATGAAGGACCAGTGCGGCTGCCAGGGCGCACCTTGTTCAATCCAGGACTTCACCAGGGCAATTTGCGCCGGCTTCAGGTCCTTGTGCTCCTTCTTCGGCGGCATTACATCGTCTTCTTCGGTCGTGATGAGACGGCGATAAAGTTCGCTCTGGTCAGGCTTGCCCTTCACGACTGGGAACTTGCCTTCGCGCTCCTTGAAGAATCCCGCCTCCGTGTCCAGCCGCAGCGAGGCCTTGCGCGATCCCGGATCGGGGCCGTGGCAACGGAAGCACGTCTCAGCCAGAATGGGCCGGATGTCGCGATTGAACTCGACAGGCGCCGCGCCGGCTTGGGATCCAGCGAGCAGCGCAGCAGCGAGGGCGAGAAGGCGATAGGGGTGATTCAGCATGACGGTGGTATAAAAGGGATACGCGCGCCGGATGTTTCACCTGCGTTCGGGATTCCAGGACGGATGGGTGGATTGCGCAAAGAACGGTGAGGCTACCACAAGGGACGCGGCGTCGCAATGGGGGACGGGGAAGGGCCTGACAGGACCCACGCGCCCGATGGGGCATACTGATCCTATTCTTCCCAAGTGGATCTCATTCCACGAAAAAGCCCCCGGGACGCTCGCGCGACCGGGGGCTTCAAAGCGGCAATCAACTCAACTATGGGCGACGCCGTTGGTGCTGGCTGCCTCAGGCTCAATGAGTCCGAATTCGCCATCCTTGCGCTTGTATAGGATCGCCAGCTTATGGGTGTGCTGGTTGTGGAAGACCACAAAGCTGCTCTCGCTCATGGCGATGTCGAGGATCGCCTCGTCGGGAAACAGCGGGCGGATCTTGTACTGCTCCTTGTGGACGTAGGCGGGCTCGATGTGCGCCTCCTCGCTGGCCATCGCGCGCTCCACCGCGCCTTCGTCGAAAATGTGCTCCTCGGTGTGCCGGACGTTGCCTTTGCGGGGGCGATGGCTCTTGAGCATGCGTGTCTTGAACTTGCGCATGCGCCGGGCGATTTTGGCGATGGATTCATCGATCGAAGCATACGCATCGTCCGTGGTGGAATCCGCCTCAATGACGATGTGATTGGCGCAGAAAAGGATGATTTCAGCCTTCTGCTGATTGCGATGCGTCTGGACGTCCAGAATCACTTTCGCCTCAATGATGCGCGGGTAGTCAAGATGAAGGCCTTCGATCTTCTTGATGGCGTAATCTCGCATCGCCGGGGTGACTTCCACGTGACGTCCCGTTACTACGATGGGCATGTTGACATTGTGCAATTGCATGGCGTTTGGTTCCTTTCCTCGGATTCCTTGGTTTATTTTATGATGCCGGTGGTCCGGCTGTTACATTTTGAAGTCCTGGCCCAGGTAAAGCTGGCGGGCCACAGGGTCGTTCACTAGGAAGTCCTGCGATCCGTGCCTCTTTACCTGGCCCTCATAAATCAAATAGGCTCGGTCCACGATGCTGAGCGTTTCGCGCACATTGTGGTCGGTGATGAGAATCGCCAGCCCTGCGCGGCGCAGCATGCGGATGATCTCTTGAATTTCGCTCACGGCGATGGGATCGACGCCGCTGAAGGGCTCGTCGAGCATGAGCAGTTTGGGTTCGGTGACCAGGGAGCGTGCGATGGTGAGGCGGCGCTTCTCCCCGCCGGAGAGGGTGATGGCGAGGTTGTCCGCCACGTGGGCGATGCCGAACTTCTCCATCAGCGCCTGGCTCTGCTCATCGCGCTCCTTCTTGGAATACTGCTGGGTTTCCATCACTGCGACGATGTTTTCGCGCACCGTGAGGCGGCGGAAAATCGATTCTTCCTGCGGCAGGTAGCCCATGCCGTGGCGGGCGCGGATGTACATGGGCTCGTTGGTCACGTCGTGCCCCTCGAAAATGACCTTGCCGCCATTGGGCCGCACCAGGCCCACGATCATGTAGAACGTGGTGGTCTTGCCCGCCCCGTTGGGTCCAAGCAGGCCGACGATTTCGCCGGGCTTCACGTCAATGTCCACGCCGTTCACCACCGCGCGGCCGTCATAAACCTTCTTCAGTTCGCTGGTATAGAGCAGGCGTTCCTGGGAAAGAGCGGTGTCAGCCCGCTTTTCGGCGGGCTCGTCCCACATGCGTGAGGGAGTGAGAGTAGGAATGGCTTTGGCCATGGGAAGTAAAGCGTTATCGGCCGGGAGGCGGGGCTGGAATGGAGAAGCCTTTTTGTGTTTTGACAGCTCCGGCAGCCGGAACAGTGCCAGAAGCGGGAGTTGTGCTCCCAGGAGTTTCTTGTGCGGCTTTGATGAGGTTGGTGGTGGAACGGCCCGTGGTGTGCAAGGCACCGGCTTGAGTCATGACCATGACCGTTGTGGGCTCCGCAGCGGTATGCAGGTTGCTGCCATCCTGCACCTGAGGACTTTCCTTCAAGGTGATGTCACCGGTGTCTCCATCATAGTAGGAATAGCGGGACTGGCCAATTTGAATCTTACCATCTGGATTGTGCTTGATGATTACAACCTTGCGGCCGGTGGCAATGGCGGCCTCCACCGTATCATCATGGTAAGGCACCGCAGTCTTGCCGCTCGGTCCGCCACCAGGCAACGTGGCCGGGGCGGTGACGGCCAGCGTCAGAATGTCGGGCTTGGGGGGAGAAGACTTGGCGGGAGTGGGTTTGGCCTTGGGATCGGCAGGCTTGGCACCGGCCGCAGCGGGTGCGTCCTTGTCCTTGGCCTGCTTGCGCATGTGAACTTCAAACATGTCGCAGGTGATGTGGAATTGCGGGCTGTCCACCACCACATTGCCCACGAACACGGAAATAGACTTCGCGGAATCAAAGAAAAGGTCGTCGCTCGTAATGATAGTCTTCTGCGGCGGCTGCGCCGGTCCCGGTTCCGTAAGCGGCTCGGGAGTGAGAGGCTTGGGCCGGGGGCCATCCGCCGCCTGGGGGGCACCGGCTGCACTATTCTGGGCCAGCAGTGCCTTGCCATCTGCGGACAGATTCTGGAGCGCTTCGGCGATACGTTTCTGATCGGCGGTCAGGGTCGCCGCCGCCGCGGGATCCCCGGCCTTGGCGAATGCGGCACCAGCCTGGTCTGCCAGGGTCGTAAGTGCGGCGCGAGCAGCACTTTCGCCTGTGGTCGCAGCCTGGGCGTCCTGCTTGGCCGCAGTGGCATCGCTGAGTCTCCGGGCCGTTTCGGACACGCCAGGACGGGTTGACAACTGGGCTTGGGCGAAACCGCCGAGTGTGGCGGCCAGAACGCAGGCAATGGAGGTAAATCTCATGTTACTTGCCGGGAGCATTGGGTTCTTTAGCGGGCTCGCCGGTCTTCTTGGCGCTGAAACTGGAACTGTCATGGATAATCATCTGGACGTTGCCGGTCATCCTGCCCTGCGAATTGACCGTATCGAATTCCATCGAATCGCCTTCAATCTGGAAATCCGAGCGGCTCACTTTGCTACGGTCATTGCTGGTGAGCATTTTGTTGTCCATGTGGTAGGTGCCGGTCTTCAAGTCGATGCGCACGTTGTCCTTCGGTTCCTTCGAATACAGATCAATGCGCATGATCTCGGAGAACAGCTCCCGGGGGTTGACGCGGGTCATGGTCGCCGCAGTCACAAGCGAACTGGTGCGCCCGGTGCTGTCGAAGCCGGGGATGCGCACTTTCAGGTTCTTCCTGCCCTCGGGGATCATTTTGCACATCGAATCAATGCTGTCGCCCGGACCGCCCGCATCCGCCACTGGGGCCTCCCCCTGCGTGACAAGGGGCGGCAGCGCAGCGCAAAGCAAGGCGATGAGCAAACAAAGCCTACGCGCTGGCATGGGTGATTTCATGTATCTTGAGCAATTGTTTGAGCAGTGCGGGCAAATCAGCCAGGGCAATCTGGTTGGGACCATCGGAGAGCGCCCGCGACGGGTCAATATGAGTCTCGATGAAAACCCCGTCCACCCCGGCGGCGACAGCGGCGCGGGCAAGCACAGGAGCAAGTTTGCCATCCCCGCCGGTGGCGGTTCCCAGACCACCGGGCCGCTGCACGGAGTGAGTGGCATCAAACACCACCCGGTAGCCCAGCTCGCGCATCCAATAGAGGGAGCGCATGTCAGCCACCAGGTTGTTGTAGCCGAAGGTGGTGCCACGTTCTGTGAACAGGAACTGGTCGCACCCCACGCTGAGGAGCTTGTCGGCGATATTTTTGACATCCCAAGGTGCCAGGAACTGGCCTTTCTTGACATTAATCACCCGACCGCACTGGCCTGCGGCGACGATCAGATCCGTCTGCCGGCACAGGAAGGCGGGGATCTGCAGCAGGTCAATGTGTTCCGCCGCGAGGTCCACCTCCTCCGGGCTGTGAACATCGGTGGTCACCGGCACACCGATTTCCTTGCCGATTGCGCCGAGCAACTGGCAGCCGGTTTCGCAATCCATGCCCCGGTAGCTGGTGATGGCGCTGCGGTTGGCCTTGTCATAGCTGGCCTTGAACACCCAGCGAATGCCCAGGTCGTCGGCAATGACCTTGATGCGCTGCGCCATGTCGCGCAGGAACGCCTCATTTTCGATGACACATGGCCCCAGAATGAAGAACGGCTGCACACCATCCACCCTGACCCCGCCGATTTGCACCTCTGGAAGTTCAGCCATCACCCTATAATACGTTTCATAATCCTGCCTGCGGCTGTCGAACTCACTCACCGACCACCTGGCCGACGCTGATATGCCTGTCTTTTGTTTTTCGATTCTAGCGACTCAAGTTTAAAACACAACTCCAGGCTTTCAAGAAGGCAAAAGCGGTTCTTCGGTTCCCAGTTCCCGGTTCCCGGTTCAAGCTAATCGATTGGAGTGATCGAATCAGTCTCCTGGCAACACTGAACCGGGAAGTGTATTCAGGTGCAACATGCTCCGGCCCGCCGCGTTGATACCAGCCCTCATGAAGACACTCTGCCTCTCCTCTCTCGCCCTTCTTGCTTTCTCCGCCAGCCTTGCCATCGCTGATGAAAAGGACGGCAAGCCCTGGCCGATCGGCTACTCCGACACCCCGCTCATCTTCCCCGGTTCGAAATGGAAGGTCCACGACATCGACCGCCCCCGCCCCGATCCTGTGAAGCCCGGAGCCAAGCCCGGCGACGCCCCTGCCGATGCCATCATCCTGTTCGATGGCAAAGACGTGAGCAAGTTCGCCGGGAAGGATGGTGCCGAGTGCCCATGGAAGATCGAAAACGGCGAACTCGTCGTGGCTGGTGGCGACATCTGGAGCAAGGACAGCTTCGGCAACTGCCAGTTCCATATTGAGTGGAAGACCGATCCCAACACCGCCGGCAATTCTCAGAAGAAGGGCAATTCCGGCATCTTCTTCATGGACCGCTACGAAACCCAGATCCTGGACTGCTACAACAACCCCACCTATGCCGATGGCATGGCCGGCGGCGTCTACGGCCAGACCCCTCCGCTGGTCAATGCGGTGCGCCCTGCCGGAGAATGGCAGACGTACGACATCATCTTCACCGCCGCCCGGGTGGCAGAAGGCAAGGTCGTGGAGCCCGCGTACATCACCACCATCATCAATGGCATCGTGGTGCAGAACCACACCAAGATCCTGGGCCCCACCCACCACAAGCAGGCCACCAATTACGAGGGCCAGTTCCCTGATAAGGCACCCCTGCGCCTGCAGGACCACAAGAACAGCATTCCCGACCGCATGCGCAACATCTGGATCCGGCCGCTGTAAGAGACCATCGTGAATTGATTCACCGAAGCGGCCAGGCAAGTGCCTGGCCGTTTTTGTGAGAAGGAGGTGCGTTCGGAACAAGGACCCGGCCCTCCCACGAGCTTCAAAGCCGCCGCCGTGCGGCCAGGATCGTAATGAGCGGGTAAAGGTTGTAAAGGCGGGGTAAAGGTGTTTGCCGGACATTTCGGCGGGGCTTATGGGGTGACTCATGAAGCTCCTCGACTCTCGTTTCCTCGGCCGTCTGAGCGCGGGGCTCGTTCTCTTCACCGCCGCCACAATCGCACGGTCCGAAGCCCCGGGAACAGTGACCCGAGTCCCTGTGGTCTTTTCCGAAGGGCATGAGACCGATCCTGTGGATCGCGGACGCCCCGTGGTTCTGATCGCGGGCGCTCTGGCGGTGCCGCCGGAAGTGTTCCGTGAAGCGTTCAGCCACGTCCACCCCGCAGACCCGGGAGTAGGGCCTACGGGTGATGAAGCCCGCAAGAACAAGCAGGCGCTCATGAGCGCGCTCGGCAAGCATGGCGTCACCAATGACCGGCTCGACGCCGTTTCGAACCACTACCGGTATGTCCGCAGCCGCGACGAGTTGTGGCCGGTGAAGCCCGCTTCCGCCGTGGCTCTCGTCAAGAACGGCGTGGTGACAGGATTTGAAGTGATCAGCGGCGGGTATGGTTACAGCTCGCCGCCAAAGGTGAGCGTGCCCGGTGTGAAGGATTTCACCTGCGAGGTGAAGCTCGGCTTTGCCAAGGCCTTCGAACACAACGGCTCGGTTGCCGGCGTCATGCTGACACCGGCTCCGGTGCGATAGGTCGGACGCCGTTCAAGTTCGTCACCCACGAGTGCCAGACACGCGAGGAGGGGTGCGAACGCTCGCCTCCCATTTGCTGAAGTCGTGGACTGAGCACCTGTCATGGGACAGTAGAAGAGATGCTCCACTGGTCACGTATCAGGCACAGGTGATCTACGAACAAAACGACCATGCCGTCCCGCTCCCGCATCCACGCAAGACTCCGACAGGCGGCGCAACTCCTGTCACTGACCCTCCTTTTCTCCGCCGCGTCCCCGGCCTCGGCGGCGCTCTATGACGAGATCCAGGTTTACACGGACGACATCAACGCTCCCGGTGCCTTCGGTCTTGAACTCCATGTCAACACGACCCTGGACGGCCGCAGCACGCCCGATTATCCAGGTGAATCCACACCCGCCCACGGCTGGCGCACCAACGCCGAGTTTTCCTATGGCTTGCCCGACAACTTTGAAGCCGGCCTCTACCTGCCCACTGTATTTGATGCCGAAGGACGTTATGATCTCGCCGGGGTCAAGTTTCGCCTCAAATGGATCACCGTGCATCCCGAGGAAGATGCCGCTGGCTGGTACTTCGGTGCCAACACGGAGCTCGCACGCTTGAAAAAGCAGTACGTGCCATCGGAATGGGGCGAGGAACTCCGCCTCATCGGCGGCTATCGCACGCCGGAATGGCTCGTCGGCGGCAACATTGTGCCGTCCTGGCCGCTCTCATCCGGGTTTCGCCAGGCCGCACCCGACATGGAACTGAACTTCAAGGCCTCCCACAAGATCGTCAAAGGCATCGACCTGGGCCTCGAATATTACGCCGACCTCGGTCCCACCTCGCACCTCCCTTCCTTCAACCAGCAGGCCCACTCGCTTTTCCTGGCCATCGACGTCGAGCGCAAGCCCTTCGTGTTCAACCTCGGCATTGGCCGCGGGCTCACCTCCGGCGCGGATGCCTGGACCCTGAAGGCCATCATCGAAGTGCCGTTCTGAACACCTGCCAGAGGGGTTCTTCGGCAAAATCTATCTCTCCAGGGCATGAATAGCCGCCGGGGCTGCACCGGTCATTCCAGACAAAAGCGAGTCCATTGAAACTCCATTCCCTGATTGACCGTTAAACCCCATTCTCGTAAGATCGGTATCTCATTCCCACCCATCATGTCTGCTGCCCTCGTCGAAGCCGCGTCCGTCACCCCTCCTGCTGACAAGCTCACCAAGAAGATACTCACCGCCGACCACCCCACGTGGTGCCCAGGCTGCGGTGATTTCGCGGTGCTTGCCGCCTTCTACAAGGTGCTCGAGAAGCTGCAGTACCCGCATGAGAAGATCGTCTGCGTGGCCGGCATCGGTTGCTCCTCGCGCTTTCCTTATTTCGTCAACAGCCATGGCATCCACTTCATTCATGGCCGCGCGCTGCCGCTCGCCACGGGGATCTCGCTGAGCCGGCCGGACGTGCATGTGTTCGTTTTCGGCGGCGACGGCGACGGCTTCTCCATCGGCGGCAACCATCTCAACCATGCGGCGCGCAAGAACATCAAGCTCACGTATGTGATCATGGACAATTTCGTGTACGGCCTGACCAAGAACCAGACCAGCCCCACGACGCCGATCAACCGCAAGTCCAAGACTGACCCGCAGGGCAGCTTCGACCGCCCGATCAACCCGATGAAGCAGCTGCTCGCCAGCGGTGCCACCTTCATCGCCCGCACCCATGCCATGCAGGTGGCGCACATGATGCAGGTGTTTGAACGCGCCATCCTGCACGACGGCTTCAGCGTGGTGGAATGCCTCAGCGAGTGCGTGATGTTCTACCCCGGCGCCTTTGATGACAGCCTGCCGCGCAAAGGTGGTACCTGGGATCTGATCGACGAAACCCAGCATGACGTGACGGACGACGCCGCCGCCTTCAAGCTGGCCGATGCGCCCGCCCCTGGCAAGTTTGGCGTGTTCTACCAGAAGCAGCTGCCCACCAAAAACGCCCTGGAGCTCAACTTCATTGCCGAATCCCAGGCCAAAGTGGCGGGCACATCCCAGAAGGACCTGCTGAGGAAGCGTATCGAGTCGATGCGGTAAGCACCCCAGGCATTTATGCGCCGGTCGCGTGCTCAGGGGCCTGCCCGACTTGGGCAGGCGGCGTACCAGCCCCCCGAAGCCAGACAAGCGCCTCCTCCTCCCCTTCAAAGACGTCGGCAATCAGCCCGATGTTCGAGGCCACGGTGACGCCAAATTTCTGCGGGTCGATCAGCTCGGGTCTGGCCACCATCGCCACGCAGACCCTCCCGCGGGCCGCGCCTGCCCACTCGTGCATCATATTGTAGCGCGAAGCGAGGCTTGGCGGCTGAAGGCCGGTGATGCCAGTGATGTCCACCAGGAGCTTCTTCACCCCCTGCTCCCGCGCAAAAGCAATCGCTGATGTCACCCCCTGCACTGCCTGCTGCTGCGAAATGCAGCCAGCGGGCCGGAAGACAGCGATGCCGTCCGCCATCTCAAAGTGTTCGGGTTTGTCCATAGGGAGTAGCGCATGGTAGCGCCTAACACCTCGCATACAAGGGCCGCTATGGCCCATTAGAAGTGCGTGATCCCCAGCCGCGTGGGCCGTGGTCGCGGCGGGTGTGAGGATGCTCAGGCGGGTTCGTTGATCACTGCCTCGATCCGATAGCCATCGGGATCGATAACGAAGCCGGCGAAGTAGTGTTCACCATATTCCGGGCACAGCTCCGGCACCCCGTTATCCTGTCCGCCGTGGTGCAGGGCGGCTTCGTAAAACTTCGCCACGGCCTCGCGAGAGGGTGCGGCGAAGGCGGCGTGGAAGCCGGGGCCCGGAGCCAGCGGTTCACCAGGCCTTAGCTTGATAGCGAACTTGTCACCGCCACCAGGATGACCGTAACCCACCGCCGTCTCATCATTCCAGACCCGAACGTAGCCCAGCGGGGCGAGTGCGGCATCATAGAAGGCGGCGGCGCGCGCCAGATCAGCGACGCCGAAGGAAAGGTGGTGCAGCATATTTAGTTCTTCTCTTTCGGACCATCGCGTTCGATTTTGTCCGTCGCGTGATTCATGTTTCTCATGGCGGGTCGACCGGGGTCGTCCCGTCCGTCCTCCAGGACTTAACCAAGGGCAACTGGATCAGCGTACCAGTAGCGAAGCAAAACGTAATATCAGGAATGAATGTGGGATGCAAACTGGGCAGCAAATGATTGCGCCAGGCGGCTACGACGAGGGTGATGCCAATGACAAAGTGGAAGGGGCCGAGAAGCTGGATGAAACCCATAAAGGCCCTCGGACGCAGGCAGGCCAGGGCCGAACCGATGCCGACGCACCCAAAAACGGAGGACGCCATCCTCAGCCAGTAATCAAGCAAGGGATGGTAGTCGATCCAGCCCGCCCCCATCACGGTAAGTTGGCCCGCCGCCGCGTTCCAGGACGCGAAGGTGAAGGTGAACGAAATGACCCAACCTGCCGCGCTCACGAGAAGCCCGAGTCGCAATGTGTTAAACCGAGGACGTGATTGCGGAAGCATGTGGAGTGTTTGGGGAGAACTGGGTCAAAGCAGAGGACCGCCAGAACTCGGCGGTGATCAATGAGTGTCCATTTGCATTCCCTTGTTCAAATCAGCCGGCCAGCAGGCATGCCGAAAAAGAGCCTGGGCAGTGCGATCCTGCACGCTTCCACGCCCTTCTAAACGGCCCCGAGACGGACCCATCCACCAGCCGTCCAAGAGACGAATCAGATGTAAGGGGGGCGCTGAAAGCCCACACCCACCTCCCTGCCAACGCCATGAAAACCATTCTTGTCCTCATCGACTTCTCAGATGTCACTCCACAGCTTGTGAATCAAGCTGAGGCCTTCGCGAAAGCGATGAACGGTGCCGTCACCCTCATGCATGTCGTGCCACCGTGGCCGGTGGCCGTGGATTTCACGCCCGCCCCGGCATCGCTGGATGAGTTTCAAACACGCCAGAGCCAGTTGTTCGCCGTGCGCGACTTCCTGGCGGGGCAAGGCGTGAACGTCACGGCGCGGCAGTTTGAGGGCTCGGTGATGGAGACCCTTCTGAATCAGATCGAGGAGATCCACCCGGACGTCATCATCATGGGATCGCACGGTCACGGCGCATTCTACCACCTGATCGTGGGCAGTATCGCCGCGGGCATCCTGAAGCACGCAGGCTGTCCGGTGCTGCTTGTACCCGGAGGGTCAGCCACGTCAGCGGAGCCCAAGATGGCAAATTCGAGGGTTGCCGCCCTGGGTGTGTCGCCTGCGCCGCTTTGAGCTGCGGCGGGCCGGCCCGTTGATCATGACCTTCCCTGCCCTTCTCACTTTCAATTCGCAAGCTCTCCGCACATGGCCAGCGCTTTCAGGGCCTGGCAGGTGGCGATGTAGGTGCTGAACTGGTAGTTGCCGCGGTAGAGCGACTGCATCCACCAGCGGCCGCTGGCACGCTGCCCGTCCTTGAGCCAGGCAAGGCCGCGCTGGATTCGCTCATCGCTTGCCGGGACGCCGCTTTCGCGCAGCAGGACGATGGCAAGGCCGGTCATGTAGGGATCGCTGCCGGGGCTTGCGGCATCGGGCTGGCCCTCAATAAGCTGTATCACCTTGTCGTTCATCTGGTTGCTCCAGTTGCGCACGTCGGACATGCGGCGGGTCGACCAGCCGCCATCCGGCTGCTGCTTCTGCCAGAGCATGGCGGTGGCGGCGGCGCGCTCTTCCTTGGTCACCAATTCGGGCATGAGCGCGGCCAGATCCAGGCGCAGGGCGCGCTCGTAATCGTTGCGCGGCTGGCAGTCACGTAGAAACGCCTTCATTTTGCCGACGCGGCTGATGAGGTCTTCATCCTTGAGCGCCGCAAGCCAGCCCGGCGCGTCGATGATCGCGCGGGCGGCGTGCAGGGTGAGTTCGAAATCCGTGGTCACATAGGGAATCTCGACTCCGCCAAGCTGGAGATAACCGCCGTGGCTGGACTGGTGCAGCAGCATGTCGCGCAGGGCTCGTTCGGTGATCACAGAGAGTTTGCCGGCAACGTGCTTGTCCCACTCGGCGAGACCGGCGGCACGCCAGATGGAGCTGTCGGCGCGCGCAGAATAAGTGATGCCGGCTGCGCTGGTCTTGGGCTCCGGCACCTTGTCCGGAATGGTCTTGATGAAATCGGCCAAAACCTCCTCGCCTGGCGTGCCTAGAAACGCGGTGAGGCCGGGGCGCTCCAGCATGTAAACACCCGTCGTGTGGCAGGCAACGCAGGTCTTTTCACGGGTCCAGGCCAGCGCACCGTCGTCCAGATATTGCGCGGCCGCGCGTACGGTGACAGCGTTGAAAGCCTTGACCTTGGGTTCATCCGCCGTGGGCACCGGGATTTGAATATCGCCGCTCTGATACTGGAAGGCTGGCTTGGCGGCCGCGGCCTGCACGTTTGTGCTGGCAACCAGGAGCCACAGGGAGGCAGGGAGGGATTGACGAAAGGTCATGGCCCATGGGATACGTGGCGGCGCGGTGGAGTCCTTCAGCGCGGGACATCATGCCCAGGACACACACTCGCCCACCGGACGGCGCACGCTGGTGGGCCACACCGTGCCCGCCTTCGGCCAGCCGAGGTACAGCAACCCCACACAGCGATCCTGCTCGCGGATGCCCAGCCAGTGGCGGAAGGCCTCCGTTTCGAGCAGGGGCGGTGAGCTCCAGAACGAGCCCAGGCCGATGGCAGAAGCACTGAGCAGGATGTTCTGCATGGCGCAGGCGACCGCCTCGATCTCTTCAAGCACGGGAATCTTCCCGACAACTCCCCGGTGCATCCAGCAGGCGATGACCGTGGGGGCCTGCAGGACGTTGTCACGAAGCTTGGCGAACTTGTCCTCGCGCTGCTCCGCCGCCGGCATGGTCTGGCGATACAAACTTTGCAACGTCTCCGCCAGCCCTTCACGCGCGAGGCCTTCAAACACCCGGAAGCGCCAGGGCTCGGTCATGCCATGCGTGGGTGCCCAGGTGGCGTTCTCCAGAAGGGTCAACAGGGTGGCACGGTCCAACGGCTTCTCACGGTCCATGCCTGCGGGCTTGATGGACCGGCGATGACGAATGAGCGAGCTGACCTGGTCGAGTGACAATGACATACCCATGGCGATACCTGGCTGGCGCTGCATTTCAAGGTTGAACCCGTGTCCGGGCGGGGCCAAGGAATTATGAGTTCCCTGCTCCAACCCAATGAACATCCTCATCACCGCCGGACCCACGCGCGAAGCGATTGATCCAGTGCGCTTCCTCAGCAACCGCTCCTCCGGTCGCATGGGCTATGCCCTGGCGCAGGCGGCGCTGGAAGCGGGTCACGTGGTGACACTGATCAGCGGGCCCGTCTCCATCCCCGCCCCTGCGGGCGTAACTTTGGTCGCTGTGGTTTCGGCACAAGAGATGTACGAGGCCGTGCGTTCGCGTCTAGCCGGTCAGGATGCGGCCATTTTCACCGCCGCCGTGGCGGACTACCGGCCCGCCCAGATCGCCGGCGAAAAGCTCAAGAAGGGCGGCGATCACCTCACGCTGGAATTGGAGCGCACGCCCGACATTCTGGGCTCGGCCCGTTCGCCGTTCGGCTTCAAGGGCGTGCTCGTAGGTTTCGCGGCGGAGACCGACCATGTGCTGGCTTACGCCCAGGAGAAACTTCAGCGTAAAGGCTGCGACATGCTCGTCGCCAATGATGTCTCGCAGCCAGGCACAGGGTTTGACAGCGAGGAAAACGAAGTCACTCTGCTGTTCCCCAACGCTCCGCCGCGCCCCCTGCCACGCGGTCCCAAAATCGTCATTGCCCGCGAAATCATTCGTCTGATCAGCGATCAGCCGGGCCACCCGTCCCCTCCCCCATGAAAGAACTCCTCCCCGCCGCCATCAAGGCCGCCCAGGCCGCCGGCCAGATGATTCGCGAGAATTTTGGCTCCGAACTCCACGTCAATGAAATGAAGCAGTACGACATCAAGCTCGAGCTTGATGTACGCTCCCAGGAGCTCATCACCGGCATGCTGCTCAAGGAGTTCCCGGACCACGCCATTTTGGGTGAAGAAGGAGGCGACATCGGCGGCGATGGACCCATCGAATGGATCATCGATCCCATTGACGGCACGGTGAACTACTTCTTCAGCATCCCGCATTTCTGTGTCTCCATCGCGGCGCGCGAGCGTGCCACCCAGAAATTGGTGGTGGGCGTGATCTATGATCCGATGCAGGACGAATTGTGGACGGTTGCCGAGGGTGTGCCCCCCACGCTCAATGGCAAGCCCATCAAATGCAGCCAGCGCGACGAGATGGCGCAATGCGTAGTGACCGTCGGTTTTTCCAAAAGCAAGGAGTCGCTTGATGCCGGCTTCGAACGCTACAAGCGCATCTCCTATAACGTGCGCAAGACGCGCATGCTGGGCAGTGCCGCACTGGCCATGGCCTACATCGCCTGCGGCCGCCTGGACGCCTATGTGGAAGAGCAGATCAGCCTGTGGGACATCGCCGCCGGCATCATGCTCATCGAGGCTGCGGGCGGCAAGGTCATGCTGAAACCCGGCTCCGCCAAGGCAGGTACAATGTTCATCTGCGCCTCAAACGGCAAGGTGCCCATCGAGCCATACCTGTAGCGGAACGCGCAAGCGAGCCAACGGAATCCGCGTGTCACGTCAAACACCCTCCCTCAATGCGCCTGAATCTCATCCCCCTCACTGCCTTCGTTGTCGCCGCCACACTCCTGCACGCGGAGACGCCCGGGAGCGGCAAAACGGTGCGGCTGCTCACCGTGGGCAACAGCTTCTCTCACAATGCCACCCACTATCTCGGTGACCTGGCGAAAGCCGGTGGCGACACCCTCGTTCTGCACGAAGACAATGTGGGCGGCGCAAGCCTGGAGGTTCACTGGAAGAAGGTGCAGGCCTTCGAGAAGGATCCGGCGGACAAGCTGGGCCGCTACACGGGTGGCAAAAGCTTGAAGCAAGATCTGCAAGGCGGCCACTGGGATGTCGTGACGATTCAACAATCGAGTATCTTGAGCCACAACCTCGCCACGTACCGGCCATATGCGCAGGAGTTGGGCGCTTACATCAAGCGCCACGCACCGGATGCCACGCTGCTGCTTCACGAGACATGGGAGTATCGCGTGGACGATCCGCGTTTCGCCGCCAAGGCACCAAAGCCCGGCGAGCCCAAAACGCAGGACGAGATGTACCAGGGGCTGTCGGGAGCGTACGCCGCCACCGCCAAGGAACTGGGCCTGCGCCGCCTGCCCGTGGGCGATGCCTTCCACCTCGCGAACCACGACGCGCAATGGGGCTTCCATCCGCAGGCAAAGCCCTTCGACTCCGCTCACGCAATGCCCGGCGAACTGCCGGATCAAACGCACTCGCTCAACGTGGGATGGCAGTGGAAGGAGCCAAAAAATGGCAGAACGACAGTGTCCATGGACGGTCATCACGCGAGCATGGCGGGCGAGTATGTGGGCGCCTGCGTATGGTACGAAGTGCTGTTTGGCAAAAGCGTGGAAAACAACCGTTTCGTGCCCAAAGGGCTGAGCGCCGAGGACGCCACGTTTCTGCGCGGCATTGCGCATCGGGCCGTGCATGAGTTGAAGGACAAATGACCAAGCACACCCCTTCGGGTGTCGTCATTTTTTCGCCAACGCCATTGGAACGATGAAGGTTTTTGCCCATCCCCGCGTTGACTGAGTTCCTTCGACAGAACCCAAGCCACGTCTTTCATGCATCGTCTCACCCTCCTGATCGCGTTCGTCTGCGCCTTGTGCGGTCGTTCTCCTGCCGCCCCGGCCCAGAAGCCGAACATCATCTTCATCCTCGCCGATGATCTGGGCTACTCCGACCTGGGCTGTTATGGCTCGGAAATCAAGACGCCGAACCTGGACTCGCTGGCGCAGCACGGGCTGCGCTTCACGCAATTCTATAACACCGCGCGCTGCTGGCCTTCACGCGGAGCCCTGCTCACGGGCTACTACGCACAGCAGATCCGCCGTGATACAGTGCAAGGCGTGCCCAGCGGCGGCAAAGGCATCCGCCCAGAGTGGGCGCGGCTGCTCCCTGAGCTGCTCAAGGCCCAAGGCTACCGCTCATACCACTCAGGCAAATGGCATGTGGATGGCATGCCGGTGGCGTGCGGCTTTGATCACTCCTATTACATCGAGGACCTGAACCGCTACTTCAGCCCGAAGGTGCTGTTCGAGGACGACCAGAAGCTGCCCGCTGTTGAGCCCGGCAGCGGCTACTACACCACCGTCGCCATCGCCGATCACGCCATCAAGTATCTCAAGGACCACGCCGAAAAACACTCCGGCCAGCCGTTCTTTGAATACATCGCCTTCAATGCGCCGCACTTTCCCTTGCAAGCCCCGCAGGAGGACATCGCACGCTACCACGGCCGGTATGACGAAGGCTGGAACGTGACGCAGCAGGCGCGCTACGAGCGACAGAAAGGCATGGGATTGATCCACAATCCGCTGCCTGCCATGGAACGCGACGTGGGGCCGCCTTATGACTTCCCGGAGTCGATGGCCAAGCTCGGGCCGGGCGAAGTCAACCGGCCCTTGCCATGGAACGAACTGACCAGCGAACAACGCGACTTTCAGGCCGCAAAGATGTCCATCCACGCCGCTGCCATCGACCGCATGGACCGCGAAATCGGGCGGGTGATTGCGCAGATCAAAACCATGAACGCCTTCGAAAACACGCTCATCTTCTTCGCTTCCGACAATGGTGCGAGCGCCGAGATCATGGTGCGCGGCGACGGTCATGACCAGAGCGCTGCGCCCGGCTCCGCGGCGACACACCTGTGCCTTGGTCCCGGATGGTCGAGCAGTTCCAACACGCCCTTCCGGCGCCACAAGACCTGGGTTCATGAGGGCGGCATCTCCACCCCCCTCATCGCCCACTGGCCTCAGGGCATCGCCGCGCAAGGTGAATTGCGCCACAATGTAGGACACCTCATCGACATCGTTCCCACGGTGCTGGAACTCGCCGGCGGCAAAGCCCCGTCCACCTGGAATGGCAAGCCCGTGCCCGCGCCTCCCGGCAGGAGCCTCGTCCCCGTCCTGGCCAAGGACGGCACCGTCACTCACGATGAGATCTGGTGGCAGCACGAAGGCAACCGCGCCATTCGCATGGGCGACTGGAAGCTCGTTGCCGCCGGTGAGAATGCCTCATGGGAACTCTACGACCTGAGCAAGGACCGCGGCGAAACCACCAATCTCGCCGCGAAACAACCTGACAAAGCCCGCGAGCTTGAGGCGCGCTGGACCCAGCTGTGGAAGGAATACAGCGCCCTCGCGGCAAAAGACGCGCCACCTTTGGCACCTGGCAAGAAAGGCAAGAAAAAGGGCAACCCGGCAGTGGATTGAGCGACCCTTCCCCATCGAGGCCTCAATCCGAAGCGTGTCCGGCGCAGCACAGCACGTTGCATACTTTGTGCCGCACTAGGTCCTTCACCTTCTCACGGCCAGGAGCCAGGTACTTGCGCGGATCGAACTCCTTTGCACCATCAATGAGCGCCTTGCGCACGCCGGCAGTCATCGCCAGGCGCAGGTCGGTATCAATGTTCACTTTGGTGCAGCCAAGTCGGCGCGCCGCTTCAATGTCGGCCTCCGGTACCCCGGCGGTATCTTCGCCCAGGCTGCCGCCATACTCATTGACCTCGCGGGCCAGATCCTTCGGCACGCTGGAAGCTCCGTGCAGCACCAAAGGATAATCGCCGAGTCCGGCATCGAGCAGCGCCTTCTTGATGGCTGCAAGCCGGCCGAGGTCGAGGTGCTGCTCGCCCTTGAACTTGTAGGCGCCATGCGAGTTGCCAATCGCCACAGCCAGCGAATCGACGCCTGATTTTCTGACAAATTCCACGGCCTCCTCTGGATGCGTGTAGCAGCCGCTTTTGGAATAGCCGCCACCTTCCTCGCCTTCATCATGCTGTGCGCCGACCAGCATGCCAAGTTCGCCTTCCACCACGCAGTTGTACTGGTGCGCGTAATCAACGACCCGGCGGCAGATCTCGATATTCTTCTCAAACGACTCGTGGCTGGCATCAATCATGACGCTGGTGAAGCCTTCATCAATGCACTGTTTGCAAGTCTCAAAGCTGTCTCCATGATCGAGATGGATGGCGATCGGAATGGTGGACACGCTTACAGCCGCCTCGATCAATTTGTTCAGATACGCGACGCCCGCATACTTGCGCGCTCCGCTGGACATCTGGATGATGACGGGGGCCTGCTCTTCTTCGCAGGCTTCGATGATGGCCTGCAGCAACTCCATGTTGTACATGTTGAAGGCGCCAATGGCATACTTGCCATGGAGGGCTTTGGCGAACAGATCGCGGGTGTGGGTCAGGGGCATGGGTGTGGTGGGGAAAAATAGTGGAATCAGGCCCAGGTGACGGCGCCCTTGGGTTCCTTGAGAACAATGCCTTGGAGAAAGCTGATCGCCTTCTCCAAGCCTTCACGCGTGGTCATGAGGCTGTCCTCATGCTCGATTGAAAGCGCATGGTCGTAGCCGGTCATCCGCAGGGCGGAAATAAAGTCGCACCAGAACTGGCGCGGGCTGCCATAGCCCACGGTACGGAATATCCAGGAGCGCTGAAGCTCCTCGGCATAGTGCTTGGTATCGAGCACGCCGTTGATGCTGGAGTTCCAATGCTGCACGCTGGTGTCCTTGGCGTGAACATGCCAGATGGCGCCTTGCAGGGCGCGCACGGCGGCGCAGGGATCAATGCCCTGCCAGATCAGATGCGAAGGGTCAAAGTTGGCACCGATCTCGGGGCCGGCCGCCTGCCGCAGCTTCAGCAAAGTCTCAGGATTGTAAACCACAAAGCCCGGATGCATCTCCAGTGCGATCTTGTGAATGCCCTGCTGGCGCGCGAACTCGGTGGTGGCCCGCCAATATGGGATCACCACGTCCTTCCACTGGTAATCGAGGATGTCGAGATACTCGGGCGGCCAGGGGCAGGTCACCCAGTTCGGCTGGGAGTCCCCCGGTGCCCCGCCCGGACAGCCGCTGAAAGTTGTCACGACCTCCACGCCCAGCTTGACGGCGAGTCGCACGCAGCGGCGGAAGGCGGCATCGTGCTCCGCGGCAATCTGCTTGTTTGGATGAATAGGATTGCCGTGGACGGAGAGACAGGAAATCTGCAAACCGCGGGAATGGATTGCGTGGAGAAAGGCCTTCGCCTTCTGATCGCTGGCAAGCAGTTCATCCGCATCGCAGTGGTCGGTGCCGCAGAAGGCTCCAGCACCAATTTCAACGGTTTGGACGCCGAGGCTGGCGAGATAGTCCAGCGCCTGCTCGAAAGGCATGGAACGGAGGATAACGGAGAAGACGCCGACTTTCATAGGATGTGAAGGGTGAAGCTATAAGGATGGAGTCAGGACCTGGCCTCATCCGCCAGATGCACCTGACGGTAGCCGCCCCTTGATCTGAAGAACACCAGCAGGCCGAGATAGCAGAGGAACATCAGCGCCGGCAGCACGGCGACCTTGCCGAGCGTGCTTTGATTATTGGCCGTGCGCAGGCTCTCCACCTCGGCCTGTTCCGCGTTGGGCAGCGTGGCGATCCTTGCCTTGTCGAGCGGTTGATACGTGAGACCGAACTTGGACTGCGGCACTTCCGCCACCTTCATGTGAAGAGCCGGGTTTTGCGCGGCCAGCGTCTTATCGAGGAAATGATCTTGAATCGTGCCAAGCAACGGATTGCCCAGCACACCCACCGAAATCATCCCCACCCCGGCGATGGCATTAAGCGTCAGCGCTCCGCCCTTGGGAAACTGCTCGGAGACCACTCCAAGCGTGGTGGGCCAGAAGAAGGTCTTGCCGACGCCATAGCAGGTCGCGGCCAGGAAGACCATGAACGGGGCGGTGCCAGCGTGAGCCAGCCAGAACAGTCCTGAGGACGCCACCACCGAGCACACGGCCAGCAGACCCAGCGGTGACAGGCGATGCGCGATGGGCCCCGCGCAGAAGCGCAGCACGAGCATGATGGATGAGGTGTAGATCAGCACCCAGTTGCCCGCGTTCGCTCCGAAATCCTTCAGCACCGGCGTCATCAGCGCGGCGATCCAACTGTCCGTTCCCAGCTCGGTGGTGGCGAGAAGGATCATCACCAGCAGAAGAAAGATAAACATCGGCCGCCCGAAGCTACGGATGCGCAGGACAAACAACAATGTGGCAACCAAGGGGATGAGCAGCAACGCCCAGGTCGGGAGATGCATGTCAAACACACGCAGAATTTCGTCCAAAGCGTAGGCGGCGAAAATGGATAGAATGAGGCACCCGGCCCAGCCAAACTCCTTCAGCATCTCGGTGTAAGACACTCCGGCGGCCACGCGCTCCTGAACAGGGAACCGCGCCCGCAGCATCATAAAACCATAGATGGCCGTGGGGATCAGGTAGAGCGCCACCTTCCAGCGCCATGAATCCGCACCTCCCGACGCCCCCAAGGTGATGGCCAGCAGCCCACCAATCACAAGCCCGCCCGGCCAGCCTGCGTGCAGCATGTTCAGGTGCTTGGTCTTGCTCTTCGGAAACAGCGTCGCCGTGATGGGATTGATCGCCGCCTCCACTGCACCGGCCGCCAGCGCAAACACAAAGGTGCCGAGATAGAGGCCTTTAAAATCTGTCGCCCCAAGGGTGATGACGGCGGACACGACGTGAGCGACGAACGCAAAAGCGATCGTGCGGCCATAGCCAATCCGGTCGATCACCAGGCTGAAGTGCGGGTCGATCCGGTTTGCCACGAGGGGCCGGCACCAAAGCTGGTCATAAAGCCGCAGATCGGCCTCGAGCCGCATTGCGGCGTGGAGGTCGAGACGGCTCCCCCACGGGCAACCGCGGCGAAGGCGGGTTCTGTTATGGGCCTGAAACCAGCGAAGCAACCACTCCGCCGAGCAGAGCAATGGCATGATCCTCGGGGCCGTAACGAAATTGACCCTCCTTGTCGAACGCACTCTCCAGGATCCGCGACCACGCTTCGGCCCGGGTCATTTCCGACTGGTTCTGAAGGAGGTGCTCCAGCACACCCAGGAGAGGCGCCGGGCCGGGATAAGCCTTGTCGAAAATGGAACCAATCGCCCATTCTGTCCATTGTGCCACGGCGGTTGAGAGTGCGTGCATAGGCAACATTGCAGTGAAGATGGCTTGTCCAAGTGAAGCGTGTGCCTCAAGGGTGACCAATCCGCTTGCGACCGCAGGAAGGACCGCGGCGCCGTAATTCTCCAGGCGGTTCTTGCGGGGCTCCCGCGGCCACAGCCGCCACCACGGAACTTGTTGAACCAAAGGAACCCCAAGCGGCGGGAAGGCGAAACCGGCGGAGCGAATTCAGCAGTCTGAGGTCACAGGTCACGTGCCAGAAGGCGGAAGCCAGAAGGCCGTGGTGACGACCACCGGATTGCCATCCGGCGCTGCGGGAGTTGCGCCTGCGGTGGGAGTTGCGCCAGCGGCGGCGACGGTGCATCCTTTGGAGGAGCCGCTGGCGGGGCAGATTAACATTGATGCATTCCTTGCGGTGGATTTGCGCGTGGCGAAGGTGCTCACGGCGGAGCCGGTGGAGAAGTCGGTCAAGCTCATGCGGATCACGCTGGATGTGGGG
>Ga0118677_10003444_pt1 | contig 29936 bp, 23 predicted proteins | sample AliMusrvi5mmetaG_FD_86154 | JGI IMG/M metagenome (GOLD analysis project Ga0118677, IMG submission 86154) | reverse complement strand
ACCGAAAATTACATCAGCCGGAACTGTCGAAATACCATAGTGGCTACAGACTTTCAGGAAGGTTGCGTTGATTTTCAAGGACTTACATCATTTTTCGCCGCGAATAGCGAAAGTCCGGCTAAATCCTGAGATGACGTCGGGCAGCCTGACTGGCCTGATTATCATTGATGAAATTCAAATCAGGCCCGAACTATTCCACCAGGCTTTACGAGTACTTGTAGCACCCGGTCAATGCGGGGAGCTATCGAAACACTAGGTTTGATCACTGCGGTATTATTGACTGGGTCACTGCGGCAGAACAGGTATCAACAAAAACTCCGCGCCCCCTAAATCGGAGACGCGGAGCAGATACTTCATGCTATAGTAGCTAATCCGAATTTGGGTTACACCACGTAAGTCGAAGACACCGTCGAGCCACCTGAACCGGTCCAATTGGTATGGAACGCTTCTCCCCGCGGCTTATCCACTCGCTCATAGGTATGCGCGCCAAAGTAGTCGCGCTGAGCCTGCAGCAAGTTCGCGGGTAAACGCTCACAGCGATAGCCATCATAATAATTCAAGGCCGCGCTCATCGACGGCATCGGAATTCCAAGCTTGATGGCCATGGAAAGCGTTTTCCGCCAGGACGTTTGCGACCGCGCTGTTGCCTTCTGGAAGAAGGGATCCAACATCAGGTTATCAAGCCCCGGGTTCTTGGTGAAGGCATGCTTAATCTTGCCCAGGAAGGCCGAACGGATAATGCACCCGCCACGCCACATCAGGGCAATGCCCCCGTAGTTCAGGTCCCAACCATATTCCTTGGCCGCCGCCCGCATCAACTGATACCCCTGGGCATAGGATACAATCTTCGAGGCATACAATGCTTTGCGTAGATCTTTGATCATGGATGCCTTGTTTCCCTTGAACACCGCCTTAGGGCCGACCAATACTTTCGAGGCCGCCACCCGCTCAGACTTGATGGCCGAAATACAACGGGCAAACACCGCTTCCGAAATCAGAGTCAACGGCATTCCCGAATCCAAGGCCGCAATCACAGTCCACTTGCCCGTCCCCTTCTGGCCGGCGGCATCGAGGATCAGGTCCACAACCTCATGTCCCTGTTCATCCTTGAAACCAAGAATGTCACGCGTGATCTCAATGAGATAGCTATCTAATTCGCCCTGATTCCATTCGGTAAAGACCTGATGCATTTCCGCGTTGGTCATTCCCAACCCGACCTTCAGCATGTGGTAGGTTTCACAGATCATCTGCATATCACCATACTCAATGCCATTATGAATCATCTTCACAAAATGGCCGGCACCGTCCTGCCCCACCCAGTCGCAGCAGGGCTCGCCTTTATCCGTTTTGGCACAAATTTTCTGAAAAATGGGTTTCACATGAGGCCAGGCCGCGGGGGAACCACCGGGCATAATCGACGGGCCAAGCAGGGCGCCTTCTTCACCACCGCTAACGCCTGTGCCGACATAGAGCAACCCCTTGCTTTCGACATATTTCGTGCGGCGCGTAGTGTCCGGGAAATGACTGTTACCGCCATCAATGATGATATCGCCCGCCTGCAAATGGGGGATCAACTGCTCAATGAATTCATCGACCGGTTTGCCGGCTTTGACCATCAGCATGACTTTCCGGGGGGTCTTGAGTTGACCGACCAATTCCTGAATACTGTGTGCGCCAAGGAGATTTTTACCCTTACCGCGACCCGCCAGAAATTCATCCACCTTGCTGGTCGTCCGATTAAAACAAGCCACCGTGAAACCCTTACTCTCCATGTTGAGCACCAGGTTTTCGCCCATTACCGCCAACCCGATCAAACCGATATCCGCTTTTTGCGTCATAATTTCTCCTTTTATCCTTTAAACCCCGCTGAAGGCGCTAAAACCACCATCCACGGGAATCACCGTCCCCGTCACAAATCCCGCCGCCTCCGAACTCACCAACCACAAGAGTGCCCCAACCAAATCCTCGGGGCTGCCGAATTTTCCCATTGGAGTATGGGCCATGATCGTATTGCCACGCGGCGTTAAACTCCCATCCGGCTGAGTCAACAGTGCCCGATTCTGATCGGTCAGGAAGAAGCCTGGCGCAATCGCGTTCACCCGCACACCCACCTTTGAGAAATGCACCGCGAGCCACTGGGTGAAATTGCTGACCGCGGCCTTCGCCCCGCTATACGCGGGAATTTTCGTCAGAGGCGTAAAGGCGTTCATGGAAGAAATATTGATCACCACGCCCTTCCCGGCTTTTGCCATGGACTTGGTGAAAACCTGAGTGGGCAGCAACGTGCCTAGAAAATTCAGATTGAAAACAAACTCTATGCCCTTGGGATCGAGATCATAAAACGTGGTGATCCCCTCCACGGTCTGGGAGAGATCCCCGGGCATCAGGTATTCGCGGGAAGTCGTACCTTTGGGATGATTGCCGCCGGCACCATTGACCAGAATCGAAACCGACCCAAGTTCTTTTTCGACCAGCACATTCGCCTGCTCCAGGCTGGCCTTATCGAGAACATTACAAGCAACCCCAATCGCACGGCCTCCAGCGGCATTGATCTCAGCCGCCACACGTTCTGCACTCTCCAGTTTGAGATCGGCAATGGCCACTTTGGCACCACACTGAGCCAGCGCTTTGGCCATCGTACTGCACAATATGCCGCCGCCACCGGTTACCAGCGCGACTTGTCCTTTAAGATTCACGGTCATCGGTACTGTCATACAAACCTCATTTTGTTGTTTCTAATCCGCCTAATTCCGCAGGCGCGTTCTTCAACCGGTACAAAATCTCACCGGCTTTGGGCACGAGCAAAATTCCTTCACTCTCCCTATTCGCATAGTCGGCCATGTTGATGGTCCGGTAATCCATCCAACCCATATTGATCTTCCGGCACGTCGCTTCGGGGATACCCGTGGCCAAAACCACCTTGATACGCCCCTTTTCCACACCGTTTTCAAAAGAGCCAATGCCCCGGACATGGGTGGAATGCGCCAGAATGCCCCAGGGGTATTTTTTAAACCGATCCCACTGCTTCAGAAAATAATCACGGGTATGATAGCCCAATTCCTCGATCAACTTGCCATGCGAAACCGACACTTCGTTGATGTGCGGGGCGTAAATAATCAGTGTGCCGCCATCCGCCACCACAGGTTCCAGCTTATACATACATTTGGCGCCCACCCACAGGTCGTCATACATCTTCGGAGCGCAGGAGAGCACCGTGTGGAAGGGCTTATCCTTAAACTCGACATGGATCTTCCGGGAGAGGTCGGAGGCCTGTTCCCAAGCGCCTTCCGGCGTACCCGCATAGAGGCCCGCCAGCTCATGCCCCTTCACCACCATACATAACGCCTTACGTTCCACTTTCAACAAGGCCGCCGCCCGGTCCACCACCTTGCGCACCGGGGTCCACTTGCTCCCAATGATCATTGGATTGGTGATCACCGCACCTAACCAATGAAAGAAGTTAAGAATTTCCTGCCCCGCAATGCCGGGGAATAAATATTTATTACCGCCGGAAAAACCAACGACTTCATGCGGAAAAACAGGCCCCAAAATCACCAGCAGATCATATTTCTGCACGATACGATTGACGGAAACACCCACATCCATCTCGAAAAGACCACCCGTTAACTCGCGCACCTCGGCACGGGACAAACGCCCCACCTCAAACAAAGCCTCGGGATTGTTCCACTCATGATTGAAAAACCGGGTACGGGCATATTGGGTACGGTGCTCCTCTTCCGTAATCTCCACACGGGCATAGATCTGTTCCATCGACATCGGGGGATGCGTCCCCAACGCCACTATAAAATCCAACTGCGCCGCCTCCGTCGCCGCCTCTTGAACCAACCGGAACATCATTCCCAGCGGGCAGGACCGCGTGGCATCCGGAATGACCACCAGCACCTTGCGGCCTTGAACGTTCCAGGACGCAAACGCCTCACGGCAAAGCTGCCGTGCGTCCAACTCCGTAATCGCGCGATCCAAAAATCCTAAACCCAAGGTTTTCATGTGCAAAATCCTATACATTCCACCGCAAGTCATGCAAGACTTATTGCGACCTCATACGTTTGAGGTCGCTGTTTTACCGCGGGAATTCATCCGGAAATAATCGCCCTCAGGCCTTCTTCCAAACCGAACTTGGGGACGTATCCCAGCATGGTATGGATCTTGGAAATATCGGCCAGCGAGTGCTTGATATCCCCGGCACGCGCCTCCTTGAATTGGGGGGTTACCTGAATACCCGTAATCTTTTTGAGGGCCTCCAGCAGTTGCAGCAAGGAGACCGTCTGGCCAGTGGCCACATTGAACACCTCACCCCGCCCCACCTTCGCAGAACGCATTGCCAGAAGATTGGCCTGCACCACATCCTTCACAAACACAAAATCACGCGTCTGCTGACCATCCCCGAAAATCGTCGGCGTCCGCCCCAACCTGAGATCATCCGTAAACCGCGAAATCACACCGGAATACATGGACTTGCCATCCTGCCGAGGGCCAAACACATTAAAATAGCGCAGGGCCACGGTTTCCACGCCATAAAGGCTGCTGAACAGTTTCAGATAATGTTCCCCGGTGAGTTTGCCCAAGGCATAGGGGGATTCAGGTTCCGGCAACATGTCCTCACGCTTGGGGAGAACGGGGTTATTGCCATACACTGCCGCCGAGGTGGCAAAAACCACACGCTTGACACCCGCCTCACGGGCCGCCTGCAGCACATTCAGGGTACCGCGAATATTGATGGAATCATTATCGATGGGCTTTTCCACAGAAACCGCCACCGAAACCAGCGCCGCCTCATGAAACACATGCGTAACCCCCTTCATCGCGGAACGCAACTCTTCAGGGTCACAGACATCCCCGCGGATCACCTCAACCCCGCTGCCAAATCCCTTGAGATTATCCAATTTTCCGCTGGAGAAGTTATCAAAAACGCGAACCTTCACCCCATCCGCCACCAAGGCTTCCGCAATGTGCGAACCAATGAACCCACAGCCACCTGTAATTAATGTCATACCCATAATCTGATGCTCCTTTCGAATTATCCTTTTAAATATTCTGTCACAATACGCTCCATGGCATCCTCCTGTGACTCCATGCTTTCCACCATTTTAAACTGGCCCCGGCAACGATCCAGATTATGACGGGGCCGCTTGGTCTTAAAGTAGATATCACCCTGAATGTAATCCGTGAGAAACCGCATGCCGATCTCCATCGTGATCAGCCGTGCCGAGAATACCAATTCCTCACACTCGGCGGGATTCAGAAAGGCCGAAGCCTCCGATAAATAGCCGCTCGCCAAAGCCTCAAACACTTCTAGGCGCATCCGAACTTTCCTCACATCCTGTTCATCTTCGGCCGCCGATGCTGTCGCACTCCGCACCATATCCCCAAAATCGTATAAAACCAGTCCCGGCATCACAGTATCGAGATCCACCACACAGATACCCTCCCAAGTCTTCTCATCCAACATCACATTATTAAATTTGGTATCGTTATGCGTGATGCGTTCAGGGATCTCTCCACGGGCATAGCGTTCCAATAGCCGTCCACACATCGCCACACGACGTTCCACAAAAGCGACTTCCGCACTCACTTCAGCAGCCCGGTTGCAGGGATCGCGCTGGACAGCCTCCTGAAGCGCCAGCAGGCGCTTGGGGGTATGATGAAAATCAGGAATCGTTTCATGCAAGCGGGGCGCAGGTAAATCCGCCAGACATAATTGAAAACGGGCATAAGCACGCGCCGCTTCATAAGCCTGCCTCACGCTTTCCACCTTGTCATAAGTGACGGCGCCCTCGACAAATAAATACATCCGCCACCAGTTGCCATCAAAATCATGGTAGCAGGTTTTGCCATCCCGGGTGATGACAACACAGAGGGAATGACGAGTCACATCCACATAGCCACTTTGAGTCAACTTCAGGCGCAGATGGTTGGTCACCCGGAGAATATTGTCCATCAACGCCGGCGGATCCCTGAAAATCTGATGATTGATCCTCTGCAACAGATAATGAACCGAGGCCCCCGCCATACTGAGGGTCATCTTGAATGTATCATTGATATGACCATTCCCATGGGGCCGCACATCAATCAAATCCCCCCATGCCCGGAAATGGGACACAATGGACTTAAAGTCAATCTGATGGGGGGCAGAAGATTCCATAATTACTATCTATATAATTTTATTAGGCCTGTTGCATAAAGTTCACGTTGTAGCAAAAAGGCAGAGAAGACGTGAGCAGAAAAACGTTTTAAGTCTTCACCTCAACCCGCCAGACACAGGAAAATACTTGGCTGGGATCCAACTTGATAATCCCGGGCTTATTCATCAGTTCGCCATCGTGATTGGCCGGATCGGCATGGCCATACCACGGCTCAATGCAAACAAACCGCGCACCCGGCTTGGCCCAAATCCCCAGATAAGGATAACCAGAGAATTCAACTGTCACCCCACGCGCATGCCGGCGCGAACACAGACTGACCCGCTGTGACTTGATTTTCAGAAAGATCAAGGCATCGCGGTCAAACAGATCACGGCGTAATGGCAACACACTCTTGTTGGACAGAATCCGCTCGGTTTGCTCGGACAACAGTCCGTTGGCGTCGAGCCATCGTGTATCGAGCCGTTCCGCTTTTTCAAACTTTAACGCATAATCCTCTACCTTATCCCCTATCCCCCAATTCAGCGCAAACGCCGGATGCTCACCCATGGAAAACGGCATTACCTTGTCTCCCGTATTCGTTACTTCGGTGGTGATCTCCAGCATGCTGCCGGAGAGGCGATAGTGACGCGTCAGCGAAAAGTTAAAGGGATACTGTTTCCGAGTCACCGGTGTCGCCTGAAGTCGGTACGTAAGTGACGACTCAGCAGACTCTACCAACTCGAAGTCCATATCCCGGGCAAATCCATGGGGGTGCATCTCATACTCCTTGCCCTCAAAACGGTATCGACCATGAATCAATTTTCCCACTATGGGGAAGAGAAGCGGGGCATGCCGGCCCCAAACCACAGGATCCGCCTGCCACAGATATTCCGTGCCATCTGCCGCCTTCAACCCGCACCATTCTGCGCCATGCCGTTTCACCGACACGGACAACACTGAATTCCCAATCGTATTCTGCATTCGACTCCTCCATCAGCTGAAATTTGTTACCCACCCACCTTACTGTCCGAACCTCAATTCCGCAAGCGGTTGATTCTCTCCTCTATCAGTGGATATTTTCCCCTTGCTCCCAGATCCAGTGATGTATTAGCCTCCCGCAACTAAATTTAAGGAACCTATTTCCATGCCCACCAAAACAAAAGACACCCTACTGACTTGGAACTTTCCGCTCCCCCGTACCCATACCGGTATTCTGATCGGAAATGGTACCCAAGGCCTCATGGTCTGGGGCGAAACCACACTCAATGTCACCATCGCCCGCGCAGGCTTCTGGGATCACCGCGGCGGCAATCCCTTCGAAACACGCGCCACCTTTTCCGCAGTTCGCCGTCTTCTCGAGGCAAACGATGAAGCCGGTATCCACGAACTTTTTGCCGGAGCCTCAAAAGCCCCCTCGTCACCCCACTACCCCCAACAAATCGGTGGCGGACGGCTGGAAATCTCACTGGGTAAAGGCTGGCGCCCGGTCGAGGGCCTGCTCGACATCGCACGCGCCCTCCTGACCATCCGCTTTACAGGACCAGGGAAAAAATCTGCCAAGATTTCCATCCGACAAGTGATGAATGAAGAAAAGGCCTGGCTTGATTTTGACGCCACCTCCGCCCGGCTCGCATCGCTGAAATTGATTCCCTCCTGGGCACACGTCGGCCAGGAACTGGAAGCCGTCGGGTGCAAACCACCGAACCAATGGTTTGGCAAAAATGAGGGCGGCTTCTGCCAGACACTTCCCGCTGATGACCCGATGGCCATCGCTTGGCGTCGACAGGGACGCCGAATCGTAGTGGCAACGGCCCTCGGGCCCGAGGCACCTCAACAGGTAAGGCAACGTGTAAACGAAGGCATTCCCCCGGCGTCCATACGGCAGACCGATGCCTGGTGGAAAGCCTATTGGCAGGACGTGCCCCGCCTGCATCTCCCCGATGCCGGGCTCCAACACACCTACAACTATGGCATCTATAAACAGGCCGGCCTGACCAACCCGGGTGGCGTCGCCGCCACCTTACAGGGGCCCTGGATGGAGGAATACCAACTCCCGCCCTGGAGCAATGATTACCACTTCAACATCAACGTCCAGATGATCTATTGGCCCTGTCTCGGCACCAACCGGCTCAGCCATCTGGAACCGATGTGGCAGCTGATCAAATTCTGGATGCCCCGTCTTAAGACCAATGGCGAGGCCTTCTTTGGTGTCCCCGGCGCCCTCATGTTGCCCCATGCCGTCGATGACCGATGCCAGGTGGTTGGCACCTTCTGGGCTGGTACGATCGACCATGCCTGTACCGCTTGGATGGCCCAACTCGCCTGGCTGCACTACCGTTACAGCATGGACAAAAGCATCCTCCGCGACATGGCCTGGCCACTATTGAACGGAGCGTTCAACGGGTATTGGGCCATGCTGGAGGAGATCGAGGAAAACGGAACCAAACGATTCTCCCTGCCCATAAGCGTCAGCCCGGAATACAACGGATCCTATATGAATGCCTGGGGCCGGGATGCCAGCTTCCAACTGGCAGCCATTCACGGTACCATCAACCTCCTGCAGCAGGCAGCCAAGCTTCTCGATCTTCCTACGGATGCACGCTGGGCCGATGTCCAAAAACGCCTTCCTCTCTATACCCTCGAAGGGGTGCAACCCGGTGGCTCACGCGGGCGTATTGCCCTCTGGAAGGGACAGGATCTGGCCGTGAGCCATCGCCATCACAGCCATCTGGCCTCTATCTATCCTTTCTGCACCATTTCCCCCCTCTCCGATGAGCATCGGGATATTGTTGCCAATTCTCTAAATCATTGGACCCACAAAGGAGCGGGTTCATGGACAGGCTGGTGCATCCCATGGGCCGCGATCCTCTGCGCCCGCTGCAACCTGCCCGATGCCGCCACGACCTGGCTGCAATGGTGGAAATCCACGTTCACTAATATCGGACACGGAACCCTACATGACGCTGACTTCGGTGGTTGCACAGAATGGACCCAGGATGCCCTGAGCACCCCGGATTTCCGCCGGTCTCCTGATTTCCATGAAATTATGCAGATGGATGGCGGCATGGGTGCGGTCACCGCCATTCTTGAACTATTGGTTCAAGGCCGACAGGACAGGATTCACGTTCTACCCGGCCTACCCAAATATTGGCGAAACCTGACATTTGACGGGATCCGGACTGAAGGCGCGTTTCTCATTGGGGGAACGGTACGCGAGAGCGATCTCTGTGAGATCCGGGTCACCAGCCTTGTCGGCGGCCCCCTCACACTCGTCCACGGGTTCAAGGGCACTTGGTGTCTGAATGGAAAAAAACAAAAAGGCACGCAGTTGTCCCGACAAACCCGGCCCGGCGAAAAACTGATTCTTTCAACTCTCAATAACTCACACATCCATTCCATGTGAAGCGCGTTATGATTGCTTCAGGGATGGAACAATCGTGAGTTCCTCCACTTGGGATCATCTTGCAGGTTCAATGGCGTATTCCAACATGACGACAGCTTTCGCAGTTTTTTCTATGGACGAAGTATCATACTCGCCCCCACCGGAGGTATCGGTTGAATGACGCTCGGTAATCTGAAAAACCCCCTGTTGGGCGGAGGTTAACGCCCCAATCTTTCCCTTGCTTCCCTGGGCAAGTGTCAACGCGCGGCAATACCCATCTTCTGTCGCCTGCGCCAACAACTTGAGCCATTCCCACCACCAAAATCACAGCGACCACCACCGATTTCATCAGAGTATTCATGGTCAATTCCTATTCTTTATAAGTGGTTCAAAATTATTTAAACTGTCCGGCAAAATCGGAAAATTGGGCCTTCAAACACGCCAACTCATCCTCCAAAGCCGCCACTCTCATTTCAAGCATACCGATGCGTTCATTCTCGTCCATCACTTTCAGGCGGGCAGGCTCGACAGTGGTCAAAACCGACTCGGCCTCCACAGAAATTACCCCGCCCAGCAAATGAGTGTACCGATCTTCACGCTGCCCTAGACGGCGCGTCGCAACCGTCGCCAAGGACATTCCAGGCCATGTCATCAATTGCTGGAGAATGTCCGCCACTTCGCCGATATCCGCCAAATTGCACAGACGTCCGGCATGCGTCCGGAGTTCCCCCACTGTCTGGGAACCTCTCAGCATCAATTCGCACAATATCGCCAATTGCGGCAGAGTCAGCGGATAGACGTCTTCCATATGGTGGCGATACTTTGGCGTACGGCTTCCCGCCAATGTCACCGCCCAGGCCAGCCGGCGGTCACGCAGGGAATCAAGTGCCCGCACAATGTCCTGATCGGACAGCTGCATCATAGGATCTCGGTTCGATTTCTGATTACACGCCGCCGTCAACGCGTTGAGCGTCAGGGGATAATATTCGGGAGTCGAAAGCGATTTCTCAATCAGGCAGGCCAGCACCCGTACTTCATTCGGACTCAGTGTCGGTTCCATTGATTATAACTCCATTGATCAGTTTTGCGATGTTAACGTAATGAAAGAAAAACGCAAGAGGCCTGTCCCTGATCTTATTTTTTTTGCCCAGCAGCCATAAAATGTTATATTTTTAAGTAAGTTAAGAAATCATAAAAATGGGCGACTGTTTTTAATATGTGTTCACAATCCATCGTTCTTAAACAGCCTAGACCTGATAACTTCAGGAGGGCTGGTGCTCTTGTCAAAATTGTCGCAAAATTGGTTGGCCGCGTCCCTATATTTGTTTTTCTGTTCTCTTGGGGAATGGCCCTTTCCGCCCAAACTCCCGGTAAGCAAGTATTACACGGACACATCCCGGCCACCATCAGCCGTTCCACCCCGCTTGGACGCGTACCGGCGGATAAACCACTACGCCTTTGTATCGGTCTACCCATTAGGAACCAGGACACCTTGAACACATTGATTCACGATCTCTATGACCCCACAAGTCCCCACTTCCGCCAGTTTCTGACTCCAGACCAATTTAACGCCCGCTTCGCCCCTACCGCACAGGACTATGCCACCATCATATCATTCGCTAAAGCCCACGGTCTGACTGTGGCTGAAACTTATCAGAACCACAGGTTGCTCGATGTTTCCGGCTCTGCAGCAAATGTCGAACAGGCCTTTCAGGTGACTTTGCGCGAATACCGCCACCCAACAGAGGATCGGACTTTTTTTGCACCTGATACCGAACCCAGCGTGGAGACCGGTGTACCCATGGCTGATATATGGGGACTTAGTGATTACCCGAAACCACATCCCCTCCTACATCCGAAGTCGGTACAACCCCTACGCTCAGTCATATCCAATGCCGGCACCGGCCCCTCCGGCTCTTACCGCGGCTATGATTTCCGGAATACCTACACACCGGACGCTACAAACCTTACAGGCGCCGGCCAAATTCTCGGCCTGTTTCAAGCAGATGGCTTTTTCACCAATGACATCACCACCTACATTTCACAGGCGGGCCTCCCCAACGTCCCTATTTCGACGGTACTGTTGGATGGATTCAGCGGCGTACCAGCCAGCACCAACGGCAATGCCGAAGTCTCTCTCGACATCGAAATGGTCATTTCCATGGCACCAGGTCTTTCCAACGTGATCGTCTATGAAGGTAATCCCGTCTCTTTCTATCCCTCTCATATTCTCAGCCGTATCGTCTCCGACAATCTGGCCAAACAGGTGAGTTCATCGTGGTCATGGGACGGCGGCCCCACCACAACCACTGACAGCTATCTGCAGCAGATGGCAGCCCAGGGACAATCTTATTTTCAAGCCTCAGGCGATAGCGACGCCTATCTTTTCGGGGCCATGGACAACACGATAAACACTACCACGCCGGTAGACAGCCCTTATGTCACCTCGGTGGGTGGCACCACATTGACCACCAGCCCGGGAGCCGCATGGCAGTCGGAGAAAGTTTGGAACTGGGGCGGGGACGTCGGCAGCAGCGGCGGGATCAGCAGTTACTACTTAATCCCTGTCTGGCAGCAGGGTATCAGTATGACTTCCAACCAAGGTTCCACCCAATATCGGAACATTCCGGATGTCGCCATGAACGCCGATAACGTTTACGTCTGCTATTTAAACGGCGCTGTTGACTATTTCGGCGGCACGAGTTGTGCAGCCCCCCTGTGGGCGGGTTTTTGCGCACTGGTCAATCAGAAGGCCGCGGCCGGGAAACTGGCGCCTGTCGGATTCCTCAATCCCGCTCTCTATAGAATTGGCAAAGGCTCCGGTTACTCCAATGCCTTTCATGACATCACCTCCGGCGATAACACCAGTAGTACCAGCCCCACCAACTTTTACGCCGTGAGCGGCTTTGATCTCTGCACCGGCTGGGGCACCCCCAATGGCATGGGGCTGATTGACGCCCTACTCCCCCTGCACCTTTTCCTTATGTCAACACAACTTTCAGATTCGGAAGGTGGCAACGGGAACCATTTCCCGGATCCCGGCGAAGTCATTCAGGAAACGATCACATGGACAAACGACAGCAGTGTTAACGCCTCCAACATCCAGGCCAGCCTGACCACCACCGCGAACGGCGTCACGATCCTACAAGGGACTTCAGCCTATCCCAACATCCCGGCCTTGTCTTCGTCCACAAATATGACCCTCTTCAGCTACCGGCTTGCCAAGACATTGGCGGCGGGTACGGTTCTTGAATTTACCAACGTGCTCAGCACTGGCAGTCTTATTTTCACCAACAGTTTCAGCCGGGTGGTGGGCGAGCCTCCGGGAGCAGCCGATTTCGCAGTCACCAACGTCGCCGGCATCAAGATCCCAGCCAACAGTACCATTTATGTGACCAATTTCATGAACGCGTACAATACCGGGATTGTCGGGTTTGTAACCACAAGTGTGCGCCTTGATTTTAATCATGACTCTTCACTGATCATCGGGCTGCAACACCCCGATGGAACCGAAGTTATACTCGCCAGGAGCCGGGGGGGCACTGGAGCCAATTATGGTAGCGGTTATCCCCCTGCCGCCATGGAATACACGGGGTTCAACGACCTCGACTCCACAGCAATCAGCAATGGCACAGCACCTTTCATCGGAACCTACCATCCCGATGGCCTATTGAGTAATTTTGTCGGGAAGGGTGTCAACGGCACCTGGCGGTTGCGGCTGACCAATACCTCCAGTTCTTCACACTGGAGCGGTACCTTTTACAGTTGGGAAGTATCCCTGCTCCTAGCGCCCCCCTATTACACCGCCTGGCTCTTTCATCACCCACCAGTCGCCAGCAATCTCAACGTCACAGTTGCGGCGAAGGTGCCGACTAATCTCGTACTGAGCGCAAGTGATGCTGACGATAACCCGCTTACCTTCAGTATTGTCACACCGCCTGTACATGGTTCCGTATCTCAATTAGACACCAACACTGGCTCACTTGTTTACACTGCTTCCGGGACTGGGCCGGGCTTGGACACGTTCACGTTTACAGCGAGTGATGGTTTCACAAACAGTCCACCTGCCGCCGTCAGTGTGACCGTAAAAATGGTCCCATCCGTACCAGAAGGGACGATGTTCATGGTGTTTTAAGCTGAAAAACCGCGTATTCCCTAAGAAATACGCGGTTTTAACGGTTTAAAATGGTCGGGCCGAGGAGATTTGAACTCCTGACCTTTTGCACCCCAAGCAAACGCGCTACCAGTCTGCGCTACGGCCCGATGAAAGAAACAGTTGGGGAAGTTATCAGCTACCCTTTTGACCGTCAAGGAACGAATCAAACAACTTTTCCCAATGGGCATCATCAACCCCATCATCTTCAATCACGGCCTTTTCCCGAAGCTGATCAACAAACTGTGACAAAGCTTTCCCTTTACGCTCATGAAGCAACAAATCCTTGATACTCTCTTTCGACGCATCAAACGACAAGGGTTCGCCCAGTTCCTTATCCTGAAGCTCAAGAATATGAAAACCAAGCGAGGTTTCCACCACATCGCTAATTTCGCCAATCTCCATGTCCTCAAATATCGACTGATTCAATTCCGAGATAACCGTCCCACGGGCAAGCCACCCGAGACTTCCGCCGGCCTCTTTCCCACTGGGACATTCCGAATGGGCGGCAGCGAGTTCCGCAAAGTCCTCCCCTTCCAATATTTTCACTTTGAGCCCCATCAACTTCGAACGCGTCGTCGCCTGATCGGCCTCATTGGTAGAATCAGGACGGATAAGGATGTGCCGTACCTGCGCCTGATCTGGCGCTACATAACGCTCGGCATGTTCCTCATAATATTTAAGCAGTTCTGCTTCCTCACACTCCGTCACGCCCGAGGTCACCCGTGCCACGAGAAGGTCCAATTGTTTGCCCACACGAATACTGGCTTGAAATTGTTCAAAGGATAGTCCCTGTCGGTAGAGCAATTCTTTCAACTTCTCCACGCCGCCCGATTTCTCGACCATGCTTGCCATGGCGGCATCGACTTCAGACTCCGGGATCTCGATTTTACGACGCTTGACCTCTTCAATAAGCAACTGCGTCCCCACGGCATGTTCACGCGCCCGCTTCAGCAGTTCTTCCGTATGGCGCCCAAGTTCCTCACGGGGCATGTGCTGATTGTAAAAATCCATCAGCCTTTTTAGTTCGGCTAAAATGGCCTTCTCGGAAATAATCTGTCCATTAACTTTAATTTTCATCGTATCCTCTCTTTAAAACTGGGCACCACTGACACCGCAGGATGAACATAAATCGGGGCTAAAGATTCCCCCGGAAGGCCGGCAGCAATCCTTTGCGCTACCACCCGGGCCACCATAACCGCTTCTGGTATCCGAGTCTCCTGAATCAATATTACCCCAACCGGACAAATGGCCTTTAACGGCTCCTGAATCCGTTCCCAATCGGAACTGACCCATACGGTCCCCGGCAGTTTAAGCGACTCAGGCAGTTGCTCCGCCGCCGTTACTATCCAATCTCCATGGCGTGTCACCACGCCCTGTTCCAAATTAAAGCAACCAGCCCACAACTCATGACGCCGGGCATCGCCCAATACAACCACCTGTTTAGCCCTCGTCTCCCCCAGAACCGACCAGGCCAAAGCGCTGGCACTTGAAACGGCCATCACCGGCTTGTTGTCAGGAAGCGCCAGCCCCCGTGCTCCGGATACCGCCATGCGCAGCCCGGAAAAGGCTCCCGGTCCTACCCCCACCGCAAACTGATCAATCCCATTCCAATCCCAATTCGCCACCGATGACAAAGCATGGATATCGGGAAATATAGGCCGCAGTTGACGCCCTTCTGCAACCCACTCTTTATGCTCAATCAACTTGTCCCCATCCAATATGGCGAGGGACCCAGTTTGGGTTGAAAGCTCTAATGCCAATATTTTCATTTTAATTTTACTTGATTCCCAAGCCCTGTGTGTGGATGATTCGCCCCTGCAAAAGACATGGCGAATGTAGCTCAGTTGGTTAGAGCGTCAGATTGTGATTCTGAATGTCGCGGGTTCGAGTCCCGTCATTCGCCCCACTCCCATTTTTCGTTGATCTATTCTGCCCAGTATTTTTTCTCACTTTCAATCAAAGTCCGCGTTGGAGCATAGGAAGGAAACCCCTCAATCAGTTTAAGCTCACGATCCGCTTTACCAAAATCCCCGTATTTCGCGTACAACCCAGCGAGGGTTTCGTGATTATACGGCTCCCAGAATTGCCAATTTGTATGTGCCTCCCAATAGGCAATGGCTTCACTGGGGGAACGCTCCCATAAGAACCGGGTTTTCAACCGACGCAACTGACTCCGGTATCCGTTCTGCATCAATCCCCGCTCGCACCAAAGTTCAGCCTGCTGAATCCGTTGCGTGCGCATGTCCCCTTTGGCCTCATCGGCTTTATAATAAGCCAACTCTGAAGCGAAAATACTGAAATAGTAGTTCCGGGGGTAGAGCACAAAGGCACGCCGACAGTTGTCCAGCACTTGTTCCACATCGGCGACAGAAGCCCCTCCATACTGCGTTTTCCATGATATATGTGAGGCGATGGCGGCCCGCATACCATACAGAATACCCGCACACGAAAGGCCCAGCAAAAGCACCCCAATCGTGGCCAGAAACCATTGATCCACCCGGATACGGTCGTAAATCTTCATAACATATAAAAAAGAAAGCCCCGTCCGTCATGGAGGGGCTTCCCTGAATCTAACATTTCCATCACGTCAGCCACGATCTCCAACCGGTGTCGGAGAAGGCCGTGTCGTACTCGTGGTCGTGGTCGGGATGGTGACGCCGATGATTTCAAGTCTGGGCCGGGGCTTCAAGATCTCCTGGATGGAATCCCCAATCCTTACCGCTCTGGCGGAAAAACTTTCGGCTTCCTCCGCCGCCTTTTCCGCCACCTTGGGATCTGTCGAACCAGCTTGGACAATATCCAGTTTGGCCTTATCCGCAAGCACCTTCAAGCGTTCAATCTGTCTTGCCAATTCACGCACCTTGCGTGCCGTATCCGCCGCCTCATGTGCCGCCTTTTCGAAGGCCGCCGAAGCCAGCCTGATCTTCTCTTTGTCCCCTGAAGCCATGGCGATTTTCAAATCATCTTTGGCCTTGGACTCATTCGCAGCAGCAAAATCCGCTTCCTTTGAAATCTTCGCCATCAAATCCTTGGCTTGCTGATAAATCAACTCTACATTAGCTGAGGCTTTTGTCGCGCGCTCAACAGGTGTCGGCGCCGCTGCCGCCATCCCAAGGATTGGAACTAAAGCCATTCCCGCCACCAAAATACTTGCCATACACTTTTTCATATCTTCGTCTCCGTTTTTGACCCTTTTTCACGTATTCCGCAAAACAATTTTCATTATCCATCAGGCCCTAGAGGTCGTCAAGTCTTTCAAGATTATAAAACTTACCATTTAGATTTGGGAACTTCGACTACATCACCGGAAATAATCACAATGTCCTTCCGTTTCCCCTCACGAATATCATCCACATTAATTTCCACACGCTCATTGTTTCTCATCAGAAAAACCCGATGTGGATCCGCATACTCTGTAAGGCGCCCTGCTTTGGACACCGCCTGCAATAATGTCTGATCACGCCCTAATGGATAGCTCATAGGACGGATCACCTCACCAGAAACCGTATACTCACCCTCGGGCGGCACAATAATCACCGTAACATTCTTATAAATCTGCTGGTCAATATAGGTCTTTTCAATTAGACGCTGAGCAGCACCGCAGGATTTCCCCGCCACCGCCATCGGCCCGATCAGAGGGATGTTGATACGACCATCTTCATCCACAACATGGGAACAGGCAAACGGTTCGGGCGGAGCATAGATGGTCACCTGGATACGATCCCCTTTGCGCAAGACGCGCTCTTGCTGTTCAAAAATCGGTTCAACCCCCTGATTGGTACTTGCTCGCGGCACATTCCATTCGACCGGTTCCGCGGTTTGTTTATGTTCAGCTAAGCGGGGTGAAGGCAGACTAGTCTTGCGCCGCAATTCAGGACGATAGGGAGCCACCCCCACCACTGGTTTGGGCCCGGAAATACACCCGGCCAACATCAACATCACCAGCGTGCCCCCCATCACTACTCCAGCGGTCTTCTGTAAATTATTCTTCACGCGTTCGTCACCTGACTCCCTTTCGACTTAGAGGCAGGCGGTGGCAAAGCCCTATCGAGCTTTTCCTGGCGCCGATCACGAGGAGTTCCGTAGGAATAATTATAATAGGCGTTGTGATAGTAATAGTAGTCGCGAGTCACATTTAGATTATTAAGGACCACACCCAGAAGATTTCCGCCGGCATTATCCACCATCGTCTTCGCACGTAGCGATACCGCCCGCGGATACGTACGATGCTGAATGACAAGCAACACACCATCCACCTCGCTACAAAGGATCGCCGCATCGCTCACGCCCATAATGGGAGGAGAATCAAAAAAGACATAGTCATAACGCGTTTTAAGCAGATCGATAAGAGCCCGTAAGCGCTGCGCGCTTAAAATGCCGTGAGCAATCGAAGGGAGCTTTCCACTCGGCATAAAATCAACGGTTCCAACCGCATTGGGAACAATGGTCTCATCAATGCTGACCTTATCCATAAGCACATCCGCAAGTCCGATCTTATTCGGAACCTTAAACATCTTGTGTTGGGTTGGTCGCCGCATATCCGAGTCAATCACAATGACTTTTTTTCCCGCTTGAGAGCAGATAAAGGCAAGATTGAAGAGGGTAAGCGACTTTCCTTCGCCCGCCCCACCACTCGTCACGCACATCGTATTCCCACCGCCTAATTTTTTAGAAAGCTCCAAATTCATCCGCAATACGCGATAGGCCTCGGCGTGAGGACTCTCAGGACCTTCATCCGATAACGGACGTACCTTTTGAGGAATGATACCGATAATGGTGGTGCCGATAAACTTTTCAATATCATCCACCGTCTTAACCGAAGTGTCGACATATTCAATAAAAAATACCAAACCGATACCACAAGCCAACCCCATCACAATACTCAAAATCACATTTAACACCATCTTCGGGCTGACCGGCTCATTCTCAGCAGGGACTTCAGCCGGGTCGACCACCTCAACAGGTGTGCGTGGCAGCTCAACCCCAATACTTTCCTGCACCAGCCGGGTTTCCAAGGTGTCCCGCATCTGGCGCTGCCGTTGAACTTCACTCTCCATTTTTGCAAAGGGGAGATACTGCTCACTATGCGCGCTAATATCACTCTTCTTCGCCTCGGCAAGATCTTGATCCGCCGCCTCATAAGAACGTTTGGCGATCTCGTAGCTTGTCTGAAGCCCCAGAACCTGCCCTTTTAATGTATCCTCAATTTTCCGTTTCAAATCATCGACCACCGAGGCCGCCCCGACAACATCCGGATGGCGCTCTCCAAACATTTCCTGTTTACGCTTGAGATTCGTTTCCGCTTCGGTTAACTGTTGCCGCAAAGTCGTCAAGGTGGGATCCTGGATGACATACGCTGAAGAATAAAGCAGATCCGATCCTTTGAGGTTCTCTATTTGTTTCAAACGCGTTTCGTGATCCAGCATCTCCTTACGGGCGACAATCCGATTCAATTCGAGTCGTTCCAGTTTGGCGTTTTCCAAACTAGCCACAGAACTTCCAGACTGGTTCGGAGCATAGAGATTGATTTTCAGATCCCTGCGAATTTCTTCAAGACGTCCTTCCGCAATTTCGACCTTCCGTTGCTGGGCTTTCGAAGCTTCACTTAAAGCGTTGACACCCTGTTCTGCCATTTCCCGCGTCTGTTTCATCCGGAAATCACGGTAAACCGAAGCCACTTCATTCGCAATCCGAGCCGCATCCTGCCGCGCCGTATCCTTGGAACTACGATGACTGCTTCTAAAAATACGTACTTCGATTAGATTCGTATCTCGATATTGCTGCACCTTCATCCCGTCAACAAGAATCCGATAGGTTTCAGCCAGAGACAGGGGCGCCCCATCATCCGAATAAATCCGTCCAAAATCCTCCTGCAAGCGACAATTCCGGATCACCGCATAAAGAATCGGGCGGGATTGAATCACCTCAAATTCCGTCCGCAGGAAATACATATCATAGACGGACATCATCTGCTGCTGTTGCGAAGCCGTATAAAAAGGCGTTACATTGGGGGTGTCCTGCCGCACCTTGATGCGGGTGGCGGCCATATAGGTCTTAGGCAAAGTTAAAGTAATGACGACACCTGCCGTAACCACGATCAGAAAAACGGCAATGACGACCTCAATGCGCGATTTAATCATCCGCCAATAATCCATGAAATGAGCGGATTCTTCAGAATTTTCAGCCATCGTCTATATCGCTCCGAAAAAACTGGTGAGGCCCAAGGAACCTCACCAGTGATAACTCGTCATCATTTCCCGTACCATCGAATCAGATGTAATACCTTACAACTGAACTTTTACACCGCAATCAACGAGGTTGCGGGTAAAGGATTCGCGAACATCCGAATCCCAGTTTTCAACAGAATAACCCGCATTCAAAGTCCAGTTACGATTAAGATGGTAATCGGCACGCACACCACCCATCACCATGGTATCATTGCCACCTTCAAAATTACCTTCCGCCTTATAATGTCCATTACCATACTGGCCGTTTAAACTGACCGTCAGTCGTTTGCTGAGATCATGATCCACCCCGGCCGTAAAGGCCGTCATCGTCTGAATTGAGTAAGGCTGGACATAAGGCGCATACAACCCATAGCTACCGCCCAGACGGAAACGGGTCAGAGAGGCCGCACGCATCGTCAACTCCGCCGAACCGTTCGGGGAATCAATCGCATCAAGGGCGTCATTCTTATACGTTCCATGTTGATAACCAGCCATCACTTTGCCAATTAAATCAGGAGTGAAGGTTTTCTCCACCCCAGCCCCCACTGAGAACACCGATGACCCACGAGTTTGATCCACTGCGTCATTTTTGAACTGCGAAGCACCTGCTGTTCCCAACAACCTATAACCAGATCCCATTTTATACTTCAGATTGACGTTACCTTCGATAATATCTTCATCTTCACTCTGCGCCACCACGGAATCAGAATAACGCTTGAGTGCATAACTACCACCCACGCCCGTCGTCAACTGTTCTGTTGTCTCATAGTCCATACTGGCATGAGCAGAATTCCAGATGTGATTGTTACTATAACGCACATTGGCGCCCCCATTACTGATTTCCGGATCGTCATTATAGGTAATCGCATCACCAAGGAGAAGCAACAAACGCTGGTTCAACTGATGTGACAACTCCGCCACGGCAGTACCGAACATCTCGGTATCGTTTTGCCCTGCACCTTGGCTGTTATCACGGGGATTACTATGCCATTTCAACATTGGCAGAACCGCTAAATCAAGAACCGTACGATCTCCATCACGAAAACGATAGTCAACGCGAGGCTCAATAAAGAGATCCAGATTGGATTCTTTACCATTTTCCACACCATCACGGTTGTCCGTAAACTCACCACCCACTCTCGCTGAATACAACCAATTTCCATCCTCGGGGGTCGCCAGGGCCTGTTCCTGCGCCACACCCTTCGTCCCCGCCATAAACGGCACCAACATTAATCCCCAAAACAATGTTTTCAACAATTTCATAGGTTCGTCTCCCCACTTCCATGGTGTAAATCAATTTCTAACCGAATAATTACGAGTTTTGCCGACAATGATATAAAATGTCAAATTAAAACAATCAAAATACAGTCATTGTGGTTTTCTGTTGTCAAACACCATAACTTGTGGAATATTTGACCAGTCGACGTTGTATTCTGTCTTTTTTTGGGCATTGAAGTTTGATTGTCATTGAGGAAAACTATGGCGAAGAGTAAAGCATCCGCATCTAAACAGGTAGAAAAAATTATCAGCAAGGCAAAAAAGCCCCAGAAAAAAGCATCCTCCCCTACAACGAAAGCCTCGAAGAAAACGAGTTCTTCCAAAGCGGCCAAGGAAAAGCCAGCCGTGGTAAAGCCCGTAATGGCTATCCCCGTTTCCGTTTCCAAAAACGAAAAAGCAACCCCTCCTGTCGCTGCCAAAAAGAGTAAACTCAAAGCCATCTCAATACCCAAAATTTCTGAAGGTTCACCGAATGGTGCTCTTCTTGAGGATTCCCCTGAGATCGAGGCCAAAGCGGATTCCGACGTCAGCAATGATGAAGCGGGGGCCACAGCCGCAGGAAGTTTAAGCTGGGAAGAGCGCAGCCAACGGATCAAAGATCTCGTCAAACTGGCCGAAGAGCAGGGGTATTTGACGTTCGATGACGTCAATGAAATGATCCCCAATTCCGTGATCAACCCGGAAGAATTGGAAGGATATCTTGAACTCCTCCGCAGCATGGATATCGAAATCATCGAGGCCTCAGACGCTGAAAAATTCAGAAAGGAACCGGCGAAACAAACCACTTCCGTGGCACGCGCCGAGCGATTGGACATTTTTGATGATCCAATTCGCATGTATTTACATCAGATGGGACAGGTTCCCCTGCTCACCCGCGAGCAGGAGGTTGAAATCTGCAAGCGGATTGAGACTTCAGAAGTTACGGTACGACAACTCTTCGATGAACTTGGCGTCGCCGCCGACATGTATCTGAGTACCGCCGAACGACTTGAAACAGGGCGGGATCGTTTCGACCGCGTGATCGAAGACAAATTCGTCGACAGTCGCGACACCTATCTCAAGGCTCTACCCCGCTTAAAGCGGGAAATTCTGAAAAATCGGGATAAACTTCTGGAAGCCTCTGCCGTTTACCGGAAAGGCAAGTCCACGGTCGCCCAGAAAGCCGAAGCCAAAAAAGAATTAGAGAAGATTCGCAAACGGCTCTCTGAACTCTTCGAAAGTCTTTACTTTAAGCAGAAGATCATCGAAACACTCGCGGCCAAAGCGGAGGATGAATACAAAGAAATCCAAGGTTGCCTGATTCAAATCGATCTCCATTCAAAAGCCAGAAAGTCTCCCAAACAAGCCGATGCCTTGGCCGCCGAGCAGCGCAAGTTACGCAAGCTCGAAGACTTGATCGGCCTTGATTCCGCTGAATTTGTTGCAAAATACAAACAGCTCAAGGATGCCATGCGAAAGGGAATGATCGCACGCACTGAAATGGTGGAAGCCAATCTGCGTTTGGTCATCAGCATCGTAAAAAAATATATGAACCGCGGACTCTCCTTTCTGGATTTGATTCAGGAAGGCAATACCGGCCTGATGAAGGCCGTTGAGAAATTTGAGTATCGCCGCGGATACAAATTCAGCACCTACGCCACTTGGTGGATTCGACAGGCCGCCACCCGCGCCATCGCGGACCAGGCCCGAACCATCCGTATTCCGGTGCATATGATTGAGACCATCAATAAGTTGATGCGCGTACAGAAGAAACTTGTGCAAGAACTGGGCCGTGAGCCCACCCCGGAAGAAGTGGCCGAAGAAATGAGCCTCCCCGTGGATCGGGTTCGTGCTGTTTACAAAATGGCCCAACAACCGATTTCTCTCCAAAGCCCGGTCGGCGATGGCGATGACGCGCATTTTGGTGATTTTATCGAGGACAAGGGCGCTGAAAATCCGTCCGAAATGACCGCTTACAGTTTGCTGAAGGATCGCCTGAAAGACGTCCTCGGCACGCTGACTGAGCGTGAACAGCAGGTGCTTAACCTGCGATTCGGCCTGGCGGATGGATATTCGCGCACCCTCGAAGAGGTAGGTAAGCAGTTCAACGTCACTCGTGAACGAATCCGCCAGATTGAAGCAAAGGCTCTCCGGAAACTGCGCCATCCAACGCGCATCCGGAAACTGGAAGGATTTATCGAGATGAAGTAACCGGTCCAGGACGTCGTTCCTCTCGACGTAACCCCCCGGAACTTAGGAAACAGGGAAATAAGAATGAAAGTATGTGCAATGGGTATGTATTCGTGGATCAGCGTATCGGCAGCCGGTTTGGCCCTCTTTCTGGCAGGTGTACTTGCCGGAATGAAATTGAGTAGCCGACATAGTGGCGGATCCAATGGTGGCGGGAATCGCCCGGTTCGTTCGCCCGATCTGTATATCGGAAATCTGATCGAGGATATCTCCGGTGAAGAACTGCAAAAACAGTTCAGCAAATATGGCGATGTCCGTGAAGTTCGCATGGTTCCGCCCCGTAACGGCGAAACCAAGACCTTTGCCTTTATCACCATGAGCAGTGTCGAGGCCGCCCAGGCCGCGATGAATGGTATGAATGGCAAGGATATCGAAGGACGTAAGATCGTCGTCAGCGAAGCGCGCTCACGCGGGAGCAGCGGCCGTCGCGGCCCTCGCCGATAATATCAGGAAATAAAAAGGCAGGCAGGTTCCATGAATCTAGCCTGCCTTTTTTTGCCTACAGCCGCCCCATCAACCGATCCTTCAGGGTAGTACGCCGAAAGGAAACATGGTTATTCTGGATGGCCATGTTTACCGCTTTTTTAGACCCGATCAGACACACCAATTTACGACCACGGGTCATGGCTGTATACAGGAGATTCCGCTGCAACAATTTGAAATGATGTGTTGTCATCAGTAAAACCACCGCCGGATATTCACTTCCCTGTGATTTATGCACTGAACAGGCGTAGGCAAGATCCAGTTCGTCCAAATCCTCTGCCGCATAAACTACCCGGCGCCCGTCGTAATTTACGATCACCTCCTGGGCGCCCAAATCCACCGCATCGACCTGTCCGATGTCGCCATTATACACATCTTTGTCATAATTATTCCGAATCTGGAGGACACGATCCCCTTCCCGATACTCGCGCCCAAATCGATGGATCACAATCCCCGCGGGGTTCAACGTTTGCTGGAGAATCGTATTGAGGTTTTCGCTTCCCAATTGATTCCGCCGCATGGGCGTCAATACTTGGACCTCAGTCATCGGGTCAAAATGGAATTTTTTAGGAATACGCGAAGAAACCAGTTCCAGCATTTTGGCGATCACATCTTCTGGCGTATCTGATTCAATAAAGAAAAAATCAGGTTGAACCCCATTTTCCGGGAACTCAAATGGTAGGCCACTATTTACCCGATGAGCATTGCGAACAATCCAGCTTTGTGCCTCCTGCCGGAAAATAGTTTCCAGAATGATCACCGGGATCACCCCGGAATCAATCATATCCCGCAGAACATTCCCCGCCCCCACACTCGGTAACTGATCAGCATCCCCCACCAGCACCAAAGTCGCCTTGGGCGGCAAGGCCCCCAGAAAGGAATTCATCAACTGAATATCAATCATCGAGACTTCATCCAAGATAAAGACCTCCCCTTCTATGGGATTTCCTGGGCCATGGTCAAAATGATTGGTTCCGGGGCTATATTTCAGAAGACGATGGAGGGTTTTTGCAGGCATTCGAGTCGACTCTTCCATACGTTTGGCAGCACGTCCTGTCGGCGCGGCAAGACATATCTCCAGTTTACGGGCATTGCAAATATCGACCAAGGCACGCACAATAGTGGTTTTCCCTACTCCAGGTCCACCTGTGATGATGGAAACTTTCTGGGCTAAGGCCATTTCCAAAGCACGACGTTGAGCGGCGGCAAACCCGATACCCATACGACCTTCTGCCCATGATATCGCCTTATCAAGCTGGATGGGAGGATGTGAAATTTTGGTACGCATCAAACGTTCCAAAGCCGCCGCCACCCCTGTCTCCGCCTGATAGAGTGGTGACAAAAAGACATTCCCACGCTCATCAACAAGCGTCCTGTCGGCCACGCCGTGAACAATGGCTTCCTTCAATATATCGCTAGGAATCTCCAACATCTGTTCAGCCGCAGGGATAAGCTCTTCACGCGGGCAAAAACAGTGCCCTTCATCAGCCATCGTCTGTAAAATAAATAAGATACCCGCCCGAGCGCGGTTTAAAGAATGCGGGGGAATCCCCAGGCTCAGTGCAATCCGGTCAGCGGTTTTAAACCCGATCCCCCAAACTTCGTAACAAAGCCGATACGGGTTTTCCCTCACCACGCTGATAGCTTGCTCCCCGTATTGCTTGTAAATCCGCATGGCACAGGCCGTTCCAACCTCATGCGATTGGAGAAATACCATGATATCACGGATGGCTTTCTGCTCCCGCCATGACTCTTTGATCATCTCGCGACGGGCCGCCCCAATGCCATCCACCTCTTGCAGGCGCATGGATTCCTTGTCAATAATCTCAAGGGTTCGAGCCCCAAATGCCGCCACCAACCGGTCAGCCAAGCCGGCCCGGATTCCTTTAATCATCCCACTGGCCAAATAACGTTTAATTCCCTCAATGGTTACGGGCGCATGACATTCAATACGGGTCGCTTGAAACTGCCGGCCATGTTTCGCATGATGCGTCCAACGACCTTCAGCCTCTATCGTCTCCCCTTCGACTGCCGTCGGCGCATTCCCGACCACCATCACCTCATCCTTTTCCTTCTTGTCTCTAGGGATCACACCGCAAACACAATAACCGGTATCCTCTGAGCAATACACCACACGACTTACGGTACCCTTCAAGATTTCGAGAACCCCCTCATCGGAAGTTGGAGATGAGTAATTTTGTTTAAAATCAATTTCTTCTTGCACAATGGCGAAAGATGTTACCGACTCCACCGCAACACGTCAAACGGTGTCTGCCCCCCAGTGTCTTTTACTTTGCCGTCATAAAGGGCGTGTAATAAATCCATAAGCAAAACAGACGTTGGAGGCGACCACCTCGGCGAAACCATTCAAATCACCATAGTTTTTGAGATGGGGTTGATGGATGGGGCAGACTGAGAACTCCTATGGTTTCTCGAATCATTTTACCATCAAGAGCCAAGGTGGCGGGCAGACCACCACGGGGGGTTGCGCGTCAATCCGTAAACCTTGGAAAAGCATTAAGATCCAGAGCGATGAGTAATTCACAATACACGCTACATCCCGGCATGAGATAAACGGCTTTCCCAGGTTTTTTGCGGAATCCCAACGCATCTACGATGCACCACTTTGAGCCTCCACGAAAACCGGTGGATTTGGAACAAATCCCTAGCTCCGCTTATCGATGGTGGCCGAATATAGTCTTGCCATAAATATTGACCGTAGTTATGGTTTTGCCAGTAATTGTAATTGCTTACAGATATTCGTTCTGCTTAAGAATGACGAAACCACTTAAATGGTGTGTTGATTGGAAGCATCTGAGACCAATGGAACAGATGATGATGTGGTTTCCACTTGTGGGAACCCAGAGACTCATCTATGCGGATCTAGTCCGACAACTCAAGACCCGGACTCAAGACGATATGTCGACGTGGGAGATTTGCCTGAATGTCGTGCCTATCGACACTAAAGCGTAACGCTCCCCGAATGAAAAGATAAGATTCGGATGACAGAAAATCGGAAACAGGGATAAAGTCCGGTGTTTTTCCAACCTAACTTAGAAAACGGATCGAGAAATATGAAAAGTCATAAAAGGAGCACATGAAACAAAAACTCAGAATGGGAATGGTCGGTGGTGGTGAAGGCGCGTTTATCGGGGACGTGCACCGGATTGCGGCCCGCATGGGCGGCGAGATTGAACTGGTGGCAGGGGTATTCGGCACGAACCGGGAAAAATCTTTGGCGTGCGGGGAAAAGCTATATCTGGATCCGGCGCGGATCTATCCCGATTTCGAGACGATGGCCGCGAGCGAAAAGGCTCTACCAAAATCCAAACGGATCGACTTTGTCACGGTCTGCACCCCTAATCGCTCACATTACGCCATTTCCAAGGCTTTCCTCGAAGCCGGTGTCCATGTATTATGCGAAAAACCCGTTGCGATGAGTTTGGCGGAGGCGCTTGACCTCAAACAGACGGTCGACTGCACCGGTAAGTTTTTTGCCCTCATGCACAATTACACCGGGTTCCCGATGGTAAAACAAGCACGCAAAATCATTGCGGACGGCGTACTTGGCAAACTCCGGAAGATCAACGTGGAATATTCGCTGGGCTGGCTGGCCGCTCCGAATGCGGGTAAACAGGCACAGTGGCGTATCGATCCGAAACAAGCCGGGATCTCCGGGTGCATGGCCGATATCGGTACCCATGCCCAGAACCTCATTGAATACGTCTGCGGACTCAAGATCACGGAAGTGAACGCCGACCTCGCTACCTTCGTGGAAGGCCGCACCCTGGATGACGATGGCAGTGTGTTGCTGCGGTTCAACAACGGCGCGCGAGGTTTGATTTTCGCCAGCGAAGTCTCCACCGGTGAAGAGAACAATTTCATCATTAAGGTCTATGGCGACAAGGCGGCGTTGGAATGGCATGAGCAGACGCCGGAAGAGCTGGTGATCCGTTCGAACGACGCACCGATCCAGGTGCTGCGCCGCGGCTGGCCGGGCACCGGCGCGGAGGCCGCGAAAGCCTCACGTCTGCCCGCCGGACATCCCGAGGGCTTCCTTGAGGCCTTCGCTAACATTTATGACGCATTTGCCAATTCCATCCGCGATGGCAAACCAGGCGATTACCCCGGAATAGATGCTGGCGTCTCCGAAATGAGATTCCTTGAAGCAATAGTCGAAAACTCCAACGGCAAAATCAGATGGACCAAGCTGTAAGACTTGCACCGTGTGCCGTTTAGCAGATGGAACTCAGGAAACGGCCCGGGGATAGGAAGATAATTAAAATGACATATTGCCTATTCCCGGGCTCTCTTCGGCTCTCTTCTGAAAATAAGTGAAAGCAAGAAACTATTTTTGCTATGAGACCAATAACGGCGCGTTTTCGCGCCTCTTAAACACCTAACTTTGTGAGTTTTTCAGAAAACGCGAAGACGCTAAAAATTAAGTGGCTTGAAAGCCTGACTTTGATCTGACATGAAAATGGCAGCACATAAACACAGCATGAAGAAATAACCACACGTGGAATCATCAATGCCCATCGAACTAAGTAAGCCAGAAATCGATAACATCATCCATTCTCTTCAGAAATATTTTAAAGAGGAACTGGAACAAGAAATCAGCGAAATGCGTGCGAAGTTTCTCTTGGACTATATTCTAAGGGAGATTGCTCCGTTCGCATATAATAAAGGTGTCAAGGACGCCGAAACGTATTTCTTGTTGAAAGCTGAAGACTTGCCAGCCAATTGCTTCGAAGAAGAAATGATGTATTGGAAAAAGAAACAGAAATGACAACACCGAGTTGCCTTCCTTGATTTCATCTAGCATATTCTGTTTATCCATGTTCAATTAAGCCTCCGCACCACATCAAGCTGCGTCGCATAAAACGGCGTCATGTCGCAACACTCCCCTACCCTGCGCCATGTGGTGTATCCGTTACATGGCACCTTCGCGATCTTAGCAACCTTCTTCAAAAAAAATTGTTCTGGATGTATACGTCATTATATAGTTGTAGTTATCGCAAGCGTTCACACACATGAAACACCATACTGAAAAGATACGGCAAGAAATTGACGATCTTAATTGCATTATCAAATTCCTGGCGAAGAGAGACCTGGAGGATCTGACCTCCGAAGCATTATTTCGCCACCGTGGCATCCGACAGGCTGATCGCCTGATTTTGCTGGGCGGTATCACAACTCCCGATTTCGCAGACATTGCCGCACATTCATTTAAACAGGGGGTGGTTACTGGCTTGATGGTGGTGGGTGGTACCGGACACTCCACACAAAACCTGAGGAACAACATTACGGCCCATCCTCTATATGGTACTGTCAAAACTACAGGGCAGCCCGAGGCCGACATGCTTTACGATATTCTGGTGAATTTCCACGGCATTAGGCGGGATGCCATCGTGGTTGAAAACAAGTCCACCAATTGCGGGAACAACGCCTCTTATGCGCTGGAGTCTGTTCGAAGCATCAGTTCTGTCCCCAAGTTTGCCATTATTCTACAAGATCCGATCATGGAACGACGCACCTATGAGGCTTTCTTACACGAATGGCGGACTGAACAGACAATATTTGACTGTTTTGCCCCCGTCATCCCACTTTTGGAGTTTCAAGCCCAGAAGATTGTGTTTCAAGATGCCACTTATGGCCAATACTACAATATGAACGGTTTTCTGGATCTCGTGATGGGCGAAATTCCCCGATTGCGCGATGATGAGAACGGATATGGGCCCAAGGGACATGGTTTTTTCGGGCATGTCGATATTCCGGAACCGGTTCTGATTGCGTTCGAGCGACTGATCCGGAAATATCCTCACCATGTTAGGCCCAAGATTACAGAATGCAGAAATATTGAAAACGTTAATACAAAAGGCCTCAAGAACAAATCAGCCCCTTGATGGAGCCCTCCCTCCGGGCGCATCTCTGAGTGTTGGCACCTATGCCGCCCAGAGCGATAGGAGTTCTTGATTTTGGCAACGCAGGGCGACGGCGAGTAAGCAGGCAAAGCCTGGGTCGGACCAGAACTGGCC
>Ga0118677_10003442_pt1 | contig 29948 bp, 23 predicted proteins | sample AliMusrvi5mmetaG_FD_86154 | JGI IMG/M metagenome (GOLD analysis project Ga0118677, IMG submission 86154) | reverse complement strand
AATTTGTTTACTTTGTTTTCTTAATATTGCAGTACTAAATCAAACATCGCAGATCTAATTTAAAACCTTCATTTTATGAAAAAGTACAATTTTAACGCAGGTCCTTCCATCCTTCCGCGTATTGCCGTTGAAAACTCCGCCAAAGCTATCCTGGACCTGAACGGCATCGGTTTATCATTGCTGGAAATTTCTCACCGGAGCAAAGACTTCCAGGCCATCCTGGATGAAACTGTTGCTCTCTTTAAGGAACTGCTGAGTATCCCGGAAGGTTATCAGGTGATATTTCTTGGCGGAGGTGCCAGTTTGCAATTTTGCATGATTCCCTACAATTTTCTTAATAAGAAGGCCGCATATTTAGAAACTGGCGTGTGGGCTCAGAAAGCCATCAAAGAAGCTAAATTTTTTGGAGAAGTAGAAGTTGTCGCCACTTCAGCCGACAAAAACTTCTGCTACGTCCCAACCGGCTACAAGATCCCCGCCGACGCTGATTATTTCCATATTACAACAAACAACACCATTTACGGGTCGGAAATCCGTTATGACATGGACAGCCCGGTTCCTTTGGTTGCAGACATGTCATCGGATATCCTGAGCCGTCCCGTCAATGTTGCCAAATATGCCATGATCTATGGTGGTGCCCAGAAAAATCTCGGCCCTGCAGGTGTCACTTTTGTAATAATTAAAGAAGATTTGCTGGGCAAGGCGGAACGCAAAATACCTACCATGCTCAACTATGCCACGCATACCAAGGAACCTTCCCTGTATAACACACCTCCTGTTTTTGCTATCTATACCTGTCTTGAAACACTGCGGTGGATAAAGAGCCTTGGAGGTGTAAAAGCGGTCGAGGCTATGAACATTGCAAAAGCAAAACTTTTATATGATGCAATTGACAACAGCAAAATGTTTGTGGGAACCGTTGCAAAGGATAGCCGGTCGCTCATGAATGTCTGTTTTGTCATGAAAGATCAATATAAGGACAAAGAGGATGGCTTTATGGAATTTGCAAAAACCAAGGGCATGATAGGCATCAAAGGACACAGGTCTGTCGGAGGTTTCAGGGCTTCCATCTACAATGCCATGCCGATTGAAAGTGTACAGGCCCTGGTTGATGCCATGCATGATTTTGAGAAATCTAACGCCTAAAACAGACATTTATGACAAAAGTATTGGTAGCCACTGATAAACCATTTGCTCCTGCAGCAGTAAAGGGTATCCGTAAGGTAGTGGAGGATGCCGGTTTTGAACTGGCGCTTCTTGAAAGTTATACCAGCCAGGACGATTTTATCAAAGCTGTGGCAGATGCCGATGCGGTAATCATTCGCAGCGATAAAGCAGATCAGGCAGTAATTGATGCCGGCACAAAACTGAAGATTATTGTCCGGGCAGGAGCCGGGTACGATAACATCGACCTGCAGGCAGCCACGGCCAAAGGTGTTGTCGCCATGAACACACCCGGTCAGAACTCAAATGCAGTTGCAGAACTTGCACTTGGTATGATGGTCTTCTACGCGCGTGGCTTTTTCAACGGCAAATCGGGAAGTGAACTGATGGGGAAAAAACTTGGAATTCATGCCTACGGTTTTGTGGGAAAAAATGTTGCACGCATTGCCAAGGGTTTCGGGATGGAGGTTTACGCTTTCGATCCGTTTATTTCCCGCCAGGAAATTGAGAAAGAGGGCGTTAAATGGATTGGGACTGTTGAAGAATTATACAGCACTTGCCATTTTATCTCGCTGCACATTCCTGCAAACAGCCAGACTAAACTTTCGGTGAACCATGCTCTGCTTTCCAGGATGCCCATACCAGCCTGCCTTGTCAATACTGCAAGAGCTGAGGTTATCAATGAAGCCGACCTGTTGAAGATATTCCAGGAGCGAAAAGATTTTGCTTATCTTACAGATGTTGAACCTGCGAATAAAATTGAAATTGAGGCTGGCTTTAAGTCAAAGTTTTTCTGCACCCCTAAAAAGATGGGAGCACAAACCGAAGAGGCAAATATAAACGCCGGGATAGCTGCTGCACGTCAGATTGTCAGCTTTATCAAAAACGGAGATAAAACTTTTCAGGTTAATAAATAATCCATTGACCTGAATTTTCACTATTATTGCACTTACAGGATTGATCCTCGTCAACTAAATGAATCATTAAAAGAGTTGTATCATGGAAAATGAACACGAAAGACCTACTACTTTTTTCAGGTTTGAAGATCTTAGAATCTATCATAAGGCTCTTGAATACGTCGATTGGGTGTATTTAATGGCCAAAAACTCCGAAGATGATCATTTCATGCAATCATTTTTTGATCGATTTGTAATCTCGGCCAATGGAATTCCTTTAAACATTGCAGAAGGTTCGTCACGGAACAAAAGTCAATTCGTATATTACCTTAAGATGGCAAAAAGCTCGGTGAGGGAATGCGTTGTGGTTTCAACAATTGCCCAAAACCGGGGTTTTATCAGCGACAGTGCGTACGATGATTCCAAGAACCGTTTGATGGAAATGACAAAGATGATCGGGGCTCTGATCGGATCTTTGCAGCGCAGTGTTAAGCCGGGTGAACTTGACGATGATGAAGGTGTCGATTAATTGATAGTTAAACCGATCTGCCTGAATCAATTGCTTAAGACTCTTAAACACTAACTAACCATTTTATGGCTATACTTAAACCTTTCAAGGGGCTGAGGCCTCCGGCAACGATTGTGAAGCAACTGGCTTCAAGACCCTATGATGTATTAAACTCTGCAGAAGCCAGGGTTGAAGCAAAGGATAATCAATATTCGCTTTTGCATATCATTAAACCGGAAATTGATTTACCGGAATCCGTGGATATTCATTCCCAGCAGGTTTATGATAAAGCAAAGGAAAATTTCGAACTGTTCAAAAAAAACGGATGGCTGGTACCCGATGATCGGGAGTTACTATACATATATGCGCAAACCATGAATGGCAAAACCCAGTATGGCATTGTAGGTTGTGCCGGTGTTGCCGATTACCTGAATGGGATTATCAAAAAGCACGAACTTACCCGCAAAGATAAGGAAGAAGACAGGATGAAACACGTTCGCATAACCAATGCAAACATGGAACCCGTTTTCTTTACTTACCCTGCAGTTGCTGAAATAGATGAAATTGTGGCAACATTTGTCAGGGAGCAACAACCGGTTTATGACTTTATCGCTGATGATGGCGTCGGACACCACTTTTGGGTGATCAGGGACCAGGGAATAAACAAAAAAATCGTCGAATTGTTTGACAAAGTTCCATTCACATATGTTGCCGACGGGCATCACCGGACAGCGGCCGCAGCACTGGTTGGAAATGAGAAAAAGCTCAACAATCCCCGGCACAACGGAACAGAAGAGTATAACTATTTTCTGGCAGTTCATTTTCCCGACAACCAGCTTTCGATCATTGATTACAACCGGGTTGTAAAAGATCTGAACGGACTGACAAACGAAGTTTTCCTGAAAAAACTTGAGATGGTCTTCACCATCGAAAAGAAAGGAAGCGAGATCTACAGACCAGTGTCATTGCATAATTTTGGCTTGTATTTTGAAGGAACCTGGTACTCGATGACTGCAAAAGAGGGTACATTCAACGATTCTGATCCGATCGGGGTTCTTGATGTTACGATCCTTTCGCGCCTTGTCCTGGACGATATCCTGGGTATCACCGATCTCAGGACATCGAACCGGATTGATTTTGTCGGGGGGATACGCGGGCTGGGTGAATTAAAAAAACGGGTTGATGGCGGTGAAATGAAAGTTGCCTTCGCACTCTATCCGGTTTCGATGAAACAATTGATTGATATTGCCGATTCCGGGAACATCATGCCTCCCAAAACCACCTGGTTTGAACCAAAACTCCGTTCAGGCCTTGTTGTTCATGCGCTTGATTAACGATCAATTGTTCATGTATTCTCCAAACACAGTCTGGAGATATGCCTTTCCCTCCTGCCTCACCGAATCTGCAAGTTTTGGGTCGGTCCACCAATAGTAAAAATTTGGACCTTTGTCATAGGTAAAGTAACCATATGGCCGGATCCATCCAACACCATCTTCAGTTGCATAATAGGCAAACTCCTGTGAAGCGGGATTGAAGAGGTTTTTACTGTAGTGAAAATCATGCGCCGGCAATTTCAACTGGCCCAGCAATGTTGCCGCAATGTCATGCTGATTGCCAAGTTTGTGGCAAACAGTTCCTTTGTACTCATCCCTGATCACATTTCCATAGAATAACATCGGGATTTTATGATACTCTTTTGAATGCGGATGCCAGTTACGGTATGAATTATGACTGTGATCGGCAACTATGATGAACAACGTATTATCATACCAGGATTTTGTTTTCGCTTTTGCGAAAAATTCACCAAGGCAATGATCGGTATAATAGGCTGCGTTGATATAGTCATGTTCGTTATCTCCCCATTTCAATGGTTTTTCATATGGCTGGTCCCAGGGTGAATGTGTGCTCAGGGTAAACAATGCAGCAAAAAAAGGTTGTTTTAAGTTTTCAACATCATTCACCATGTATCCCAGTGTAAATTGGTCATGCACGCCCAGTTTACCCTGGGGCATGCTTTTGGGAAAATTCTCCCCCTCTATAATTTTATCAAAACCATTGAAAATGATATAGCTTTTAATGTTCCCATAAATCAATTGTCCGCCAAAATAGAATGAGGAACTGTAGCCGTCTTTTTTTAAAACTTTGACGATACTCGGAAGTTTAACGAATTTATCAGGCTGTACAGTGATTGAACTGACAGGATGAGCCGGAAATCCGCCGAATATGGAGGCCATCCCCTGCTCCGAACGTGACCCGGAGGCGTAAAGATGATCGAACAGGATCCCGTTCATTTCCAATTTTTTGAAATTCGCAGTGATACCAGGCTCACCCCCCAGGTCTTCAATTAAGTCGGCCGACCAGCTTTCAAGGATAAGCAGGACAACGTTTGGCCTTTTGGTCTTAAGGATCGACCGGGTAGAATCGGTAGAAGTGTAATAGATGTTCTTCATGATTCGCGCTGCAGAAGCCTTATCCATGAACATATAAGGATCGTGATCGAAATTTTGCAGGTTCTCGAAAATACTGATGTAGAGGTTAAATGCATTGTTTACCGAGGCGATATTCAGGATGTTGTGGTCGGAATAATAGGATTCGCTTTGGTTGATGGGTATTTGTTTGATCCCTCCCCGCAGTCCAATAAACAATAAACCCGGTATAATGATTACAAAAAGAATTGAATACCAAGTATTTCTGGCGACATTCCCAAGATTCATATAAAAGAACTTCAGGTAAATAAAGACGGCGCCTGTACAAATCAGCAGGAAAATCAGGATTAAAAGAAAAAAGGTACCGGTCTCTGCCGAATTGAAAATTTCTCCCGGATGACTCAGATACTTAATCACCTTGTAAGTCAACTTGGTTTTCCATTCAGCATATATCCCCATTTCACCCACTGCCGTGAGGCTGTATACTACGATAATAAACCCGGCGTATAGCTTGTTGATCACGTTAAGCCATCGCGGACTCCAAACGGATTGAACAGCAAGAATTAAAAAAGGGATTACCATCACATAACAGGCGGTTGCCAGGTCGAGTTTGAATGAATGGAAGAAGACACCAAGCACTTCGGTCAACCTGATTTTCTCGATGATAATGATCTTCAGATAGTATAAAACGAATATCAACCGTGTCAGGTTGAAAAACAAGATCCAGAACAGCAGCTGTCGTATAAACGAAAAGACTATTTTTCTCATAAGATATAAAAATGCAAAGGTAAGCCTAAGAGCAGTCCGATCAAATGTGTATTTTTGTCATTCTTAAATCCCTCCAGGTTGAGCATCGCTGAAAACATATTGCTTCTAAAAAAATCGATTCCGGAAAATGTCACGATTGTCACTGTATCAAAAATGCAACCGGTATCTGCATTGATACAGGCCTATGATGCCGGTCAGCGGGTGTTTGGCGAGAACAAGGCCCAGGAACTTGTTGTTAAACACTCTCAACTTCCAAAAGATATTGAATGGCATTTTATTGGACATCTGCAGCGCAATAAAGTCAAATTCATTACTCCCTTTATTAGTCTGATTCATAGCATCGACAGCATTGACCTGCTCAACGAGGTCAACAGGGAGGCTTTTAAAAACAACCGCGTGGTCGATTGTCTCCTGCAATTCCACATCTCCAGGGAAGAGACAAAATTCGGTCTTGGCATCAACGGGGCCAATGAAATCCTGGAATCGGAATTTTATCAAGGCATGACCAGCATAAGGATTGTCGGTGTCATGGGTATGAGTAGTTTTTCGGATGATACCGGGATTGTCAGGAGTGAATTTAAAAGCCTGTACGATAGGTTCCTTAATCTTAAATCATGCTATTTCAGAAACCAGGATGCATTCAAGGTTGTTTCCATGGGGATGTCGGGAGATTATTTGATTGCGCTGGAGGAGGGCAGCACGATGGTGCGTATTGGTACTTCAATTTTTGGTGAAAGGAACTCCCAGTAGCTTTAGATTGTCAAGGAAGCACAGGTATTTTTAAAACTGCCGAGATAAAGCGAGTTTTCCCATTAAAATCGTGAACCACCCGGACATCTTCAAAACCATACGAACGAACAAGATCACTTACTTCCATACCAAACAACTCGTTGATCTCAAAGTAGAGTCGCCCATTAAGCACGAGGTGAGCAGCGGCAAACCGGGAAATGGCTTTATAAAAGAGAAGCGGATCACCATCGGCGACAAATAACGACCGGGAAGGTTCAAATTCGGTCACATTTCGATGCATCAGTTTTTTCTCACTTTCCGTCACATAGGGAGGATTGCTCACCACGATACTGTATTTCTTCTGAGCTCCCCAGTCCTGCTGCTCCAGGATGTCGGCACGAATGAAAGATATTTCGCAATGGTTGGTTAAAGCATTTTCCCCGGCAACTTCAAGTGCTTCCCTGGAGATATCAACCGCGGTAACCTCCGATTGATGAAAATATTTTTTAAGGTCAATCGCAATGCAGCCTGAACCCGTGCCTATGTCAAGAATCGCCAGCTTATGGCTGGTTACTCCGGAATGATCGGCTTTGATCATGGCACACAACTCTTCCGTTTCAGGCCGGGGGATCAAAACCCTGGCATCAACTTTCAGTAAAGTTCCATTGAACCAGCACTTTCCGAGGATATATTGAACCGGGTTTCCGGCATACAGTTCCTCCAGTGCACGGTCAAATAAAATCACGAAATGCCCGGGGATTTCAGCATCATATGATAAATGAATCCGGGTTTTTGACCATCCAAGGTACTCTTCAAATAAAAGATAGACAAATTGCCGTATCTCCTGGTCCGGGTAAATCCCGGAAAGTTTGTCACGGTAACCCTGTATCAAATATTTTACCAGATTACCCTTTGGTTCCATCCTGCGAAATTAAAAATAAAAGTAACTTCGCCGCGATGGATGAAATAAAAGATTCTTTTCTTTCAATTGATGGCGAAGGCAGGGGATTGTACCGGGAAAAGGCCAGTAAGTTCATTTCCATTGCACTCCCGGTTTCGTCGGAGGAAGAGGCCAGGGAGAGCCTTGAAGTAATCAGAAACGCTTACCACGATGCCAACCATCATTGTTATGCCTACAGGCTTGGGCTTGAAAACCAGGCCTATCGTGTTAACGATGATGGAGAGCCATCAGGTTCGGCAGGTAAACCAATTTACGGACAGATCCTTTCAATGGGACTTTCTGATGTGCTGGTGGTTGTCACCAGGTACTTTGGGGGAACCAAACTGGGTATCCCCGGACTGATCCATGCTTACAGGACTGCTGCGCGGGAAGCACTCGAACAAGCAGTAATTGTTGAAAAAATCATTCGTGTTCAGTACAGGGTCACTTTTGATTATCAAATTATGAATGAAATCATGCGCATATTGAAAGAGGAGGGCGTCAAAATCGTTCACCAAACCGCAACCGAAAGTTGCGAAATTGATTTTCAGATCCGAAAAAATCATGCAGAAAAAATTGAAAGCAGGATCAACCGGCTCAGGAACATTATTTTGTTGAAAAGATAGGATAATCTGCTTTTTTCTGGCAATATTGAGTCTGTATAATAATTAGAAAATGGTTGATTTTGCTAACTAATTGAATGTGAAGCATCGTGTTATTTATAGTCATTCCACATAATAAAAATTACCCTCCTTCCATCCACAATCAATATGCTGATGTAATGTTGAATAGGTTTGATCAGGTATATTTAAGCATGAACATGCCTCTTAATTTTTGAAAACTTTTTTTTAATTAATCAAGGGTAAAACATTTTTTTTATTCACTTTTTTTTCGAAAATTTGTTAATTAAATCAACCGGCTATTCAGATTTGGATTTTGAAATGTGGACAAACTCCAACACCTTGATAAATATGAAAGTACAACAATAAAAGCAATTTAACATTCTTGGTAATTGAATTAATGGAAAAGAACGCAGTTGAAGTTTGGGAAAATTGTCTTAAAGTCATAAAAGATAACATAAACTATCAAAGTTTTAAAACCTGGTTTCTTCCAATAAATGCAGTAAAGTTGCAGGACCATGTTTTGACCATACAGGTTCCGAGCCAGTTTTTTTATGAATGGCTTGAGGAACATTATATCGGGTTGCTTAAAAAGACTATCAGGAAGGAACTAGGAACCGAAGGCCGGTTGGAATACAGCATCATTGTAGACAACTCAGATACTGAACCTGGGCCATATACGATCAAAGTACCGACAGGTGAAAAAAAAGCAACCTTAAATCAGCCCGTGTCCATGCCTATCGATTTAAACAGAGGCACATCCAAAGAGATTCCAAACCCATTTATCATTCCCGGGCTGAAAAAGATCAAGATAAACTCCCAGTTGATTGAGAGTTATTGTTTTGACAATTTCATTGAAGGAGATTGCAACCGTTTGGCAAGGTCTGCAGGTTTTGCGATCGCCGGCAACCCCGGAAAAACAGCCTTCAACCCACTCCTTATATATAGTGTTACCGGCCTGGGGAAAACGCATCTTTCACATGCGATCGGCCTTCAGGTAAAAAACAATTTTCCGGAAAAAACTGTTCTGTACGTTACTACCGATCAATTTACAAACCAGTTCATCGATTCTGTCAGGAATAACAACCAGAATGATTTCATCCATTTTTACCAGATGATCGATGTGCTGATCCTCGATGATATACACAACCTTGCCGGCAAGGAGAAAACGCAGGATGTGTTCTTTCATATTTTCAACCATCTGCATCAAAAGAGCAACCAGATCATCCTGACGTCTGACAAGCCACCGGTGGAGATGAAAGGCATAGAACCCAGACTTCTGTCAAGGTTTAAATGGGGCTTATCTGCCGACCTGCAAATTCCCGACCTGGAAACGCGCATTGCCATTCTGCATAAGAAATTGTATAACGACGGCATCCAGATACCTGCTGAAGTTATTGAATATATTGCATATAACATCAATACAAACATCAGGGAACTTGAAGGCGCCCTGATCTCCCTGCTGGCACAATCCTCGCTTAACAAGAAGACCATTACACTGGAGCTTGCCAAGCAAATGATTGACAAGTTTGTAAAAAACACCTCCAGAGAAGTTTCGATTGATTATATACAAAAAGTTGTTTGCGAGTTTTTCAACATCCCGGTTGACATGATTTACTCAAAAACCCGGAAACGTGAAATCGTACAGGCACGTCAGCTTTCGATGTATTTTTCAAAGAAACACACCAAATCATCGCTTGCCAGCATTGGCCTGCATTGCGGGAATAAGGACCACGCCACGGTACTGCACGCATGCAGGACCGTCAACAACCTTGTTGAAACCGACAAACAGTTCAGGCAGTTTGTAGAGGAACTTGACAAACGAATTAAATTGTAACAGAACCTTCAAAGGCCTTGATACACATACTTTTTGTCTGTACCGGAAACATTTGCCGGTCACCTCTTGCAGAAGGAATTCTCCGTGAAAAATTAAGAAAAAATGGCATATCCGCTGTTGTTGATTCATGCGGGTTTGAATCATTTCATGTGGGCGATCCTCCCGATCCACGTGCACAGGAAGTTGCAGGGAAAAGAGGGATAGACATTTCAATGCACAGGGCCAGGTTATTTACAACCCGCGATTTCGAAAGGTTTGATTATATTTATGCGATGGATACCTCGCATTACCAAAATATCATGAAACAAGCAAGAAGCGCTACGGATCGGTTGAAGGTTGACTTTATGCTTAACCTGCTATACCCCGGGAAAAATCTTGGGGTCATAGATCCCTGGTACCACGATCTTAAGGCTTTTGAAAAAGTATTCCTGCAATTGGATGAAGCCTGCGACCTGATCGTTGATAGAATTAGTTCCAATCTTGCGTAAAATGAACAGCAGTGGTCAAATTGAGCCGGTTACCATCCTGGATGCTGCGAAACGGATAGCACCATTCATCAACCATACGCCTGTACTTACATCGCATACCATCGACAAGTTGTACCAGGCAGAGGTCTTCCTGAAATGTGAGAATTTTCAAAAGGTAGGCGCCTTTAAAGCCCGCGGGGCAACCAATGCTGTTCTGTCGCTTGATAAAGTCCAGTTGTCCTGCGGTGTTGCCACCCATTCTTCAGGCAATCACGCACAGGCACTTTCGTGGGCAGCCTCCCTGGTAAATGCGAAGGCTTTCATCGTTATGCCATCAAACTCCTCAAAAATCAAGGTGGCAGCTGTCAAAGATTACGGGGGCATTGTCACATTTTGTGAACCCACACTTGCATCCAGGGAAACCACGCTGGCCGGCATACTTGATCAGACGGGCGCCACTGAGATCCATCCCTACAACAACACACGGGTCATTGCAGGCCAGGCAACGGCAGCTCTGGAACTGATCGAAGAAGTTCCCGGACTGGATATCCTGATGGCTCCTGTTGGAGGCGGAGGCCTGCTCAGCGGAACCTCTCTCTCGGTTCATTATTTCCTTTCAGGGGGAAAGGTGATCGCTGCAGAACCGGAACAGGCCAATGATGCCTGGTCATCTTTTACAAGACGGGTTTTCGTACCCTCACAAAATCCCATTACCATTGCCGACGGGCTCCGCACATCGCTAGGTTCAATCACTTTCCCGATCATCCTTGCGCACGTTCACCAGATTGTCACTGTCAGCGAGGAAAGTATCATAAAGGCAATGCGTTTTTTATGGGAACGGATGAAAATCATTGTTGAACCATCTTCCGCTGTTCCTTTTGCCGCAATCATGGAAGGGAGAATTGAGACCGCCGGAAAAAGAATTGGCATCATTATCTCGGGAGGAAATGTTGACCTGGATGATTTACCATGGAGGAAAAATGACTAAAGGAAAATTGTACTTAATCCCGGCATTGATTGCTGACGGACCTGTCGAATCTGTTTTGCCCGAAGGAACCCTCGGCATTCTCCGAAACCTTGAATATTTCATAGTTGAGGAGATCCGTTCTGCCCGCCGGTTCCTCATTAAAGCTGGCATTCAAAAAACCATTGATGAACTTAACATACAGATATTCAATGAACATTCAAACAGGGAGGATGTGCATGAATACCTTGACGCTGCCGAATTGAACAGCCACGACATCGGGCTTCTTTCGGAAGCAGGAGTCCCCTGTGTTGCCGATCCCGGATCACTGATTGTCAGGGTGGCACATGAACTGGGAATCAGGGTTGTCCCGCTCACGGGGCCATCTTCGATTCTCCTTGCTTTAATGGCATCAGGGTTTAACGGTCAGAATTTTGCCTTTGCAGGGTACCTGCCTGCAGATAAACCAATGCGGGCAAAGAAAATCAGGGAACTGGAAAAAATCATCCTTGAGAAAGACCAAACCCAGATATTTATTGAAACTCCTTATCGTAACCTTCAGGTTTTCGAATCCCTGACAAGTATCTGCAGGCCGGAAACACAGCTTTGCGTGGCATCCGGTATTTCGGGAGAGAGCGAGATGATACAATCGAGATCAATTGCCGACTGGCACGGCAGAAAACCAGATATACATAAGAAACCAACAATATTCCTGTTGTACCGGTGAATTTCATTTCATCACCGCTAATTGAAGATATGAACCATCATTAAACATACCTATTTTGGAAACGGTACTCTCCATCAGCAACATTTCTAAACGATATGGAAAGATCCAGGCGGTAAAAGAGCTGACGCTTGAAGTTGAAAAAGGCCAGGTATTCGGGCTTCTCGGCCCCAATGGAAGTGGCAAAACCACGACACTCAGCATGATCCTTGATCTGATCAAAGCAAACAGTGGCAGTTTTCAATGGTTTGGCAAGACCCCGGGCAAAGAAAGCCGTAAAAGGATCGGGAGCGTAATTGAAAGTCCAAATTTTTTCCCTTACCTGAGCCCGGTCATCAACCTGAAGATTGTGGCGGATATCAAAGATATTGGTTATGAAGACATCGACCGGGTACTGAACCTTACCGGATTGTTTGAACGCCGGAATACCCGGTTTAAAACTTTCTCCTTTGGCATGAAACAGCGGCTTGCTGTTGCTTCCGCATTGCTTGGCAATCCTGATGTACTGATCCTCGATGAGCCGACAAACGGGCTTGACCCGCAGGGTATCGCCCACATACGCGAATTGATCCTGCTGATCGCAAGCCAGGGAACCACTATCATCCTGGCATCTCACCTCCTGGATGAAGTTCAGAAAATATGCAGCCACGTAGCTGTTTTGAGCAAGGGGAAAAAGCTGTTTGACGGAAAAGTCAGTGAAGTTCTGGCAATATCGGATTGTTATGAATTTTCCGCCAGAAACGTTGAACTTCTTGAAACTGCCATCAGGTCACACCCGGCATTCCAATCGATGACTCCCGGTGCTGAAATAACCCAGGTTTACTTTAACGCTGTCGTTAACCCCGAAGAACTCAATACCTATTTTTTTCAGCATGGAGTTACCCTGACCCATCTGTCGGAACGCAAGCGCAGCCTTGAACAGCATTTTCTCGAACTTTTAGACAACAACCAATGATCAAGCTCCTAAAAATTGAATTCAAGAAAATTCTTACCTACAAGATTTTCTGGATACTGACCGGCCTTTATTTCCTATTTCTCACGCTTGGTTTACTCATGGCTGAGTTTATGATCAACAACATGGTTGACAACATGAACAAGCGGTTACCCATTCCAATGCCTCATGTAGCGCTCTATTTTCTGCCCTGGATATGGCAGAATATTACTTTTTTTGCCACCCTTCGTTATGTACTGATCTTTCCTGCCATCGTGATCATTATCCTGATAACCAATGAATTTACCTTCAAGACTATCCGGCAGAATGTAATCAATGGCATGAGCAAAGCGGAATTCCTGGGTTCAAAACTTTTAATTATCATGCTGGTTTCCGTTACGGTCACAATCTTACTGACCATCGGCACCCTGATCCTGGGCATTGCGCACACATCTGATCTGACCTTCTCCATGGTGCTTGAAAAGTCCACCTTCATGATCGGTTTTTTTATTACCATGCTGACGATCCAGGTTTATGCGCTTTTTTTTGGTTTTATTTTAAGAAACACAGGTTTGTCAATCGCCTTGTTCACCCTCTATCTCTTTATCGTCGAACCGATTCTTTACTATTTCCTGAAGAGCCCGGTTGTATTTCCTAACAATATTTCCCCCTATCTGCCGGTGAACGCTGTACTTCGCATTACGGAATATCCTTCCATCCAGGTCCTTAAAAACATCATGGGGATTAACCTGCAGGAGTCGGTAAGTTTTGCTGCCATATGCATACCGCTTGGTTATTCAGCGATCATGGTGGGCATCGTTTATTGGGTGTTGGTAAAGAGGGACCTATAAATGGTAAAAGAAAAAACTATATTCCTTCACGTTTCCTGATTATCCATTCTGCTGCAAGCAAGGCCAGGATCAGGGCAAAAAGCCAAGGGTTACCAATCAGATCCGACATTCTCTGCCGATAAATGGAGACAGAACGAATGTCGTCGCGCGCCAGAATTTTATCAGCAAGTTTTCCGATATCTGCACGGTTGATCATTTCGCCATCATGTGAGGATGCGATCCTGAAGAGCAGGTTATGGTCGGCAACCAGGTTCGAACTTTCGACATTTACCTGTTCTACGAAAAACTTCCCTGACTGCTGAAATATTTCCGATCCGACCTTAACCGAAGCTTTAAAGGAGTATTCGCCGATGGGGAAAAGTCCTGCATTGAGGTAATAAGCTTTTGGCGTTTTGCTGAAAATAAAAGGAAAGGATTTATTGCCGGCATCGGTGATGGTGATGCTTATATCGGGATCATTGATCAGTTCGTAGGATGCGTTGAAAACCTCAGCTTCGATTTCAACAGGTTCATTTTCAGAGATCCTGTTGTTAAGGTGGATTCGGAAAAAGCTTTTATCTTCCTTTGTAGAAAGGTACTGGGCTATTTTATCCATCATCAGGTCAAAGGATTCATGATTTGACTGCTGGACATAATCGGAGATCCTCCAGCGCCAGATATTTTCACCTGCGATAAATCCAACTTTCCGTTCCCCGACATGCGTGAACATGACCATCGGGGTGCGGGTAGTGACATTCCCGATTTTCTGGTAAAACAAAACATCCGAAAGCGGGCTGAACTGGTAAGTGCCGAATGGACATTGCAGGGGTGGAAATTCACTATAAACGGCGATATCCTTTTTATCCATCGAGAATAACGAGAAACTCTCATTAACCATTGGCTGTGATTCGGAGAAGGAGTTTTTTGCCGCAGTGATGATCAGCCCTGGCTTGAGGTTGTTGAGAGAGTTGATGTCCGTTTGTGAACCGACCATAAAAAGCAGGGAGGCCTTAGACCGCAACAAGTCGCCCAGGTCTGCAACATTTGTTACTGAAGGCAGCTGGTTCAGGATCACAAGATCGTATTTATCATAGTTTTTTGGCAGGTTGCCTGCACGGAGAAGGTCAATTTCAAAATGCGATGAACCTTCAAGTCCTTTCTGGACAGCGGTGACATCCGGGTGGGGAGAATCGAAAATGAGCGCGATTTTCTGACGCGCATCAAGCACTTCTACAATGAAACTGGCACTGTTGTTCAGGGTGCTTCCCTCTCCCCCCATTTCGCTGAGCTGAAGCGAATATTTCACTACCCCCTTTTCTTTGGCTTCAAGGAGAAAGGCAACCTTTTGAACCGAATGGTCACTGTTCGCCCTGATCTCTTTTGTTTCCAGCACATGAGTACCTTGTGAAAGGGTCAGCTTTGTTGCAGCTCCTGCACATTTATTCATTTCTACCAGTGCTTCAACAGGGAATTTATCGCCCTTATAGGCTGTTTTATTGACCGTGATCTTACGGATCAGGATATCCTTTTTTAAAATCGTATCCCCGAGTGCTATCGTATAGACCGGAAAAGTAATTTTACGGGCTGCATAAAACGGATCCGTTCCATTGTTGTATATCCCGTCTGTTGCCAGGATTACTGCTGCGGCATTCCTGTTGGAGAAGCGGGTGTTCACCTCGTTAAAAAAAGTAGAGATATCGGTCTTTACGCCATTGTAGGAGGCATCGAAGCCGTTTGAAAGATGTCCCCCAAAAGAATATATTTTGACGTCACATTTCTTCCTGAGTGCATCCGCAAGTGCATCGATCGATTTTGGAAATACTTTCCGGTAATAGGTTGAATCACTTGTGAGGACCATTGACCTCGAGTTGTCAACTCCAAGGATGATGATTGGTTTTTCTACCTGTTTATTCTTTTGTTTTGTCAAAGGGCCTAACAGCAGGAAGGAGATCAAAAAAACCGAAAGGAATCTGAAAACCATCATCACCCGTTGTGTCCATGGTTTTAACCCCCGTGTTATTTCCCTGTAATATAGAAAAAAGGCGTACGCTCCTCCCAGCAGAAGGCAAAAAAACACGAAGCCAATCGGGTATTCAGTAACAAGTGCCACAATAAAATCAGGTATGTAATCCGCCACAAACAGGAATGGCCTGCCCGGTAACATAAGAACTGAGATCGGAAGCAAGGAACAGTGCAAGGTTGGCAACATCATCGGGAGTGCCGGCACGTTTCATCGGAATATCCTTGATCCATTGGTCGCGCGACTCCTGGGGCAGTTTGGCGGTCATTTCGGTTTCAATATAACCAGGTGCGATTGCATTGCAACGAATGTTGCGTGAACCGAGTTCCTGCGCGATTGATTTTGTAAACCCGATGATTCCCGCCTTTGAGGCTGCATAATTTGACTGGCCGCTGTTACCTTCTATACCAACTACCGAACTCATGTTGATGATGGAGCCAAACCGTTGTTTGATCATGACCTTCTGGATTGCCTTGGTCAGGTTAAAAACTGATTTAAGGTTAACATTCATGACCTGATCCCAGTTTTGCTCAGTCATCCGTAACAACAGGTTGTCCCTCGTAATCCCAGCATTGTTTACAAGCACGTCGATGGTCTCAAAGTCCCCGAGAACGCTGGTAATAAGCTGCTCGCTGTCTGAGAACGAACTGGCGTCGGAGGCATAGCCTTTGGCTGCGACCCCGAATGCCGCAAGTTCTTTTTCAAGTTGTTGCGAATCATCATTGTATTGAATATCTGAAAAGGCGATGTTGGCGCCATGTTCTGCAAACTTTATCGCAATTGACTTTCCGATGCCACGGTTTGCACCTGTTATTAAAACTGTTTTTCCTTCCAGTAATTTCATATTTGATATTAAGATTTATAATTATCCGATTACTTGGTAAGCTACTATTACTTTTTATAAAGCGCCTGGTGACTTAACTTTGATCCCGTAAGCCAATTCAACTTAAATCCATTTTACAAGATTAAAGTCCTGTCGATGAGGCAAGAGCGGACTTTTTGGAAACAACCTGAAAACAAAATCATAGACCCCGGCCTGGTTGATCGGAATATCACATGCAAATGAAACCAGGTTCTTTTCCGATCTCATCAGGGTCATCTCTTCGGTGAAACTGGGTTCTTTAACCTCATCGTTGATCTTTTTCCCGAACAATACTTCAATGCCAATATCGGTACCGGACAGTTCGTTAAGGTCAAGCACGATCTCGGCTTTAAATGATTCTCCAAGCGAAAGGGGTTTCACATTGGAATCGGGTGTTTTAACTGAAACAATCTCGATGCTCTCCCACCCTCTCATCACCTTTCGTTTCCAACTGGCGATATGCCGGGCCATTTCGTAATTTTTACCGGCCATGATCCGTGAACGCTTGAATAACGGATTGTAATACTGGCGGATATAATCGTCGAGCTGACGTTTCATGGTAAAGTGGGGGGCGATTTCTGAAATCGTATTTTTAATGTAAGAAACCCATTTCACCGGGATGTTCAGTTCATTCACATCATAATAGATCGGGATAATCTCATCTTCGAGGATAGAGTAGATGGTTTCAGCATCCAATTCGTCCTGGAACTGGGGGTTGTCGTAGGTTGGTTCTTCCTGGAGCGCCCAGCCGGCGTTTGGCCGGTAACCTTCGGCCCACCAACCATCGAGGACGCTGAAGTTTACGACTCCATTCATCACTGCTTTTTCTCCGCTGGTTCCTGAGGCTTCCAATGGACGGGTTGGTGTGTTCAGCCAGATATCGACCCCCTTGATCAGGTACTTGGCGACTTCCATGTCATAATTTTCAAAGAAGAAAATTTTACCTACGAACTCTGGGATATGGGAAATTTCATAAATCCTTTTAATAAGGTCCTGCCCTGCCTTGTCATTGGGATGGGCCTTGCCGGCAAACATAAACTGTACAGGTTTCTCTTTGTTGTTGACGATCTTCGACAACCTGTCGAGGTTGCTGAAAAGCAGGTGCGCTCTTTTATATGTCGCAAATCTACGGGCAAACCCAATGGTGAGTGCCTTGGGATTCACGGCATCCTTTATTTTGAATATCAGTTTCGGGTTCTCATGACGGCGTGTCATGTCGGCATAGAGGCGCTGCAACAGATATTCCGTCATCTGTCCCTTCTGCTTCAGCTTCATGGTCCAGATGGTGTCATCACTCACATTGTGAATGTTTTTCCAGAAGTGGGGGTTTGACTGATCATTGAAAAACCCGTCCCCAAATTCCTTGCTGTATAACTGCAGCCACGATTTGGCTGTCCAGGTTGGCAGGTGAACCCCGTTGGTCACATATCCGATGTGCAGTTCCTCCGGGTAAAAACCCTGGTAGAGCTTTACAAACATCTCCCTGGTCACCCTCCCATGGATTTTGCTGACGCCATTGATCTCCTGGGATAATTTTGCCGCCAGCACACTCATGGAGAATTTTTCATTTACGTCGTACTCGACCATGCGCCCGAGGTTCATAAATTGTTCCCACTTAAGGTTCATGTGATCTGGATAGTGAGACAAATAGCGTCGTAAAAGATCCTCCGGAAAGGTGTCGTGTCCGGCCGGAACCGGGGTATGGGTAGTGAACAAGGTGGATGATCTCACCATCTCCATCGCCTGCGGGAAGGTGAGTTTTTCATTCTGTATGAGTTTCCTCAGGCGTTCGAGCCCGATGAAAGCAGAATGGCCTTCATTGCTATGGAATACATCGGGATTGATAGACATGGCATCAAGCATGCGGATCCCCCCTATCCCCAGGAGCAGCTCCTGGCGAAGACGGTTTTCGAGATCCCCTCCATACAATTGGTGCGTGATGCTGCGGTCGCCCTCTTCATTTTCGTCAATATCTGTATCCATCAGGAAAAGCGGAACACGGCCTACGTCACATCTCCATACCTTTGCATACATGGTGCGCCCGGGCATTGCAAAGGATATCTTTAACAAATTGCCGTTCTCATCACGAATCGGTATCAACGGAAGATGAGTGAATTTTTGAGGGGTATAAGTGGCAATCTGGTCGCCAAAGATGGAGAGACTCTGGGTAAAGTAGCCATAACGGTATAAAAGACCAATGCCAACGATGTTGTAGTTAGAGTCACTTGCCTCTTTAAGATAATCTCCTGCCAGCATCCCCAAACCACCGGAAAATATTTTCACCGTGTCATGCAGCCCGTATTCCATGCTGAAATAGGCAACCTGTTCTTTTGGTTTCTCAGAAGCCATTGCCATATAGTCATCGAAGGCGGAAGTGACTTTGGTCAGTTTGTTAACAAATTTCTCATTGGTGCTCAAATCCTGGAGTTCGTTGAACGACAATGATTCAATCAGCGCGATTGGGTTGAATTTCAGTTCGTACCAGCGTTCCTTGTTGATCATCTCAAACAACTCTGAACCATCATAGTTCCATGACCACCACAGGTTTTTAGCCAGCCGTTCCATGCTGGCAAGATTTTCGGGAATCCGCTGCTGTATAAGGACTTTTTTCCATTCAGGTTTATCCACTATATTTTTCAGCGAGGGGGCGATTATCTGAGGTTGTTTCCCTGCGAAAAGCTCAGCCCTGGCAGAAGTTTCTTCCAGAGTGTCGGAATATGCTTCCCTGAAGTTAATAATCAGGTTTTTCCATAAGGCTGACCGTGAGATTTCATAGGCTTTGATTCTTGCCTTGACAATTTCTTTCTCGGTTTTGAACGAGCAGTTGAAGATTTGTTTGACAATTTCATCGACAACTTCACGGTCGTTGTCATCGTCGCGGTTGATCACGGCAGTGCAATCTTTCACGGTTGGGAACAATGTTTTAATCCATTGGCCAAATCCGGAAACAGAGGTGGTGATTGTAGGAATGTGAAATGAAAGGCTCTCCTGGGCTGAGTAACCCCATGGCTCATAATAGGATGGAAATACAGTTCCGTCAAACCCGATTAGCAGGTCATAATAGTTTAAATTGAAAATTCCATCCATTCCGTTCAGGTAGGTTGGAACGTAGATAATCTTGACCTTGTCTTCAGGTCTGTTTAACAGTCCGTTTGCTTTAATTTTTTGCAGGATAAGGTCATTTTCAGGTTCAGTCAGGCCATGAGTGAGGTACTCCTCTTGTCTTGGCCGGCTGAAATCCTTTTTCTCCATTCTGTCAAGAATATCTTTCCTCGGAATATTGTGACCGGAAGTAACCGCAATAACTGCAATCACCGTTTGCGGAAGCTTCGATTGTTTGTTGAGCAACCCCATGGAATCGACAAAGAGATCGATGCCCTTGTTACGGATTTCGCAACGACCGCTGGTCATAATCAGGATTGTATCCGGCGAATGTTCCTGCCCGGTAATTGCACCGGCTACTTCCAGTAGTTTCGCGCGTGCCCGGACACGTTTTTCGGCATATTCCTCCTTAACCGGCACCCATGAATCGGAAAATCCGTTGGGAGTGAGCAGGTCTGCCTCCTTTTCGAGAAAATGACGGCATTCGTTGTTGGTATTCCGTGATTGGGTGGTGAAATAATCTGCCTCCCTGGCTGCCAATTTTTCCAGGGAGAATTTCGCCATCACCCCAAATTGCCGGGCAATGGCTTCTGCGTTGTAATTCTCCAGATTTTTATATAAGGGCAGACCATTGGCTGAGATGCTGCGCCCGACAACCGTTGCATGTGCCGTGAAAACCGTACCAATCTGCGGGACGTGCTCTTTCAGATATAAAATGCCGGTTCCGGTCATCCATTCATGAAACTGGGCGATAATTTTATCAAGATAAGAGAGGTTGTAATTATAAAAACTATCGATGACCTTACCTGCGGCATATCCAAAGAATGCAGGTTCAACATAGTCCCAGTCGCCGGTAAGTGAATCAAGTTTGTATCGTTCCCAGAAATGAGCAAAGATCTTGTCTTTTTCTGAAAAATAGGATGTAAAATCAACGAGGATGACGGCCGGCTTTCCGGGGATGTTCCATCGCCCGACTTTAATCCTCAAACCTTCTGATTCAGCAACTTCGCGCCACGATTTGAACAGGAACTTATCCTCAAGGAATTCAGGGTTCTGGTGTGTTTCTTTCCATACATCCGGTCCGATAAGAATATAGTTATCCTTATATTCTTCAACTAAAATTTCCGCTTTTGTGGCTATCGCTGTATAAATACCACCAACTTTATTGCAGACCTCCCAGCTTGTCTCAAACAAATAATCGGGTACAATCAATAGTTTATCCTTCATTGCCATGGTTACTTTCCTTTTTTAACAACTTTTGCAGGCGTTGAAACTTTTTTTGCCACCTTCTTAACGACTTTTTCCGGGCTGGATTTTGACTTCCCGGTTTTATCCTTCACCGGTTTCTCCGGTAGTATTTTAGTTTCTTTGACTTGCCTGGCGATTTTCTCTGGTTGAATTTTTGCTTTTTTCTCCTGTTTAGCCGGTTTAGCAGGTTCATCTGCGGTTTTTACTGATATTTCCGCTTTGCACCCTTCATCAACCCGGATCATAAAATCGGACAAAACATTCATGTAGTTGATAAAAGCTTCATATGGAGAGCCGTAAGGATTAAAAAATTTATGAACCTCCCCGGCAGAAAACCATTTCGTACACATGTAATAGAAATGGTTGCTGGTTTGAAGATAAAGCCAATCTTTCAGTATCTCCGGATTTTTACAGTTTCTTACCCTTGATTCGTAAGAATAAAGTTTTCCAAACGCTTCATCCTGAAGTTCATTCCCAAGCCATGCAGTAAGATCCCGTTCCTCATCAGCCCATGAAATAGGATGTGGAACAGAAATGGCAGAAACAGGCTGGAGTTCATGATACAACTGCTCGGGAGTATTGAAAGTAAAGTTTGATTTGGAATAAACCGCTTCAGGCAGGTGGCGGAAGAAATCGAAAATACCGGTCTCTTTCCATTGGTGTTCGCCTATTGTTTCGTAATCAAGAAAAAGATTCACGACCTCTTCCTTTTTTTCAACATTGTTGAGCCATTTAACAAATTTTTCAGCGGTGAGTGGCCATTCAGACCAGTCCTGGTTGGAAAACCGGAAGGTAAGGTCATCGCTGAGCCGGAAATTGCGCAGCAGCACCTTCAATTTTGGGTTGATGTTGTTGCAATACATGTAGTTTGGACTTTTCCAGCCCAGTACATGTTTGGCCCCTTCTGTAAGCATCGTGTGAAATCCCATCTCCGCAACCATTTCACCGATTTTATCGGAATAGATCAACTCCGTATTTCTGAATGTTGTCGGTCTTTTTCCAAACAGTTCTTCCACTTTCGATGCATGTAGTTCCACCTGGCGAACAAATTCGTCTTTGTTGGTAAGCGATGAGAGTGAATGTGCATAAGTCTCAGCAAGAAATTCAACCTGGCCGGTGTCGGCCAATCGCCTGAAACTGTTGATCACCTCGGGAACATGCTGTTGCAATTGATCGAGGGCGGTTCCTGAAATGGAATAGCTTACTTTAAATGCGGCACCATACTCCCTTATCAGATCAAGCATCAGGTTATTGGCAGGCAGGTAGGATTTTTCTGCAACACGCCTGATGATATGGCGGTTTTGATAGTCATCATAGTAGTGATGATCTTGCCCGATATTGAAAAACCGGTATGTCCGCAGACGAAAAGGCTGGTGGACCTGGAAATACAAACAGATGGATCTCATATGATCAATTGATTACAGCTTGATTATACACTTCTAATATATTGACGGCAGCATTTTCCCAAATAAGGTTGTCAACCTCGGCTTTCCCGTAACGGATAAACATTTTACTCAGTCCTTCGTAATGGAGTATCCCGTAAATGGCATCAGCAAGGGCATCGATGTCCCAGAAGTCGACTTTCAAAGCATGTTGCAGGACTTCAGCCACCCCCGACTGTTTTGAAATAACCACGGGAACATTCGATCTCATGGCTTCCAGCGGTGAGATCCCGAACGGTTCTGAAACTGAAGGCATCACATAAACATCGCTCATGGCGAACATTGTATCTACTTCAGGACCGGCAAGGAAACCGGTGAAGTGAAATTTCGTGGCGATTTTCAGTTGTGCCACCCTGCGGATCATGCGATTGAGCAAGTCGCCCGAACCGGCCATCACGAAACGTACATTGGAATCCCTTTTCAAAACTTTGTGAGCCGCCTCTACAAAATAATCCGGTCCTTTCTGGTAGGTTACACGCCCCAGGAAGGTAACCACCTTTTCTTTAACGTGCTTGGTAACACCGTCAAGTTCGGGGCGATCGACTGGTTCCACCGCATTGTGGACGGTAATCACTTTTTCGGGAGGGATGCCGTACTTTTCGATGACAATCTGGCGGGTAAGATTGCTGACCGTTATCACGAGGTCGGCTTCTGTCATCCCCTGGCGTTCAATATCATACACAGGCTGGTTGACATTCTCTCCCGAACGGTCAAATTCGGTGGCATGGACATGCACAACGAGCGGTTTTCCCGATATTTTCTTGGCAGCGATCCCAGCCGGATAGGTTAGCCAGTCGTGTGCGTGAATCACATCAAAGGTATTGTTTGCAGCGATGGATGAAGCAACCAGTGCATACCTCGACACTTCCTGCATCAGGTTAGGCCCGTATTTGCCTGAAAAAGAATACTGTTTTGAAAATACAGAGTTCGTCTCTGTCCTGCCGGTTAACTGCTCCTTGTTGACCATCATCTCAAACTCTTCAGGACCCAGGTAAGGGACCAGGTTTGAGCCAATTTCAAGGAACTGGATCTTCTCCAGGTATTCCTGGGTGTCGATATTGCTGAAATCAAGTATTACATCACTGGCGTTGACCAGCCTGAAGCCATCCTTGGTTTCGTCGCCAAAAGCTTTGGGGACGACAAAAATCACCTCGACACCGTGTTTTACAAGGCCCTTGGTCAACCCGAAACAAGCCGTTCCCAATCCACCGGTGATATGTGGGGGAAATTCCCACCCAAACATTAATACACGCATTTTAATTTACGATTTACGATTTACGATTTACGATTTACGATTTTTGACTGAGGTCATTGTCCCATTAACTATACTTTTTTATAAGGTAATCAATTCGCAGGAGTTCGGCAACGGATGAAGCCTGTGAAATCGCTCCTCTCCCAGCGTGTGGCGGATCTCCGTCATAAAGCTCGGAAATGGTGCCAATTCCATGTTCGGTCATCGCCTGCTCGAATCCTTCATACAATGATTTGATCAGGGAGAGTCCGCTTTTACCATGAATTTTAAGGTATCCTTCCACGAAATGACCGAGAAGCCAGGGGGAGACAGAACCCTGGTGATAGCTTGATTCCCGTTCAGCCTGGTTGCCATAATAGGATCCCTTGTATATCGGGCTTTTGGGTGTAAGTGTACGCAATCCGCGCGGGGTGAGCAATTCCTGTTTGACACGACTTAAAATTTCTTTTCTGATATCTTCAGGAACAGGACTGTATGGCAAGGATGTAGCCAGAACCATGTTGGGCCTGACTGCCCAATCCTTGTAAGCTCCATCAACATAATCGGCAAGATAATGGCGTTCGGGACTCCAGAAAGTTTCGACAAAGGCACCCGGGATTTTTTGGGCAATTTCCTCCCATTCTTTGCAAAATGCTTTATCACCGCTTGCTGATGCAATCTCCATGCTAAAACAAATGGCATTATACCACAAAGCATTTACTTCAACGGTTTTTCCCATACGCGGGGTAACAGGCTTGCCATTTGCGAAGGCATCCATCCACGTGAGCGCAATTCCATGAACGCCGGCATAGATTAAACCGTCTGTATCCATGTGAATGTTGTACTCCGTTCCCTGCCTGTAGCCTTCGAGGATGATTTTCATCTTCCTGCCATATTCCTTCCATATCGCCTTTTTATCACGGGTAATTTCCGTATATTGCTGCAAGGCCCAGAAAAACCATAGGGAGGTATCCGAAGCGGCATACGTTGCATTGTTGCCGCTCCCAAACAACGGGAATAACGGCCCCTTCATTTCCGACACCATGGTGTCGATCACCGCTTTACAGGTTGCTACATCGCCATTGACCAGTGTAAGTCCGGGAAGAGAAACGAACGTACTCCTTCCCGACCGTCCAAACCATGGAAAACCCGCAATAATCTCGGTGCCTTTATCCTTTTTTATTACGAATTGCTGTGCAGCATTTGTAAGGCAATTGACAAAATTGTTTCTCGGTATTCTCTTTTCAAGTTCTGCATTGAATGCCCGCTTCATGGATACCGGGGCCAATTCCTTTGTTCCCGCAGCAAAGAATACACTCTCCCCCTTTTCAATTGTAAATTCAAAAAAACCGGGGATGTAAAGATCTTCCTGGTACTCATACCCCCTTTCCATCTCTTCCTGGTATTCAATGTCGTAGTACCAGTCGGGTACATGGGTATATTCGTTTTCCTTGGATATCTGCATGAAAAGATCGGTATACCCCTGGTACATCCTTACTTTTATTCCATGGGGCACCTTCTCGAATTTTTTGTCGGCAAAAATATTCTCCTTGCTCAAAACATGAATGTTGCGGAAGGCAAGGAACGGTTTTAGCCGGAGCATTGTCGGGGAATGTGCGTCAACCAGCGTATATTTGATGATCATTCGGTCTTCACGCGTTGTAAACACCATCTCTTTGGTGAGAATGACACCTCCAACCCGGTAAGTCATTTTAGGATAGGGTTCGGTAACAAAATCCCTGAGGTACTTGTGTCCTTTGGGGTTATAAATGCCCCCCGGATATTTATGAATACCCAGGTTGAATTCTGAATCCATCTGGATGACCGTTTCGTCAAGCGAAGAGAGCAACACATGGTTTTCATTGTCTATGCCGGGTTGCGGCGTAACAAGCATGCCGTGGTATTTACGGGTATTGCAGTTGGCAATGGTTGAATTTGCGTAGGACCCGGCCCTGTTCGACCTCAACAGTTCACGATTCAGCGCGTACTCGAGGTTTACAAGCTGGCTTTTATCAAAATTGATGTAACTCATTTTGCTTAATTTTCCTGACAGTTTTTCGAATGAATGGCAAAAAAAACCGATTTGCAAAGGTACTATTTTCCGCGCTTTTATCGTTAGTCTTAATAAAAGTTAATAATTGTCTACTTTTGACGCCTTAAAGAGCTGTGGTCATGCAAATTTTAAAATTGTCGGTATTCATCCTCCTTATTGGCTTGTTATCAAGCATTTCCATCTCCTGTAGAAAAAAGGACAAGGTGGATACGAGTCCAGGGCTCCTGCTTGCTTTTTCGACCGATACGGTTTTTTTTGACACGGTATTCCCCACGGTAGGTTCCATCACCAAGCGTTTGCTGGTTTACAATCCGAATAAAAACAAAGTCAGCATTTCGACTATCCGCCTTTCCGGCGGCGAAGCTTCCAGTTATCGGATCAACGTCAATGGCACCCCTGCAACCAGCGCTTCGGATCTGGAACTTGCCGGCGGCGATAGTTTATTTGTTTTTGTTCGTGTTACCATCGATCCTCACAATCAGAGTACTCCATACGTGGTGACCGATTCGATTGAGTTCACGACCAATGGAAATGCCCAGCAGGTGAAACTGGTTGCCTGGGGTAAAGAGGCTGTTTTTTTCAACAGGGCGTCTCTCAAGGGAAACATAGTGTGGGACAGCCTGAGGGCGCATGTGATTTACGGATCTCTGAGGGTCGATACGAATTCGACACTTACCATTATGCCGGGGACCAGGGTTTATTTTCACAAAGATGCCTACATGGCTGTTTCTTACAAGTCAACCTTAATGATAACGGGCACGCTTGACCATCCTGTTCGTTTCCAGGGCGACAGGATGGATCCGTTTTATAAAGACCTCCCCGGTCAATGGCGGGGCATATACCTGGAAAAGGGAAGCAAAGAGCATCAGGTAAATTATGCATACATTAAAAACGGAATCTTCGGATTCGCAATAGATTCCATAAGTTCCCCCTCGCTCCCCATGCTTACAATCACCAATTCCATCATACAAAATATGTCGTCTATCGGGATTTACTCCTTTGCGGCTTCAATTTCGGCAGTGAATTGCGTTATAGGGGACTGTGGCAGAAACTGCCTGCAGATCCAGGATGGCGGGAATTATAATTTCAGTTACCTCACAGTCGGGAACTACTGGTACTCCTCCGTGCGAATCGTTCCCGCGGTTTCACTGAGCAACTACAGCTATGATACCCTGGGAATACAAACGAGCAATCCGCTGAAGGCTGACTTTACCAATGTCATCATTTACGGTTCAAATGATGAAGAGATCGGGCTGGACTCGGCAACTGCCCACCCGTTTGAATTTACTTTTAACCATGCAATCCTGAAAACCAGGTTGAAAACTTCTAATCCGTTGAGGTTTGTCAATTGCCTGGTAAACAAGGATCCCAAGTTTGTGGATGAATACAATCTGAATTACCAGATCGACAGCATCTCGCCGGCCATCGGGCAGGGAAAAGATCTCGGAATACCCTTTGATATACGCGGCGCCAGCCGGAGTGCGACTCCAGCCCTGGGAGCATATGAATACGTTAAGAAAAATTAGGAATTTCGAATATCGAACATTGAATTTCGAATACTGAATTATTATTTTTTCAAGGCCCGGACCATCGCAATCCCAAGGTCGGCGGGGGAATCGACCACATAAACACCACATTGCCTAAGTATCTCTTTTTTTGCTTCTGCGGTATCTGATTTTCCGCCCACAATAGCGCCGGCGTGGCCCATTGTTCTGCCTTTTGGCGCAGTAGCACCGGCAATAAAACTCACAACGGGCTTTGTTCCGTACTGCTGAATCCAGTAGCCTGCATCTGTTTCCATATTGCCACCAATCTCGCCGATCATGATGATCCCCTCTGTTTCCGGATCATCCATAAACAGTTGAACCGCTTCAACAATGGTCGTCCCCGGAATCGGATCCCCTCCCACCCCGATCATGGTAGATTGACCCAATCCTGCTTTGGTGATCTGGTCTACGGCTTCGTAGGACAAAGTCCCGGAGCGGGAAACAATTCCTATGGAACCGGGTTGATGAATAAAACCGGGCATAATTCCGATCTTTGTATGCGGCGGGGTGATGATCCCAGGGCAATTGGGTCCGATCATCCGCACCCCGTGGCAACGAAGGTATTCCTTCACCGAAATCATATCTTTCACCGGGATCCCCTCGGTGATGCAAACGATCAGGTTGATTCCTGCATCTGCAGCTTCAAGAATGGCATCAGCTGCCAGCGGTGGCGGCACAAAGATGATGGAGACATTGGCCCCGGTTGCTTTTACGGCATCCGCTACTGTATTGAAAACCGGCCTGTCGAGATGCATCATGCCACCTTTGCCGGGGGTGACCCCGCCGGCAATGTTTGTACCATACTCAATCATCTGACTAGTATGAAACGAGCCTTCGTGGCCGGTGATGCCCTGGACGATGACGATGGAATCTTGGTTTACTAGGATGCTCATAAGTAATTTACGATTTACGATTTACGATTTGCGATTTACGATTTTGGATTTACAAATGACAAGTGACAAATGACAGTGTGTGTAAGGGGTGTTAAAGTCGTTGTTTTTGGCGTTTCAAAGATAGTATTTTTGAAAATATGAAAAATTTTTGTTTTGAAGAAATGCAAAGGGGATGGATGTCTTTGAAGGGAATCAGGGAGAGTGTGATCACATTTTATCTACAAAAGCGTATATTTGAAGAAAAGTTCATAATTTATTCTGTTGACTATGGGCATATTTCAGTTGAATGACACCATCTGCGCGCTGTCGACAGCTCCCGGGATGGGGGCCATAGCGGTAATCAGGCTTTCGGGGCCGGCAGCTTTTAAAACAACAGGAGAAATTTTCAAGCCTGCTGAAAAAGATTTCGACATCCATTCGGTAAAATCGCATACCATTCACCTGGGAGTGATTGGCATGGAATCGACCATTGTGGACGAAGTCCTGATCAGTTGTTTCAGGACACCTCATTCATATACTGGCGAGGATGTAATTGAAATTTCCTGCCACGGGTCGGTTTATATCCAGCAAAAAATCCTGGAGTTACTGCTTACCAAGGGATTACGGCTGGCAAAACCAGGTGAATTTACCTTCCGGGCATTCATGAATAAGAAATTTGATCTTTCACAGGCAGAAGCTGTTGCCGATCTTATCGCTTCCCAGTCGGGCACTTCCCACCACCTGGCCATCGAGCAGATGCGGGGCGGGTTTTCAAAAAAGATCAGCGCCTTGCGGCAATCCTTGATTGAATTCACCGCGCTGATCGAACTTGAGCTGGACTTCAGCGAGGAGCATATGATTTTTGCCGACCGGGGCAACCTGAAGAATCTTCTTGACCAGCTGGAAAATGAACTTTCCCAGCTGATCAAATCGTTCAGTTTTGGAAATGTCATTAAGAACGGAATCCCCGTTGCCATTATCGGCAAACCGAATGTCGGGAAATCAACGCTGCTGAATGCCATCCTGAATGAAGAGAAAGCCATTGTCTCTGAAATTCCCGGCACTACCCGCGATGCGATTGAAGATACCATCGTGATCGGGGGGTACAGTTTCAGGTTCATTGATACCGCCGGACTGCGCGCCTCTCAAGAACCTATCGAAGCCATCGGGATCGGGCGAACCTGGGAAAAGATCGGCGAAGCAAGCATCATTTTGTACGTCTTCGATGTCACCGAGCAATCGTTTGAGGATGTCACCGAGGCAATTTCCGAACTCAGAAGGCCCGGCGACGACAAACCTTTAAACCTTGTTTTAATTGGCAATAAAACAGACAAACTGAAGAAGTTACCTAAAGGATTTAAAGAATTCGTTGAATATGAGACAATCTTTGTCTCTGGCAAGCGCAAGGAAAACATCCACCTGATCGCCGAACACCTGGTTGAAGTCGTTGGAAAAGAGAAGGTGACGGACTCTACCATCGTTTCTAATTCCAGGCATTACGAGGCACTGCAACGCGCCCACGATTCGATCATGTGTGTCCACAAAGGCCTGGTTGAGGGTATTTCACCCGACCTGCTCACCGTTGATATCCACAAGGCCTTGTATCATCTAGGGGAGATCACCGGGGTAATTACCACCGACGAGATTCTGGGGGCGGTTTTCAGCAGGTTCTGCATCGGAAAGTAACCGCCACAAAACGAACACATAACCAAAACTGTATAAGTAACGTAAAGCCCAGTAAATATGGGCTTTTTTAATTATTATTGT
>Ga0118677_10003441_pt1 | contig 29950 bp, 20 predicted proteins | sample AliMusrvi5mmetaG_FD_86154 | JGI IMG/M metagenome (GOLD analysis project Ga0118677, IMG submission 86154) | reverse complement strand
CGACCTGATCTGGAGCATTCGGCGCGACCGCAAAGGCGCGCTGTGGGTCGGAACTTCACAGGGATTGGCGCGCGTGAAAGGGGATCGGCCGTTCCGGACCTGGACCCGGAAAGACGGCTTGGGCGGCGATAACGTTCGCGCTCTGGAGGAGACCGCCGATGGGGCAATTTGGGCCGTCGTAAAACCCGGCCGGGTGGCTCGCATCGACCCGGTCACGGAGAAAATCCGGCTGTTCGGCCAGGCCGAGGGGCTGACTTGCGGGACTTCGAACCGCAGTCTCGTCGATCATTCGGGAAGATTGTGGATCACGACATCCTGCGGGATTTTCAGGAATGACCGGCCGGCCGCACAGGGACGCTTCTATAGCATCGAGCAACCTGGTTCCCTGGCGCGTGCGGCGTGGGCTGTCGCGGAAGACAATCGGGGGACCATTTGGGCCACCAATCCAGACGGACTATGGAGGCTGAGCGAAGGGAAATGGCGCGTATACAAGAAATCGGACGGACTGCTGAACGATAACCCATACATTCCCGTCGTCGCGGCGGATGGCTCCATCTGGTTGCGCCACCGGTTTGACGCCGGAATTGAGCGAGTGGAATTCCAGGGAGAGCGCCTTGTCGGTTCAATGCCGGCCCTGGCTGCCGATCCCACCTCGGTGGAAGTCACCGCCTTCCACGGGTTCGACGCGGCGGGGCAGCTCTGGCGGGGCAGTGCCAACGGGGTCTCCGTCCTGGTGCATGGTGCCTGGAGCTGCCTGAGTGCCGAGGACGGGCTGATTTGGAACGACACGGACGGAGAAGCCTTTTGGGCGGACCCGGACGGGAGCGTGTGGATCGGCACCAGTGGCGGATTGGCCCATTACCGGCCGCCGGGTGGTGGGTTGGGGCAAGCTGCGACCGCGGAACCCATCATCACGCGGCTTGATGTGAACCAGAAATCACGCGTAGTGCGGGCCGAATTCTCCTCCCTCAGCTTCAAGCAGGAGCAATTGGTGCACTTCTCTTACCGGCTGGACGGGGAACGCTGGACCGAAACGCCGGAGCGAACCCTCACTTTAGCCGGGTTGGGCCCGGGCGGACACCGGCTGGAGATCCGGTCGCGCGTTCGGGATGGCCCGGTCGCTGCCAAGCTGGCCGGGGCGGAGTTCCAGTTCGAGCGGAGGTGGTGGGAATCCTGGCTGTTCCGGGGGCTCGCGCTGTTGCTGGCCGCCGCCGCGGTCTGGGGTGTCGTCCTCTGGAGACACCGGATCCTGCTTTCCCGCAACCGGCAGTTGGAGCGCGCGGTGAGCCAGCGGACGGCTGAACTGGAGGCGGAACGCACCGAGGTGCTGGAGGAGAAGCGCCGCGCGGAGGAGGCGAGCGGGGCTAAGTCCCGCTTCTTGGCCATTATGAGCCATGAGATCCGTACGCCTTTGAGCGGAATCATCGGGCTGAGCCGGCTGCTGGAAGGCATGCCGGTTCCTCCCGAAGCCGCTGAGGCGGTGCGATTGATCCGCACATCAGGGGATGCGTTGCTGAGGGTAGTCAACGAGATCCTGGACTTCTCCAAAGTGGAAGCCGGCAAACTGGAATTGGAGATCCGGGCGTTTCAGTTGCGTCGAGCGCTGGAAGAGAGCTTGCACCTCTATAGGGCAGCGGCGGCCGAAAAGGGCCTGCGGCTCAGTTGCGATGTCGCGCCCGAATTGCCCGAATGGGTGGCCGGAGACGAAAACAGGGTGCGGCAGATCCTGCTGAACCTGATCTCGAACTCCCTCAAGTTCACCGCGAAGGGGGGAATCTCGCTGGCAGCGCAAGTGGAACAACAAGACGAGACGAGCATTGTCATCGCCATTAGCGTTCGCGATACTGGCATGGGCATCTCTCCGGAGCAATTGCCTCGCCTGTTCTCGTCGTTCGGCCAGACGGATTCCTCAATCAGCCGTCGTTTCGGTGGAACCGGCTTGGGTCTGGCGATCTCAAAGCATCTGGTCGAGTTGATGGGGGGACGGATTGATGTGGAATCCACCCCGGGCCAGGGCACGCAGTTTCGCTTCACCTTGTGTGTGGGCCGCGCACAGGAACCTGCGGTGACGCGCACAACCGCTCCGGCGGACGTATCCGCACACCGGCAATTGCGGGTGCTGGTAGCCGAGGATAATCCGGTCAATCAAAAAGTCGCTCTCATGCTATTGGAGAAACTAGGCACGCATGCGGACTTGGTGGCCGACGGAGCGCAGGCCATCGCCGCCGCGCTCCAAAAGCAATATGACCTGATCCTCATGGACGTGCAGATGCCCGAGGTCGACGGGCTGGCCGCGACTCGCTCGATCCGGAGCGGTCTGCCGGACGGCCGGCAGACCACGATTGTCGGCCTCACCGCGCATGCGACTGTCGAGTATCGCGACCTCTGCCTGAATGCCGGCATGGACGGGTACCTGACCAAGCCGCTCGAACCGGAGAAGCTCCGCCGCTTGATTGAGGAGCTAGCCACCCGGTCCTCCGTCGAGGCCCTTACCTGGCCCTAGCAGCTCTCGCCGGATGCCAGAAGTCGCTGAGACGCAGCGGCGCTTTGAGAATTGCCCTTTATCATTCAAAAAGCTGAACACGAGAACAGCCGTCTACATCGAGAGGGGGATGGGGTTGATCCTCCCGGGCCTGACGCCCGACGTCTTGGGTGAATCCTACGTGTGCTACCCGGCGCTGACCTAATTGCGCGTGGCGGCCGGGATCTTCGCCGTGGGGTTCCTGCTGTTCACACTGACGCTGAAAGTGGGAGTGCCGATCACTCCGGGAGAGTCTCAGGGCAAAGGCGAAGCGAGAGGCTGAGCATTATCATTCACGGCCTTTCACTTCCCAGAGACCGCAGCCGCGCAAGTGGCTACGCGCCACAATCCTCGCGACGGTCGAAAAATGATGCGACTCGCCGAGAACAAGGTTCTCGCGGCGTCTACGAATGCGCTTCCTCCGAGTAGGAGTCTTTCCCCGTCCCGCCCGTGCGCCAACTTTGCAGCACCGCCCGCACCTTGGCCAGCTGAATCGCGGTCTCGGCGTATTCCGCTTTCGCGCTGTGGTGCTCCACGCTGTAGTAGCCCTGGTACCCCGCGCTCCGCAGATTGTTCATCTTCTCGACCAGCGCCCCCTCGGTGACGGTCCAGTCGATATGCGTATGGACCACCCAGGGGGCGATCTCGCGGTCGGCGGCGTCCACTTCGGCCTTGGTGCCCTGGAACCCGCTGATGTGGCAGCAGATCCCGAACCCGGGGTGGTTCACTGCCTTGTAAAGCTTCTGCATGTTGGGCCACCACGACTCGGGCCCCCAGTGCACCTCCGCACCCGCCCGGAAACCGTGGTCGTGCGCGAATTGGGCGTATTCCCGGTAGCGCTTCACAATGTGGTCGAACGCTTCGGGCGTCCATTCCTTTTCGTTCTTGCCGCACTGTCCAGCGTCGATGCGAACGAAACGCGCGCCCAGCGTGACGCCCGCCTTCAGGTGCGCGAGCGCAGTCTCGTATTGCTTTTGCCGCTGCGCCGGATCGTCCACCCACACGTGCGCCCGGTCCACGGCGAGGTTGGGCACGACGAGTTCGCGCTCGTCGAGTTCCTCCCGAATCTGCTTGAGATAAGCCTCGTCGGTGCTTCGCAGAAAGCCGTTCCAGAGGTCGGCTGCGTCGAGGTGGAAACGGTACTTGCACGTCTCGAGAAACCCGAAGATATCCATGCGGCCCTGCTCCAGCAGTCCGTGGAACGAGTAGGCCATAACGGACGCGCGCATCGGCGTCCGTTCGGTGGACCCGGTGGAAGTGGCAGCGCCCCGTGCCAGCGGCAGCGCGGCGGCGGATGCGCCGGCGGCAGCGGTGGTTCTCAAGAAATCTCGCCGCGTGTTGAATCGCATAAATGCTCCCTGACTGCGGACCGGCTGACCTGACGCGAAATCGAGGTTCGAACTCGAACCTCCAAATCGAAAACTGTAAGTCCTTACGGTTTTCGAAATATTGTCCTATTAGAATCAATCGTTTGAAAAACGAAACCGTAAGATCTTACGGTTTTGCTCTTATTCACCTGCGCCTACAACTCCCATCCCTGGCGATATTCGCGAGTCAGATACTTGTTGGCGCCGGGAACGTTCGTGATCTGCATATTCGCCGCGTCCCACTGCAACCGCTTGCCGGTACGCAGCGCGATGGCGGCCAGATTGAACGCCTCGGAGATCGGTCCGGCGTAGGAGAAATCGCCGCCCGAAGTCTTGCCCGTCTTGCAGGCGTCCACCCACTCGACCACGCCCGCCGGCACCGCGTTGTCGTCGCGCTCCGCCGGGGCGGGCTTCGGCTTCGGCCCGGCGTACTCGCGCATCCGTTTCTCCGGGATCAGGCGCGGCTCCTCGATTTCGAAACCCGCCAGAATCTTCCCCTTGTCGCCGACGAACAGCATGCCCTCGTCCGCCAGTTCCTGATTGTCTTCGTAGAGTTCGTCGGGCGTGCGGGGCCGCATGCCGCCCTCGTACCAGAAGATGTCGATGGGGCCGCGCTCGGCTCCCGCGGCAAAGCGCATACGAATCGTGGAAGCGAACGGGAACGAGTAATCGTTGCGGATCTTGTGGCTCACCTGATTGGTGATGATGCTGGCCGTGCTCGGCGTCGCCTCCACCATGTAGGGCGCTTCGAGTTTCAGAGTACGGAAGACGGTCCACAAGCTGTAGTGGCCCATGTCGCAGATGGAGCCGCCGCCGAAATCGTACCAGCCGCGGAAGACCGCGTGGGTGTAATTCGGGCTGTACGGCCGGTCGCGCTCGGGCCCCAGCCAGAGGTCCCAGTCGAAGTCCTTCGGGACGGGAGGCCGCTCGGTGGGCAGCGTCAGATACTGCGGCCAGACGGGACGATGGGACCAGTTGTGGACCTCGCGCAGTTTGCCGATCGCGCCATCGTTGACCATCGCCATCACGTCTTCGATGGGGCCCCGGGCGTCCCACGGCATGAAGTATGTGGCGACCTTCGATTGAGCGCGCACCGCGAGCACCTTGCGCGCTTCGTCCACGCGATTGGCGATCGGCTTGTGCATCAGCACGTGCTTGCCGTGCTTCATCGCGGCGATGGAGATGGTGGCGTGCAGGTGATCGGGCGTCATGATCTTGACGGCGTCGATGTCCTTCTGCTTTTCGAACAGCTCGCGGAAGTCGGCGTAGGAGGCGCAGCCCTTGAACGTTCCCGACGGACGCTGTTTGCCGTAATACGTCTCGACGATTTCGCGGCCGACTTCGCGTCCACCCGGAATGCCATCCAGCCCCTTGCGCCAATTCCGGTCTCCGAGGAACTTGCGAATATCGTTGGCGAGACCGTTCTTCGACCAGTCGATGTAGTCCGTGCTGTCCTTGTTGGGGTCGCACACGGCCACGATCTGGAGCTCGTCGCATTTCATCATCGGCAGCATCTCGCGGATGCCCTCGGTGCCGAGGCCGATGTGCGCGACGTTGAGCTTGTCGCTCGGCGCGACGAAGCCGGTGCCGCCTAGCACGTTGCGCGGAACGATGGTGAACGCGGCGGCCGCGGCGGCTGCGTTACCGAGAAAGTTACGGCGGTTCAGATCTGTGGACATGGGCGATCTCCTGCGTGATGGAATCAACATTACTCTACAGCGAAACAGGGTGGGACAGACCATCGCCAGGCGTGGTCTGTCGCTTTACGCGAGAAATGACGATTGATGGCTTGACAGACGACGCCAGCGATCGTCTGTCCTACATCTAACTCGAGCGCTACTTCTCTCTTAGCGAAGCGTCGATTTTCACGCGCAGCTTGCGGGCTTCGGCCACCGTCGCCGCCGCGTCGATGGTCATGGGCGCACGGTCGCGGACCGTGAAACTACCCTCGATCACCACGTCGCGCACGTCGCTCGCTTTCAACGCGTACACCAGCATCGAATAGGGATCGTGCGCCGGAACCGCGTGCGGCGCCGTGGTGTCCACGGTGATGAAATCGGCACGCTTGCCCGGTTCCAGCGAACCAATCTCGGCTTCCATGCCGATCGACTTCGCCCCCATGATCGTGGCCATCTCGAAGACCTTCGCCGCGGGCAGAGCCTGCGGATCGCCGGTGGTCACCTTGGCCAGCTTGGCAGCCAGATCCATTTCTTCCATCAGGTCGAAATCGTTGTTCGAGCCGGCCGGTCCATCCGTGCCGAGACCGACGGCCAGGCCGGCCGCAAGCATCTCGCCGACGGGCGCCGCGCCGCTGGCCAGCTTCATGTTGCTCGACGGGCAGTGCGCCACGCCGACGTGCAAGGGCGCGATGGCGGCGATGTCCTCGGGTGTGAGCCAGACGCCGTGCGCGAAGATCGTACGCTTCGCGATCGCTCCAATGGAAACCAGGTAGCGCGCGGGCGTCAGGCCATATTTCGCCACCGCATCGTCGTTCTCTTTCCTGGTCTCCGAGACGTGGATCACCAGCGGCACGCCGTACTTGTCGGCGAGCGCGCGGGCCGCCTGCAGCGTCTCGGCCGAGTTCGTGTAAAGCGCGTGCGGAGCGACGGCGGGCGTGATCAGCTTGTCGTCCTTGAACTCCTTGATAAAACGCTCGGTGAAAGCGAGCGCGCGCTGCGGCGTCTCGTTGTCGGGGACGGGAAAACCGATGATCGTCTCGCCCAGCACAGCCCGCATCCCGGCGTCGCGCGTGACTTGCGCGACGTGGTCCTCGAAGTAATACATGTCCACGTAGGTGGTCGTGCCACCGAGCATCATCTCCAGCACGGCCAGCCGCGTCCCGGCGCGCACAAATTCCGAGGTGACGTTTTTCTTCTCGGCGGGGAAGATGTAAGCGGTCAGCCAGTCCTGCAGCGTCTTGTCGTCGGCCAGGCCGCGCAGCAGGCTCATCGCGGCGTGCGCGTGCGTGTTGATCAGCCCCGGCGCGAGGATCGCATCGGGCCGGTCGAGACGCTGTTTGGGCGTGTACAGAAATTCGACTTTCGTGCGCGTGCCGACCGCTACGATGCGGCCATTCTTCACCGCAATCGCGCCGTCGCGAATCACTTCGCGGCGCGCGTTCTGCGTGACGATGGTGCCTGCCGAGACGATCAGGTCCACCGGCTCTGCGGCGAACAGCGGCAGGCACAGGGCCGTCGCCAACAAGGCGCGGACAGCGCGCGCGGGAAGGGAACTAGGCGAGTGAGTTTGCATCGAAGGGGTCCGGGAAAAGAGCGCTCAACTGAAAAGTGCGGGTCTCGCCCGCGGCGTTGCCGAGCAGGATTTCGATATCGCCGCAGAGGTCCCACAGTACCTGCCGGCAGGCTCCGCAGGGCGGAGTAATGCGTGCGGCGTCCGTGGCAACGGCGATGCGGCGGAACTCGCGCGCACCCGCCGCGATGGCGGCAAACGCGGCGGTGCGCTCGGCGCAGCAGGTGAGGCCGTAGCTGGAAGACTCGATATTGCAGCCGGCGAAAGTCCGGCCGTCCGCGGACTCCAGCGCGGCGCCCACCAGGAACCCGGAGTACGGTGCGTGCGCGTGCTTGCGCGCCGTGAAAGCGGCTTCGAGTAAAGCATCCATCCAGGGACCATTGTCCAACGATTGCGGATCCCGGCGCGGCAGGGCGGAGAAGAGCCGCGGTAAACCGCTGGGCCGGCGATCGTAATTCATCGGGAATCTGCGTCAGGGGCCACCCCGTTTTGGGCTTACCCCCGAATCCTGTGGTTTACTATCCGAAGGCGCGCTGAGGAGGCGAAGTTGGCACAACCCGTAAGAATCGCGATGTTGGGATCGGGCTTCGTGGCCGGTTTCTACATGCAGGGACTCGCGAACGTGAACCACCACGAGGTGGTCGTCAACTACTCGCGGGTGCCCAAACGCGGCAAAGCGTTTGCCGGCGAGTGGGGCATTCCGGAGTCCTCGACCAGCCTCCAGAAGGTCATCGCGCGGGACGACATCGATCTGTTTGTCATCGCCCTGCCGAACGAGTTGCACCTGGATGCAGCGCTCCAACTCGCCGCCGCGAAACGCAATCAGGTGTGCACGAAACCGCTGGCGCGGGACCGCAAGGAGGCCAAGGCCATGCTGGCCGCGGCGCTGAAAAGCGGGTGCATGCACGGCTACGCGGAGACCGAAGTGTTTGCTCCGGCTGTGGTGAAGGCGCGCGGCGTGATCGAGAGCGGCGGGATCGGGCGCGTGCTGTGGGTGCGCTCGCGCGAATCGCACTCGGGCCCGCACAGCCCGCACTTCTGGGATGCCGCCAAAACCGGCGGCGGGGCGATGAACGACCTGGGCTCGCATTGCATCGAAGCCGCGCGTTATTTCTACGGCAAAGAGAACCAGATTGTCGAAGTGATGGCGTGGGGCGATTGCCTGGTACACGGCGCCAAGACGACCGCCGAAGACAACGCGCTGCTGGTGCTGAAGTTCTCGTCGGGCGGCATCGCGCACTGCGAGTTGAGTTGGACTACCAAGGGCGGCCTCGATCTGCGCAACGAGATCCACGGCTCGGAGGGCTCGCTGTTCACCGACGTGACCCGCGGTACGCCCATCTCGGCGTTCGTCACGAAGACGGCCGGTTACGTGATTGAAAAAGCCGACATTGATTTCGGATGGACCCGGCCGCTGCCCGAGGAGGCGTTCGCCTACGGCTACCAAGCCGAGATGCGGCACTTCGTGGATTGCGTTCGAGCGGGCGAGGTTCCGCGGGAAACCTACGAGGATGGGTATGTCGTAAACTGCGTCCTCGACGCGGGCTACCGGTCGATGCATTCGCGTCGCTGGGTGAGAGTCAGCTACTGACGTGGAACTCGACGGCAAAACCATACTCGTGACAGGATGTTCCGGGATCGGGGCGGCGACGGCGCGGCTGGCAGCGGTCTACGGTGCGCGGGTGTTCGTTTGCGGCCTGGAAGCGGGAATGTGCGCCAGTCTGGCGGACGAGATCGGCGGCAGCTGGTATGCGGGCGACCTCTGCGACATGCACCACGCCGAACGCGCGGTGGCTCAATGCATCTCCGAACTGGGCCCGGTGGACGGGCTGTTTAACGTTGCGGGAGCCAGCGGTCGCACGGCCGGCGACGGGCCGCTGCACCTGATTCCAGACGACGGCTGGGAACAGACGCTGAACATGAACTTGCTCCCGATGTTCTACGTGACGCGTCCGGTGATACGCCGTATGATCCCGCGCGGAGCGGGTTCCATCGTCCATCTCTCATCCGTCAGCGCCTACTCGCCAGAGCCGAAGAACTTCGCTACGCACGCCTACGCCGCGGCGAAGGGCGCCTTGATCTCGCTGACCAAGGCGATGGCGGCGTACTATGCGGCCAGCGGCATCCGGGTGAACGCGATTGCGCCGGGAGTGACCAGAACGCCCATGAGCCTGCGCGCGCAAAGCGATGAGAAGATTCTGGCGCAGTTGAAGACCAAGCAGCCGCTAGCGGGCTCGCTGATCGACCCCGACGACGTCGCGCGGATGGCGCTGTTTCTATTGAGCGACTCGGCGCGTTTTGTCACCGGACAGATTATCGGTGTCGATGCGGGCTGGGAAGTTTCGTAGCGCCTGGTCTGGCCAGTTCAGTCGTCGTCGTCCCGCTCCGCGACACTCGTGGCGTGGCCGGCGCGTTTAGTTTGGACTGCCGCGATTTTGGGTTCGGTAGCCGCCACGGAGACGCCCAGCTCGCGCAGCAGGGATTCCCCCGCCAGACGGCCGGACTCCATCGCGCCCTGAATGGACGGCGTGGCGCGGTGGTCGCCGCACACGTACAGCCCGTCGGAGACCTTCTGCGGCTGCTGCCAGTCCATGGGGTAGACGACCGGGTGCGCGTGGAGAATGCGGTAAATGCGCAGCAGGCGCCACTCCAGGGCGACCAGGCCGTACCAGCGGCGAAGCTGGTTGCGAACCAGGTTGACCAGCATCGTGTCGTCGCTGGTGGGCCAGCCGATCACGGATGCCGCCACTAGCCAGTTGCCTTCGGGGGCATAGCTGGGCTGCACGAGATTGGGCACGCAGACGTTGTTGACCGGCCCGCGGCTGCCGCCGTTAAGCACCAGAATCGGCTCGTCGAGGGGCGACTCCCGGGCTACGAAGTAGAGCACCGAAACGCTCTTGGAGTTGATGTTGTGCGCGGAGCCGAGCAAGTGGCTGGCCGAGGGCCCGTCGGTGGCGACCACGATGGACTTGGCCTGCAGGGTCTCGCCGGAGACCAGCTCGACTTGCCCGGGCCCGATCGACTTAACCTTGGTCATGAGCCGGATCGAGTCCGCTGGAAGACCTTCGGCGAGCTGCGCCGGAATCGCGCCCATCCCCTTGGCCGGGAGGGCCGAGTCGCCCTCCGACAGCATCTTGAAAGCGAACTCGAACATGCGGGAAGACGCTGTCAGCTTGCCGTCGAGCAGGATGCCGCCCAGCAGCGGTTTGAAGAAAGTCTCGATCATGCGGGCAGAGAAGCCACGCCGCCGCAGTGCCTGCAGGGTGGACGTTTCCTCACCGCTGAAGATCTCGTCAATGCTCTTCTTCATGAGGTCGCTGCGCAGCTTCCAAGTGCGGTACTTGTCGCTCAACGACCCGATCGGCGCGAAGAAGTTGTTGAGAAACGCCCCCGGCTCTCTCCACGGGTCGGTCAGGCGGACGAACCTGCCGTGATAGCGGATCTGCGCTCCGGGGATGAAGGGACGCAACTCCAGAGCTTCGTAATTCAGCTGGTCCAAAGCCTCGGGGTAGGCCGTCAGTAACACCTGGAAGCCGCGGTCCAGCAGGTACCCATCCACGCTATCGGTCCGCACGCGTCCCCCGATTCCGTCGGAGGATTCGAGGATCTCGAACGAAAGGCCGTGCTGCTGCAGGGTTCTTGCGCAACACAATCCGGCGAGCCCAGCGCCTACGATCAGAACGTCAGGTTTACTCACGAAATTCTCCCGGGACGGCCTCCGATTTCCAAGCCCGCGTGGCGAACCCCAGACCGGCAGGAGTCACGACGCTTTGCGGATTGGTTCCCTTGTCTGCCATTTTAGTCCGATCCTTCGACGGTGCTTCGCCGCCAACCCGCGAACTCCTCAACCGGCCAGATCTGGAAGCTGCAGGAAGTCCCTGGCGTTGGCGTAGCAGATGTCGCGCAGCATCCCTCCCGCCAGTTGCTCCCGATCCGGGATCAGGCCGAGTTCCATGTCGCGGCCGAGCAGGTTGGCGAGCACGCGGCGGAAGTACTCGTGGCGCGGGAAGGACATGAAACTGCGGGAGTCGGTCAGCATCCCGATGAAGCGCGCCAGCAGGCCGCAGTTCGAGAGGGCGTTGACCTGCCACTCGATGGCCTCCTTTTGATCCAGGAACCACCAGCCGCTGCCGAACTGGAGCTTGCCCGCGATGCGCCCATCCATGAAGTTGCCGGCCATCGTGGCCAGCGCGTAATTGTCCTGCGGGTTGAGATTGTAGAGCACCATCCTCGGCAGACCGCCGTCGAGTTCCACGGCGTCGAGAAACTCCCCGAGCGCGTCGATCTGCGGCCAGTCGCCGATGGAATCGAACCCGGTGTCCGGTCCCAGTTGGGCCAGCTTACGGCTGTTGTTGTTCCGCCGGGCACCGAGGTGCAGCTGTTTGGTCCAGCCCTTTTCAACATCGAGTCGGGCGAAGAAACGAAGCAGAACGCCGGCGAATTGCTGCTGTTCGGCCGGGCTGGCTGCGGCTCCCGAGCGGGCGCGCTCGAACACCGCCCGCGCCTCCGATTCCGTGCCGTCCATCGGAGGGCAGACGCTGAGCCCGTGATCGGACAAGCGGCAGCCCGCCTGATGGAAGTAGTCATGGCGCTTTCGCAGCGCGCCGAGGAAGTCTTCGAAGCGCCGAATCTCCAGGCCAGCGGCCTCGGCCAGCAAGGCTGTCCACGCGTTGAATGCCGCTGGGGTGTGCACCTGGAAGGCTTTATCCGGGCGAAACGCTGGCAGCACTTGCGCTGGACAGGCGGAGCTATGCAGCTGGTGGTGCCAGCGCAAGTCGTCCACCGGGTCGTCGGTGGTGCAGAGCGCACGCACCTGGAACTTGCGCAGAATTTCCCAGGTGGAAAGGTCGCCGCCGCTGAGCTGCTCGTTAGCGATTTCCCAGATGCGCTGAGCCGTCGATTCGTCCAACAGTTCGTCGATGTCGAAGTAGCGCTTCAACTCGAGGTGGGTCCAGTGGTAGAGCGGGTTGCGCAGCGTGGCGGGAACCGTCCTGGCGTATGCCAGAAACTTCTCGTACGGGTCGCCCGAGCCGGTGCAAAGTTGCTCTGGCACGCCATTGGCCCGCATGGCGCGCCATTTGTAGTGGTCGCCCTCCAGCCAGATTTCGAACAGGTTCGCGAAGCGCCGGTTCTCCGCGATGTCCTTCGGGCTGAGGTGGCAGTGGTAATCGAGAACCGGCTCGATCGCCGCGTAGTCATGATACAGCCGCTGCCCGGCAGCGTTGCTAAGAAGGAAATCGTCGTGGATGAATGACATGCTGGCAGACCTACGATTCATTGTTCCTTATCGGGGTTGCGGAATGGGCGCTGGAGCGCCGCCCCATCCCTACCGGCTAGCTCAGCAGGCGTGGATGGTTCTGGTGCACGTTCAGGATCAGCTCGCCGAAAAGCGTGTTGGCCCAGGCAAACCACGGGCGCGTGTAGTTCTTCGCATCGTCCTTCGAGAAGGCTTCGTGCATGAAACCCGTCCCGGCATGGGTCGCCTTCAACGTCTTCAGGCAATCCGCGATCTCGGATTCAGACAGGCTGGTGAGGGCCCGCACGGTGATCGCCAGCGGCCAGATCATGCCCAGACCGGCGTGCGGACCGCCGGCACCCTCGGCCGCTTTTCCGCGGAAATAGTAGGGATTGTCGAGGCTCAACACGAAGGCGCGGGTGTTGCGGTAAACCGGGTCGTTGGCGCTGCAGGAGTCGAGGTACGGCATCGCCAGCAGGCTCGGGATGTTCGAGTCGTCCATGAACAGGTGGTTCCCGTAGCCGTCGACTTCATAGGCGTAGACCTCGCCATATTTCTGATGATGCCCGGTCGCATATTTCCCCAGCGCTTCGCGCAGCTGGGCGGACAGCGCACGGCACTCCGCGGCAAAGGCCTTGTTCGGCAATTCCGCCTCGAAGATCTCCGCGAGTTGCTCGAGCGACGTCGCGGCGAAGAAGTTCGAGGGCACCAGATAGGGGTAGACGCAGGCGTCGTCCGAGGGGCGGAAACCTGAGTGAATCAGTCCGCAGGGCCGTGTCGGATTGCCGTAGCCGCTGAGGGGCAGGGAATCGGAAGGGACCTCGGTCAGCCGCTGGAAGGAGTACGGCCCGGGCCCGTGGAAACGCTGCTGCTCGCGGAACGTCCGGACGATGAGGGCGGCGGCGTCCTGCCACTTCCGGTCGAAGCAATCGGCGTCGCCGGTGGTCTTCCAATAGCCATGCGCCAGGCGCAGCGTGTAGCACAGCGAGTCGATCTCCCACTTGCGCTCGTGAAGCTCGGGCTTCATTTTGGTGCGGTCCTTCGACCACTCGCTGCCGGTCGGCCCGAAGTTGAACGCGTTGGCGTAGGGATCGATCAGCACACAGCGCGTCTGGCGGCGGATGACTCCGGCGAGCAAGTTCTTCAGCTTCGTGTCGTGCTTGGACAGCGGCAGGTAGGGCCACACCTGCGCCGTCGAATCGCGCAGCCACATGGCGTTGATGTCGCCCGTGATCACGAACGTGTCGGGCTGGCCATCGAGCGTGCCAACCTGGACCGTGGTGTCGAGCGTGTTCGGGAAGCAGTTCTCGAACAGCCAGCCCAACTCCGGATTCGCGATGGACCTTTTCACTTCGGCGATTTTCGCCTCAACCGCCTCGCTCACGAACTTGCGCTTGTCGGGCGCGGGGCGGCGGCTGGGGTAGGCTTCGTCAGCGGCTAACGAGAGAGGTAGCGCCGCGGACGCCGACATTGCGGCAGCGGCTTGGAGGAACGTTCTACGAGTGGACATGGCTGTTATCGATTCTCTCGAATCGGAGCGCGCCGTTGTGGGCAGCGCAGCCAGGTGCCGCCGATTGGCAATCCGGTGGATGCGTGGAAATGAGTGAAACCAGGAAGCTTGGCGGTGGTTTCCCGAGATGACGGGTTCGATCGGATTCTCCGCTTGCAAGTGCTTGAGTCTAAAGGCTCATTGGTATCAACGAGGGCATGAGCAACGGAGTTGGCGCTCCAGACCGCGGGTTTTCGGAGAGTTCGCCAAGCATGAATGGGCTGTCCCCAGCGAGAATCAGCGGTGCATTCGCGATCGCATTTGAGCTACCGGTGACGGCGAGGCTCGGGTTCGACGTTCTCAAACGCACTCTCCCGTCGACTCCATCCGCGCCGGATTCCGGAAGCCAGTTCACGGTGCATGGCGGGAAAGAGCTTTCAGCAGGGAGGCCATCGGGGGGCTTCGGGCGGCTCGTAATGGCTCAAGCCGGGCAGATGCGCAGTGGTGAGATTGCCGGCATCAGCAATTCAGCGGCGATGTGTCTATATTTGTAGAAACCACCCCTGTAGGCAGCGTTCCAAATGATGCCGAGCACTTCAACCGCCGAGGCCGCCCAGGACAAACGGGATTCCAGGAAACGGCAGGTGTTCGCAGCCCAAGTCAGGCTGCTCTATGGCAATGCAGGAGTTGCCCTTGGGATCAACTTGATCGGTGCCGCGATCCTGGGCCGTCTGCAGTGGAACTTCGCTTCGCACGCGCTCATCGTGGAATGGGGGCTGTACCTTTCCGCAGTATTGCTCGCCAGGCTCCTGCTGTGGCTTCGCTTTTCGCGCACCACGGCGCCGGAACTCACAGCTAGCAGGTGGGATTTGGCATTCGTCGTTGGCGCGGGCCTGACTGGTGCAGGTTGGGGCGCGGCGGGAATCCTTTTATACACGGAAGCAAACCTCGCCAACCAGGTCTATATCGTCTTCATGATCGGCGGAATGATGCTCGGCGCAGTGCCTTTTCTTGCGCCGCGGCCCGAGGCTTTCCTGGCATTCATGATTCCTGCTGGAGTCGCGCCAGCCGCCCGCCTGATGGCGCAAGGTGATGGGGCCCACATTGCCATGGGGTTGATGGCAGGCATCTTCACTTTGGCACTCCTGGTCACGGCATGGCGAATCCACCTGACAGTCGTCTCGGCCCTCAATCTGCAGTTCGAAAACAAGGAACTGGTGGAAGTCCTGCAGACCGCCCGCGCGGTTCAGGAGTCCAATGCAGCCAAGCTTGCGCGAATGGTCGAAGTACTCGCGATCGAGAAGGACAAGGCGGAAGCGGCGACGGTCGCCAAGAGCGAGTTTCTGGCGAAGATGAGCCATGAAATTCGAACGCCAATGAACGGTGTGATCGGTATGACCGGCCTGTTGCTGGATACGGGCCTGACAGCAGAACAACGGCATTACGCGGAAACCGTTCGGGCAAGCGGAGAAGCGCTGCTGGTGGTGATCAACGACATCCTGGATCTCTCCAAGATCGAAGCGAACAGGCTCGATCTGGAGACGCTGGACTTTGACATCCAGGACTTGCTGGACGACTTCGGCACCACGATGGGACTGCGTGCGCACCAGAAGGGATTGGAATTCCTGTGCAACATCGATCAGGCAGTCCCGGCGCTGCTGCGCGGCGACCCAGGCCGCCTGCGCCAGGTTCTCACCAATCTGGCTGGCAACGCCATCAAGTTCACTGAGCAGGGCGAGGTGGCTGTCTCCATTTCGCTTGTGGCCGAAGACGAGACCGGGTGCCTGCTGCGCTTTTCCGTACGCGACACGGGGATTGGAATTCCTGCTGACAAACTCGGAGTCCTGTTCCAAAAATTCAGCCAGGTGGACACCTCGACTTCCCGCAAATACGGCGGCACCGGACTGGGCCTCGCCATCTCGAAACAACTGGCGGAGGCGATGGGCGGTGAGATTGGGGTGGAGAGCGACGTTGGAAAGGGTTCGGAGTTCTGGTTTACGGCCCGGCTGGCCAAGCGAACTTCGCGCGAATTCGCCTCGAATGGCATGCGGGCTGAACTCGCAGGCGTGCGCGTGTTGATCGTGGATGACAATGCCACGAACAGGGAGATACTGACTGCACGCATGACATCGTGGGGCATGCGCCCGGCCCAGGCGGCGGATGGCCCCGCAGCGCTCCATGTGCTGCATCGGGCGTTGCAGGAGCATGACCCGTTTCGCCTGGCCCTGATCGACATGCTGATGCCGGGCATGGACGGTGAGGAACTGGGCCGCGCCATCAAGGCCGAACCACGCCTGGCGGACGTTCGATTGGTGATGCTGACCTCCACGGGAACGCGCAAGGACAGTCGCCATTTTGAACAGATCGGCTTCTCCGGCTACGAGACGAAACCGGTCCGGCACCAACGTCTTATGAACGTCATCTCCGGCGTCCTATCCGGCGGCTCCAACATCGGTTTACGGCCGGTTGAGGAGGGTCTTTCCCGCCAGAGCCGTTTGCCACCCTTCGCCAATTCCAGAGTCCGCATCCTATTGGCGGAGGACAACACCACCAACCAGCAAGTGGCCTTGGGCATCCTCAAGAACCTCGGCTTGCGGGCGGACGCGGTAGCCAATGGCGTCGAAGCCCTCAACGCGCTCAGGTCCATCCCCTACGACCTCGTGCTGATGGACGTACAGATGCCGGTGATGGACGGCCTTGAGGCAACCCGGCGGATTCGCGACTCGCAGTCCGAAGTCCGCAACCACGCCATCCACATCATCGCGATGACCGCCCACGCAAGGCAGGCCGACAGGCAGGAGTGCCTGGATGCGGGTATGGACGACTACGTGTCCAAACCGATTTCATCGCAGGCACTCTCCGATGCCCTGGCTCGCTGGCTTTCCGCCGGGAGCGCCGAAAGCGGAAGCCCAGACGCAACACAGGCTGCGCCCGCCAATGCTGAATCGCCCCTACCTGTGATCTTCGACAGGGCGGCCCTGCGGGAGCGTTTCATGGATGAAGAGGAGATTGTTCAGGAGATCATTGAGACGTTTCTAGTCGATACGCCGAAGCAGATCGAGGCGCTACGAAGTCACCTTGCTGCCGGCAACGCAGCGGGAGTGGCCTTCCAGGCCCATACGCTGAAGGGCGCGTCGGCGAACGTCGGCGGAGAGGCGCTGCGCAGCCTGGCATGCGAAATTGAGACGGCCTCCAAGGCGGGTGACTTGCACTCTGTGGCGGCGCGCATGTACGAACTGGACCGTGAGTTCGACCGTCTGCAACGGGCGATGAAAGAACCGCCCCAAGTTTGAACGGCGAGGGTGGCCAGGACAGGCGTTTGGCGAGTCGCCGGCGCAAGTCGCGGCGCGCGCCTTGAACCATCGGCCAGCGTGGGCTCCGCAGGGCGAGAACTCTCCGTGAAGCGAAAAGCCAGGCGGGATCGCACACTAGAACGCGGTCTTGCTCCTGCGAACGGGACTCGTCATGCCGACTTGTGCCCCCCCGGCGCGCTGCCAAAATCGGCGACCTCGGAGTCCGCGGAGGCCAATTTGCAACAAAAATACAGGTCCGGGCGGTGATGATGGCGGCACGTCTCGGGTGATACAGCGTTTAAGTAGTGTTTATCTATCGAGTTTTCCGGTTTTTGCCAGAGTATCCGCGAACTCAGTCATTCCAGGAAACTTGTCGAGAAATGGAATTTGCGCGGTCCGGGCGGGTGCCCCCTGGTACCTCCTTCAATCAGTGCCGCTTATGAGCTTGCAACGGTGTTTTGCAGTCTGGAGGCTACCAAAAGATAGGTCGAGGTCCACATTAAAGTAGGGTAAAGTACAGCTTCGGATAAACTGACTTGTTTATCTCGAATTATGGTGGGAGGAGCTCAGCGGCGCTGCGGCTCTGGCTGTTTTCGCGGTCCCAATGGAGAGGGGGTCCGCGCCTTGCCAGGCCGCTGTGATCGCTGGTCACTACCTGCCAACGTGGGGATTTTTAGGGGTGTTTAATGCTGTTCCGCCCAATGGGCGCGGCCGTCCCGTGTCTTGTCTACTGCTTTGCCCAACTGCTCACAACAGCATTGCAGGCCCGGGCGGAAGCGTGCCCGGTCGCTGAGCTAACCCCGAATTCTCCCGTCAACTCCAACCTGTCCCGGGCTTCCTGCCGCTATCAGGACGTCGTCCCCAATTCCACCTGGGGACTGAATGTCCAACCGTTCTCCCTCACCGTGTCGACTCAGGGCATTCTGACGCTCGACATGACGGGTTCGTTCGACACCAACGTGTACGTGTTCGACAAGGACTTCTACCGTTATGAGCCGGATCTGGAAGATCCGGCGAGCCTGAAGCCTGGCAACAACTCCCGGCTCACCGTCAGTCTCACGCCCGGCACGTACCTGGTGTTGGCGACGTCGACGTCGCCGGGCCTGTTCGGTGACTTCACGTTGAAGGCAGGTTGGGCGCCACCTCCCAACTGTCTGGTCGAGGATCTGCCCACGCCCGGTGTGGTCAACTCCACGCTGGACCAGACCGACTGCCGCTGGCTGGACATCGTGGCCCCTTCCACGTCCACTGAGCGCGTCAAGCGTTACCGTGTCATTGCCGCCTATCCCGGCGCGCTCGATCTGCAGGTCGCTACGACGGCTTTTGTATCGGAACTTGAAGTCCGCGATAAGAGCAATGTAGAGATCAACTCCGTGGTTTCGGATTTCGCAGTGGCTGCGACGGCGATGACCGTGAGCCTGAAGCCGGATACCTACCTGGTTTATGTGTCGACGAATGATGGGAATCTGGGCGCCTTTTCGCTGACCGCCTCCTTCAGCGGCCTGCGCAGTTGCTCACCCGCCGAACTGACCCTCGATCGGGTGATTCCGCAGCAGGCCGCCCTGGATCCGTCTGCCAGTTGCCGCCACTTGGACCTGGTAGTACCCAGTGCGGACGTTTCGCTTGTAGCTCCGTATTCGCTGCGAGTGGACCAACCGGCCCAGGTCCAGGTTGACCTTCACTCGAACGTGTTCGACTCCTACGTCGAAGTGCTGGATGCCGGCGGAACGGTCCTCACGTCGAATGCCAGCAACGGCAGCAACGGCAATTCTGCCAGCGTTTCGGCCAGTCTAAATCCGGGCAGATATGCCGTTCTGGCGAGCACCGCAAATTACGGGTCGGGCGCCTACACCATCCGGGCTTCGTCCACGGACCTGCGGCCCTGCCCCGGTGCTGACGCGGGCAGCCACGTCTCCGGTTCGCTGGGCGGAACGAACGATTGCAGGGTGATGGACATCATCATCCCAAGCAGCGATGCGACGCCGGTCAGCCGCTACAACCTGCAACTCTCGCAGAAGAGCGCGGTTCGCTTGCAGGCCGCTTCAGGTGACGGCACACTGCCCGCGCTGGGCGTGTATGACGCACAACTGCGGTTCGTGAATGGCGCCAGCGGCAACGCGACTTCCAGGATCGCGCTGCTCAACACGCTCCTGCTTCCTGGCGAGTACACGGTGCTGGTCAGCCTGGCCGGTGGGAATGCGGGCGGATTCAGCATGGATGCAACGGTCCAGCAGCCGCGCAACTGCCCGCAGGTGGAACTCACCACCGGAGCGCCCGTGGCGGGGAAGTTCACCAAGTTCGATTGCGCCGCTTCCGATGTGCTGGCCGGTTCCAATAGCAGCGTGCCGGTACAACAGTTCACGTTCACCGCCCCGGCTGCGGGCACTCTGACGCTCTCGGCTGCGTCCGCCGATACCACCGTTGTTCTCAAACTTGTTGACGCGTCGGATGTCGTGCTGGATTCAGCGGTTGGCCGCACTTCCGCTGGGCAAATTCAAGTCAATGTGTCCGCCGGAGCATTCAAAGTGTTTTTGCTGCCGTGGGCCGGCACGGAGGGTAGCTTTCAGGTGCAGGCCGATTTCCGGCCCGCCCTGGCGCCGCCAAAAATAACCCCTATCCGCAACCCCGGGACCCGCCGCAGGTCCACAGGTTTCTGAATTCGAGTGAAGGTTCAAGCAGAGTGACGGACTAATTTAGAAGGACTTTTGAAAGGCAGTCATGGAACGAAGAAACTTCTTGAAACTCGCGGCAGGAGCTGCCGCATTCTTGGCCGCGCGGAAGAAAATGTACGGGTTCTACCAGAGCCCCGGGCTGAGGAAATTCGTTCAGCCGCTCCGGGGAATCGGTACCATTCCGGTGGCGAAAGCCGATGCGTTTCCCGCCCCGGTCACGGGTGTTAAGCACTACACCATCGACATTAACCAGTACATGGACCAGTTGCATCCGGATATGGGCCCAACCACGCTGTGGGGCTACCATCCCCGGATTTCGTTGACGAGTCCCACGCAGGCTCACCTGGGAGGCGTCATCGTCGCGCAAAAGGGCGTGCCGATCCAGATCACTTTTCAAAACAACCTGCCGGGAACGCACATCCTCCCGGTGGATACGTCCGCATCCTTCCCCGATGCGGCGCTACTGCCCCACAACCGTACGGCGGTCCATCTGCACGGCGGGTTGGTGCCGTGGATCTGCGACGGCGGCCCGTATGCCTGGTGGGCGCCCAACGGCACGCACGGCGACAGTTTCCAGAACAATGCGGTGCTCAACCCTGCCGCGCTGGTGAACCAGGCCGAATACTACTACCCCAACAGTCAGAGCGCGCGTCTGATGTGGTATCACGACCATGCGCACGACACTACGCGATTAAACGCGTACGCGGGAGTCGCCTCAGGCTACATCATCAGGGATCTGTTTGAAGGCGGACTGATCCCGCTGGGATTGCCGGACTACATAGAGCGAGGCGGCCGGGAAATCCCCATCGTCATCCAGGACAAGATCTTTATCGATCCGTACACCATCGATTACTTCGATCCAACCTGGGACGATACGCATGCTCCGAAGACCAGCGGCTCGCTGTGGTATCCCCACTTCTACGACTACAAGAAATGGACCCTGGGGCCCACGCCGGCTGGCCTGCCGCCGCAGCCTTCGTCGGTTATTCCGGAGATGTTCGGTGACACCATGCTGGTCAATGGCACGGTGTTCCCCGAGGCCGCGGTGGAGCCCCGCCGCTATCGTCTGCGGTTGCTGAACGCCTGCAATGCGCGCTTCCTGAATCTGCAGATGTACGTGGACGACGGATCGCTCGACAGCATCACTCTGAACGCCGCAGGGAATCCTACCAATGCGCACGGCCCGGATTTCCTCGTGATCGGCACGGAGGGCGGTTTCCTGCAATCACCCGTCGTGGTCAAGACCAACGTTCCGTTCAACCCCCTGACCTTGAAGGGCAGCCTGATCACCGCTCCGGCCGAACGCTGGGACATCATCGTGGATTTCTCGGCGTATGCGGGCAAGAAGATCATCCTTTACAATGACGCTCCCGCGCCCTTCCCGGGTGGCGATTCCGCCAATGACTACTACTTCGAGGGACCAGGAGACCCAACCAACAATGGGCCGGGCTTCGGGCCGAATTCACGTCAGATTATGCGGTTCGCGGTCGCCGTTGCGGCGACGGGTCCAGCCGACGTGCCGCTCAAAGTTGTTCCCGGCTACGATCTCAGGCCCGGCCTCGATAAGTTCCTGGCATTGCCGTACGGCTCAGTGAGTGGCGGCAGGCTGACTTTGCCGACCCAGACGCTCGCGGGCAAGCCCGTGGCCCGGGTCCGCTACATGACGCTCAACGAGGACTTCGATGAGTACGGCCGGTTGATCCAGAAGCTCGGCACCGAAGTTGCTCCGGTGCCAGGCAATCTGAGCTTCGGCCGCGCCTATGACGACGCGGCTACCGAAGTCGTCAAGGCGGGGGACGTCGAGATCTGGCAGATTATCAACCTGACCATGGATGCGCATCCCATGCACTTCCATCTTGTGGATGTGCAGGTTCTCGCGCGGCAGCCCTTCGACCAAACCACTTACACGGGAGGGCCGGTTACCGCCTACACGGGCAATGCCGTTCCGCCGCCGACCACGGAATACGGATACAAGGAGACCGTGAAGTGCAACCCCGGCGAGGTGACCACGGTCATCATGCAGTTCAACCTGCCGACCGGGTTGCCCTTCACTCAACCGCTCAGTAGCAGGCCGGGGCTGGGACTTCCGGCGGGTGTCGCGTGCCACGAATACGTGTGGCACTGCCACATCCTGGAGCACGAAGAGCATGATATGATGCGACCGCTCGTCGTGCTACCGTAAGGATCGCTTTCGCCAGCTTCAGTATCGCTAGCGGCCTCGAGGATCGGTTTGGGCCTCGCGGCCGCTAGTGCGTTAAGGACACCCCAGCATGACTTTTCGAACAGGAACTTTGGTTTTGCTGGGCATCGCCGGAGCCTTCCTGGCCGGCCTCTGGATCGGCCGGAACCCCGGGGAGCGTGCGGCCCCGGGTGCCCGCAGGATCCTGTACTATCACGATCCAATGCACCCGGCGTATCGCTCCGACAAGCCCGGAGTGGCGCCGGATTGCGGGATGCAACTGGAGCCGGTGTACGCCGATGCGGCCGTCTCTGCAAGCGCCGGCAAGGAAATCAGCCGTCCGGGAACGGTCGTACTGAGCGCCAACACGCGGCAGCAATTGGGAGTCAGGGTCGCCGAGGTGGGCAATGCCACCGGTGCGATGCCGATTCGGGTCCTGGGCCGCGTCGTCGCCGACGAGATGCGGGTATTCCGAATCGTCGCTCCGACGGACGGCCTGGTTCAGGAGTTGAAGCAGATCACCACGGGAAGCCTGGTCAAGCAGGGTGAGACCCTGGCGGTGTTCAGCAACGTGGAGTTCCTGGCCGCGGAGCGGGCCTACCTCTTCGCCCTGATCTCGGCGGAGCGTTATCAGACCTCAGGCCAGGAGACCGCGGCGCAGACCGAGCAGAGCAAGGTGAGCGTCCAACAGGCGCGGCTGGCTCTACGCAAACTCGGAATGAGCGAGCCCCAGATCGAGGAAGTCGCCAGGACCCGGCAGGCCACCGAGAACATCCGTATGACGGCACCGGCCAGCGGCTTCGTCGTGGCGCGCAACATCGCGTCGGGGCTGAAGTTCGACCGGGGGACGGAGTTCTATCGCATTGCCGACCTCAGTCACGTGTGGGTGGTGGCCGACGTGTTCGAGAACGACATAAAACTTCTGCCCAGTCTGACCAGAGCCAGCGTGCGCTATCAGGACCGCTCGATTGCCGCTCGCATGAGCGACACGATGCCGCAGTTCGACCCGGTTTCGCGGGCGATGAGGGTGCGGCTGGAAGTGGAAAACGCGGATTTCACGCTGCGGCCCGACATGTTTGTGAACGTCGAGTTTCAGGTCAAGGCGCCGTCTGGCGTCAGCGTACCAGTCGATGCCGTGATCGACTCCGGACTGCACAAGACAGTGTTCGTCGAGCGGGGTAACGGCGCGTTTGAGCCGCGTGCGGTTCAGACGGGCGCACGCTTCGGAGACCGGATAGTGGTTACCAACGGACTCGCGCCGGGCGAGCGAGTGGTAGTTTCAGGAGCCTTCCTGATCGACTCCGAAAGCCGCCTGCGAGTCTCCAGTGAAAACCCGCCGGGCGACGGGCATGCGAAGGCGGCGCACCAGGAAGCGGATCCTGTTTGCGGCATGGATGTCGACATCTCGGCAGCGGGCACCAAGCGGTTGGAGGTCCGGGGAAAGACCCTGTACTTTTGCTCGGACACCTGCCTGCGGCGCTTCCAGGCCGAGCACCCAGGCACCAAAGGGCCGGTCTGAGAGCTGGTCATTGTGCAGCGTGGGAACACGGTTGGGGCTGCGGATTGCCCGGGCGCTCGTCAGGCGGGTACTCCAAGCGGGTGGATCGAGCGGCTCAGTTACGAAAGCGGCAGGGCGGAGATCCTGGTCCGCCCTGCCGCTTTTGAGTTGGACGCTATTCGACGGCGCTACTTCACCTTCACCGGGTAGGGCGAGTGCGCGGGCAGTTTCGGGGTACTCTGCTCCAGTTTCCTGAGCAACTCCGCAACTCCGCGTTCAAGCTGCGGGTCTTTGCCGTCGATTACCGACTTGGCGTCGTTGTCGACCACGATGTCGGGGTCGACTCCGTGGCCCTCTACCGTGAATTCGCCCTTGGCCGTGGCATAGGCGAACTCCGGCACGTTCACGTGGCCGCCGTCGATCAACTGGCCGTGGTCGGAGATGCCGACGACACCGCCCCAGGAGCGCATGCCGATCAGCGGGCCGAGCCCGGCGGTGCGGAACATCCAGGGGAAGATGTCGCCGTCGGAGGCTGAGTTCTGGTCCAGCAGGACGGCCTTGGGACCGATGAAAACGCTGTTGGGATAGGTGCGCGGGGTCTCGACCGTGCGCGCATAGTCCAGGCTCAGCAGGTTGCGCGTCAACCGTTCAATCACCATGCGCGAGATGTTGCCGCCTCCATTAGAGCGGTCGTCGATCAGCAGGGCGTCCTTGCGGATCTGCGGGTAGTACCACTTGATGAACTCGCGGATGCCCGCCTCGCCCATGTCGGGCAGGTGGATGTAGCCGATGCGGCCGTGGGAAAGCTCGTCTACCTTGCGGCGATTCTGCTCCACCCAGTTGTAGTAGAGCAGGTCGTCTTCGCTCTTGAGCGGCTTGTAGGTGACCTTGCGAGCGCCTTCCAGCACCGGCTGGGCGTTGAGGGTGAGCACGACCGGAGCATCGCCCGCGTTGCGGAGGAACTTGTAGACGTCTTCCTTCGTGGTTACATCCTCGCCGTTAATGGCGAGCACGAAGTCGCCCACTTTGGCGTCCACCCCCACCTCTGTGAGCGGCGAACGGTAGTTTTCCTCCTCGTTCTGCCCGACGAAAATCCTGGCGATGCGGTAGCGGCCCGAAGCGGCGTGGGCTTCAAAGCGCGCTCCCGGCAGGCCAGGGTGCGGGCGTGGCGGAGTCTGGAAATCGCCGCCCGTGATGTAGGTGTGCTGCACGGTGAGCTCGGAGATCATCTCGCTGAGCACGTAATTCAGGTCGGAGCGGTGGGCAACGTAGGGCAGCAGTTTGGCGTAGCGATCGTGGATGTCGTTCCAGTCCTGGCCGTGCATGTTGGGCGCGTAGAAGAAATCGCGGTAGCGCCGCCAAACCTCGTTGAAGATCTGCTTCCACTCCTCCACCGGCACGCGGTCGAGCATCAGACCCGCGGTGGAGATGGCCTTCTTGCTGCCCGTGCCGCCCGCGCTGGCGTCGTATAGCGACCACCCTCCGCCCTGGCCGACCAGTACTTTTGAACCATCGCGCGAGAGTACCCAGCTGTGCAGGTCCTCGACCAGTTTGGTGTCCTTGCGGTCTTTGAAAGTAAAGACGTGCAGTGCGGGCTTGGTCTCCGCGCCGCGGCCGTAGTAAGGCGCAGGGGACGTGGCGTAGAGCAGCGCATCGGACTTTACCGCCAGGCCGAAGTAGTTGTCGGCGTCGATGGGCACGCGCGCTACGCGCTGGGCCAGACCGTCCCAGTCGATGGGTTTATCCTTAACCGGTTCGTCGGATTTCTTGTCCTTGTCCGTTTTGGATTTGTCGGTGGCGTCTTTGGAGGCATCCTCCTTCTTGGCCGGATCGTCCTTTTTCGAATCGCCATCGGCCTTCTTTACGGTCACTTCGTCGCTCTCGAGCGGAAACGGGTTCTTGACGTCTTTGCGGAGTGCCAGCACGAAGAAGCCCGACGAGCGGTTGGTGGCGAAATCGAATTCGTTTTGGGAAAGCTGCGGGTGGAACTCGTGGATCGCGCGGTAGTAGAGGTAGTCGCCCTTGGGGTCCCAGGCGGGCGAATCCTCGTTAAACAGACCGCTGGTCACCTGGCGCAGTTGATTGTCCTCCGCGCTCCAGATGTAGAGGGAGGAGAAGCCCGAGCCGCTCTTGTGATTGATGCTGAAAGCGAGGTAGATGCTGCCCGGGGACCAGGCGTGGTCGCGGATATCGCCTTCCGTGGAATGCGCGATCTCCTGGAGTTTCTTGTCAGCCAGAGTGACCACCCAGAGCTTGCCGTCCTTGTCGCCGAACGCGATGCGCTTGCCGTCGGGCGACCACGCCAGGGAGAAGCGGAACGCCTTGCCGCCGGTGGTGATCTGTTCCGGCGCGGAGGAGCCGTCCTGCGCCACCGTCCAGATCTCCTCTTCGCCGCTGGCGTCGGATAGGAACGCGACCTTTGAGCCGTCCGGCGACCATACCGGCGCTTTGTCGTGCGCTCCCGGGGTATGCGTCAGATTGCGCGTCGGGCCGTGCTCTACGGGCGCGGAGAAGATGTCGCCGCGCGCGCTGAATAGAACGCGCTCGCCCTTGGGGCTCAGTTCCGCCTCTTCGATCAGGCCAGCCGCCGAGACGCGGGTCGCGCGGCGGTTGACGCCGTCGTCGGGCACCTGGATCGAGACGGGGGTACTCTTGCCGGTCTTGACGTCGAGGATATTGAGTTCGCCGTCCAACTCGTAGACGATGCGCCGCTCGCGGTCAGAACTCGGCCAGCGCACGTCCCACACCGTGTTCTTCGTCACTTGTGCGGTCTTGCCCGTGGCGGTGTCGTAAGCGTACAGGTTGAAGTGGCCGTCGCGGTCCGAGTTGAAGTAGATCTGCTTGCCGATCCACATGGGGTCGCGACTGGAGCGGTCGCCTTCGGAGATCTTTTTGGCCGCGTGCGTCTCGACATCGAAGATATAGAGCTGATTGGCCGTGCCGCCGCTGTAGCGCTTCTCAGGGCGGAAATCGCGCGCTTGCGGGGAGTAGACGATCTGGTTGCCGCCCGGCGAGTAGGACCCCGCACCGGAGACCGGCATGGGCAGCGGCTCGGCTGGCCCGCCGTCGATGGAGACACGGTACAGCCGGGTCATCGCCAGAGCCCAGCCGTCGCGCATGGTCCGGAAGATGACGTACTTGCCGTCATTCGACCAGCCGTAGACCTGGTTGTCGTAGCCCCAGCGCGGGGTCAACGGCCCGCGGGCAGGGAAGAAGGTCAACTGCTTCGGCTCGCCTCCACCGGAGGGGATTACGTAGACCTGCTCGTCGCCGTCATATTGGCCGGTAAAGGCAATCGACTTGCCGTCCGGGGAGTACTTGGCAAAGAGTTCGAGGCCGGAGTGGGCGGTCAGGCGGATGGCGGCGCCGCCGGAAGTGGAGGCTTGCCACAGGTCGCCGCCGTAGGTGAAGACGACGTGATTCTCGTGGATATCTGGGAAGCGGAGCAGCTTCGTCTGGGCGCGAAGGGGTGCGCAGAGTGTGGCCAGCAGGATGGAACCGGCAACCAAACGCGCAACCGCCGGAGGGGCAGTCATTCTAGAAATCATACTGATACAAGCAGTATTCATAACGTGTTCCTATGCTTCAAGTTACTGATTACAATAGTCGCTCAATGTGCTCAAATCCCCACAAAACCGGGCACTCGTACAGCACTCGTACAGGGAGGTGGAGGTGGTCTTGGGGGAGGAGGGACGTGCGACGATCATCATTCATTGATCGTCGCACGTTGAGGGGGGAACTCGGTGGGGTTGGCTATGCGAGACTCCGGCAGACAACGTGTGGCCCGATTCCCTACACGGTTTCGAGGGTTTCAGGTCGCGATCCCGGGGGGAGACGCAATCTAACCGGTCACTCAAGCAGTGTGGCCCTAGCGCGTGCCGGAGAGCAACCAGTTGGTAGAAACGGATGCGAGGCGCTTTGTATCACCCATGCGGAAGACACTCAGGGCAGGATCGCTCAGGTCGTTAAGCTCCTTGCGCGAGAAGAGGGAACTGAGATAGATCGTCCCGTGCGCGAAGGCGTCTCCTGTGTTGTTTACGACCGTCAGGCTCGAATTGCCGTTGCCCATCGTCGTCGCTTGGTAGATCGGAAGCCCGCTAGTCAGCGATCCGACCCGCATGGTGTGTTTCGAAGGCACGACCCTTTTGTCGCCCGCCGTGACAACGACAATTGAGTTGCGAGCGTTCTTGATCTCCTTCGCGATGCCCGCACTGCCCCATGCGCTCACCTTCACCACTACAAGGATCGAGTCGATTAACATCGTCCGAGCCACATCCTCGGTCAACGGTAGGAGATGCCCATTGCCGTACGCGGCAGCATAGGCAATCCGGTCCCAGTCGTTGAGAACATAAATCTGCTTTGTTGCCGTCACCATGTTTCGCTTGGTGATCATGTTTTTGGTTATTTCTTCATCGAAGAACTCCACCTCATTCTTGAACTTCATCCCGCGTGCCATCGCCGCCCGGATGGCGGGGCCGGAATCCCCTGGATCGGTGGTTTGCGTGCGCCCTGGGATGCCGACTGCGGCCAGGATCATAAGAATGGTTATAAGAGATTTCATCATCCGATTCTACGCTTTGATCGAGGTCGTCAGGCCTTGACCATCTTGCTCCATCGCTTGTCCGGACTCGATCAATGCGGTCCCAGTGCTTGTTTCAATCTGGATCGACTCCGAGCCGCGCCGAACTCACTCAGGGAGATCTGTGGGAACACGCGAAATGGACAAGTCCCTGGTGAACGAAAATGAGCATACTTGAGGTCCCTGCAAGTGGAAGTTGGTCGCCGTACTTCCTGTTGCTTGAGGTGCGATCTGCGCCTCGATCCCGCGCCCAAAAATAATCTAGATCCGCCTGAGAAAACTCATCCCCTCTTGTAAGTCCTTGAAAACGCATCCAAAAGAACACCAGGCGAACGATGCACTTACGCGTTTGTTTCCAATGCCTATTGTACAAAGTAGTCTTTGGAGACAATAGGCCTACTTGCTTCTTAATGTACCAAAATGGTATCATGCAAGAGTAGTAGTTGATAGCCAATTATTACTACGGTGGCACTGCCCCCGGTCAAACCTGGAAGCCGCATGAACTGGTTTCCCCTCGCTGAACCCTAAGCGTTCAGCACATTCACGAGGAGGAGCCACATGCACATTTCTCTACCGACACAGTTCTGTGTCGTGTCGCTTCTCTCAGCACTAAATAGCCTAACCGTAAGGAGAATTATGTTTCAGAGCCAGTACTATCGCGTTCGTGACTTGGTTCAGCTGACAGGTTTGCCAGAGAGTACAATCTACTGGCGTTTATCCGTGAAGAAGGACATTCCATTCACTCGCCTAGGGCGCACTATATTGGTGAGCCGGGAGAGCTGGCGAGCCTTGATGTCTGCCAACAGCGGGAAAACTTTTGGACGAAAGGATGTGACAGAATGACCGCATCAGAATTTTGGAGTGCAGCGCTTGGTACGGGAAAGACCGTCGAGAAACAGCACGCAGGATGGATCGAAAACTACCGCACTAGCCGAGATATCAGCGAACTGAATGGGCAGCCGACGACTAAGGGCTCAATGTACTTCGCCAGTCGCGCCCCATTGGTTGGCGAGGGCAACGGGGGTGCGGTGGTCGAGATGACCTATGTGCTGGGTGGGCAGCGTCTGGTCGAGGGTTCCCATGAGATCGCAACCCGCGAGCAGATTGCCGCGTACTTCGTGGCAGCCGAAGAACGCCGCGAAGAAATTGCCCGCCTTCAGCGGACGGCTCAGATGAATCACCAGAGCCAAGGAGGTGGATTCTGATGTTTGATCTGTTGACGGCAGAAGCGGCTGCGAACGCCCTGGAAGATCGTATCGCCGAGGTGGCTGAGGCGCAGGGAGGTGTGGATACCCTGGAGACCCTGAGACCAGCCCGCCTGGAAGAACTCAAAACCCTGCGAGTAGCACTAGCTGGGTCTCGTAGGACAGTCGAGAGTGCCGAGTGGAATGCGAAAGCATCCGTGGGTGATGCCCAGTTACTGCGGGCCAAGTCCTCGGAGCTTGTCAACGCCAGGTCGGCGCACGCAACCTTACAGGAAGCTCTGAAAGATAGCGAAGGACTTTGGCGGTCCTTCTGCATCGACGAAGCAAAGGCACAAGTTGAGCTTGCCAAGCGCAAGGTCAAGCAGGCCGACGCTGTTGTCGAGATCAAACGTACCGAAGTGGCCCAGGCATTCGGGGAGTTTTTCCAGAGGGTGGGAGGGTTCGTGGTCGTAACCGGGGTGGGCGGTCTCGTTCGAGACGCCTTGGAGGAGTCCGTACGAGCGTCCAGAGAATTGGCGCGTCAAAAAGACGCGCTTTTAGGGCTAGCGGGAGTTTACTGCGAGCTGGCGTAGCGCGCCCTTTCCTCATCGCATAAGTCCTTTCAGGTTCGTGGGTTGGATGGTTGTGCTGCCATTTGTTTTTGTATTACCCTGTATAGAAGA
>Ga0118677_10003440_pt1 | contig 29954 bp, 23 predicted proteins | sample AliMusrvi5mmetaG_FD_86154 | JGI IMG/M metagenome (GOLD analysis project Ga0118677, IMG submission 86154) | reverse complement strand
TATCACTACTACGTAGTGCAGATGCCGCAGTGGAACAGCAATCCCAGAGGGATGTTATCTTTGTAATAAAGAAAATATGATGGTATTTAAGTCACGTAGTGACGATATAAAAAAATAACCGGAAAGCAATGTTTTAAAATTTGAATAATTCATTACGCTTTTATCACAATTGTTAAATATTGTTAAAACATTTGTTTGGCAAACATTTTCTTCAAAAATATATTCTTACTTTTACCCCGTCAATTTTTCTATGAATTTATTCGGGTCATATTTGCAATCTTCCTTTTCTTCATTTACTGGAAAAACAATTTATTTTAATTGTGCGAAACCCTATTTCTACGAGTTCAACACATCGCCCGCAACCTGCGTAAAAGAACCAAATACCCTATTCCAGTTCTCAAAATCAAAGAAGGCTCCTTCACAGAATTTGGAATTTGGGTCTTTGAATTTTGATATATGTGTTTCGCCAGGCAGTTTCTTTCAAACATTTTCAGGATTACTGCCTCAGAGCAATTGCAGCCAATTTCCACAATTTTTATCCCTCAACGCTACTTTTCACTTTATTCCCCGCTTGCCCGGCAGCTTTCCTGCAAGGCAGGGGAAAAATATTTTTGAGAACGGAACATTTCCGGGCAAGCAAGGCAGGCTTCTTTTTACTCCCGGAACTTGCCCCCTGTCGCCCGGAAAATTTTTGGGCAAGCGGAGAATTTTACCGGGCATGAAGGGACTAATGCCCTTTTCAATGGGAAGATGTCCCACGTCGCGGGGAGGCCCTCCCGGCGACCCCGGCATGTTGTTCCGCAACCCGGGTTTTAGGGCTTAAGATAATGATTATGAATGATTAAAGTAATTTTTCACTTATTTAATAAAATAAATTCAATCACTTAAACAAACGTAACATGACAAAAAAGAAACTTAACAAAGAACTGATTGCCACTACAAACCAGGATGGTTTGACAGAGGCAGGGCTTATCCAGGATTCAGACAACAAAATTAATGTCCATATTCAGGATGCCACCATTGCTCCGGATCTCGATCCCACACCGCAAGCAATGCAAACAAAGATGACTGGAATAAAAGCCAAAGTTACCAGCCGTGATTATCACCAACAGCAGGCAAAACAACTGACGGGCGAAATTACCACAGATTTGGACGATGTGAAAAGCATTTTTGCACGCAAATGGGCGACCTATTTGGAAGGTCTCCCTGGTATGACCGTCGAAACTCTGAAATTGTGCAATTTTGGCTCAAAAGGCATTTACAATGCACATCCGGGCTCAACTGTGTCGGTTACCGAAAGCCAACCTGTTATTATTGATCTTGACGATAGCCGTCATCTTGAAATTGTGTTAACCATCATCAATTCAAAAACAAAATCAATTGCCCTGCCCCCCGATGGCAGAAACCTGCAGGTTTGGATGGCAATAGGCGATGTTTTCCCTGCTGATTTAAGCACAGCCCATTTTCTTGGAAACGCCCCTCACGGGAAATTTACAGCACATTTTACAGCCGACCAGGTCGGACAAAATGTTTGCTTTGCAGCAATTTATGAACCAAAAGATAAAGGAGCTTCGGTAGTGATCAGCCTTTCAATAAAAGGAAGAGTCTCCTGATCAGATAATTAAATAAATTAAAACCGACGGGTTCAGTCCATAGGATATTTCTTAAAAAATTGATTTTTATCAAGAGTGAAAATTATCCAATGGGGTTAACTTGTCGGTTTTTTTGTTTTTAAATGACAGAAAATATGGAGAAAGAAAAATTAATTAAATTCGTGATATCGGCTTTAATAATGTATTTTATACTAATGCCGAATAGTAAAGCGCAAGTACAACTACCACTCTCGCAAGACCCATTATATCACATAGTATTTCAGGACACTTTTGGTACTAATTATTTAGATACTACAAGATGGTTTACTGGAATGGGTTGGTGGGCAGGTAAGGGCGCGAACACTAATTTTGAAAATAGTTGTGGTAATCCATTATGGGATATACCTTACTGCCGCCAGTGGCCGCGCGATACAGCAAATCGTAAATATCATGCCACAGGATATCCCAATTATCAAACACTTATAAGTAAGGCTGAAAATTTTAATGATACCGTCATTGTATATAATCCTTGCCCGTCAGGAATATGCAAATATCATGGGGACACTACAGTTAAAGCCGATCAATGCTTTACAAATGGTACTGATTGGTGCATGTACGATTCTGTAATGCCATTTAAATATAGCAGTGCTATAATGAGAAGCCACTATATGTTTACTGATGGTTATTTTGAAATCCGTTATCGGCTTACGAATTATCCTGATTCTCTTTACAATGCCTTCGGCCCAAATTTCTGGCTTTATGGTGGAGGCAGCAAAACATCCGACAGTGCCGATTATAGCGAGATAGATATTTTTGAAATGGAAGGGCAGAAATGGAAAATGGGTTCAAATATCCATTATCGGAACCAGAATCCTAAAATAGATTCTCTTCCTACACATCCTGGAGATACGGTTTTTTGGAACGCTGTAGGTGGAGGACCGCTTGCATATAATCCTTATCCCCCGCATATGTTCCCCGATGGGAATGGAAATTATAATGGAGGTACATGGCACACCGTAGGCTGCGAATGGACGCCTGCATATACTGATTTTTATTTTGATAATAGCGATACTATTCGTAGATATTCCAATTCAAAATTGCCCATACATAATCTGGATAGTATGTATATACTAATAGGCACAGAAATGATGCCCCCTGATAATTATTGCTTAAGCTACACACAGGGTAAATCTCCGCCTTCAATTAATTACGATATTGATTATGTAAAGGTTTACCAAATAAACCAAGTTGCAGGTTGTTTAACCAATGCAGATAGTTTACCGAATGGTTTTACCACAAATAATTTTACAAGCCAATTATATAAGGATGTAAATATAGGCGGTAGCGGAACGGCTGTACTTAACAGCGGTTCATATCATATAGCTGGGCAGGATTATGTGCTATTGCAAAGTGGTTTTGAAGTAAGTGGAACAGCCACCGTAATAATTTCCACCATGCCCTGCCAAACAAAGAAATCAGCAACATATAATCCTGTTTCTCGTGTACCTGCTTTCGACCCACCCCGTTTAATTGATCTGCAAAAAGCAAAACGAAATAATAACCAAATGCAATGAAAAAGTTATATTGTATAAGTTTATTGCTATGTTTATTCTTTGTAAGCAAAATAGCAATCGGTCAAATTTGGACACAAAAAGCAAATTTTGCAGATTCAACAAATGGGGCTGTAGGTTTTTCTATTGGTGCTAAAGGATATATTTTATCTGGTGATACCAGTCATAGTTTTTACGAATGGGATCAGGCTACCAATACATGGACTCGAAAAGCTGATTTCCCAAGCACAGGTACAGGTACAGGTGGAGTTGGTTTCTCTATAGGCACCAAAGGATATATTGTTACGGGTGATATTGGGCAGGAATTTTGGGAATGGAATCAGGCTACCAATATTTGGACACAAAAAGCTAATTTTGAAGGAGCTTCAAGAGATGCTGCCGTCGGATTTTCCATTGGTAATAAAGGATATGTTGGTACTGGAGGTGGTCATTCTTCAAATTTAAATGATTTTTGGGAATGGAATCAGTCTACCAATACATGGACTCAAAAAGCTGATTTTGGAGGAACGGCAAGATTTAGTGCAATAGGTTTTTCTATAGGTACTAAAGGTTATATAGGTACAGGTAACGATGGAATGTTACCAAATCCTGTGCAATCTGATTTGTGGGAATGGGACGGAGATATTGCTTCACCAACATATAATACATGGACGCAAAAAGCAAATTGCGGTGGTGGTATTACGCAAAGTGCAGTTGCATTTTCAATAGGAACCCTAGGTTTTATATGCCGTGGGATGACCCATGATTTCTGGGAATGGGACCAATCTACCAATACTTGGTCACCCAAAACTAATTTTGGTGGTGTTGTAAGATATTATGCCGTCGGTTTTTCCATTGGTAATAAAGGATATATTGGTACGGGGCAGGATTATAATAATAACCTTTTACGGGATTTCTGGGAATATAGCGATACTACTGTTGGTGTAAATGAAATAACCTACTTGCAAAATATGGCTGTTTATCCCAACCCTGCAAATGATAAAATATACATAGAACGCTCTAATAATAATGCAATGGAAGTGAATTTATTTGATTTGTTAGGTAATAAAGTATTTACAATAATGACAAGCAAAAACAAAAATACGGAAATTGATGTAAGCGGTATTAATAAAGGTGTGTATATTTTAAAAATTACAATTAATAATAATTCATTAAATAAAAAAGTAGTAATTGAATAATTAAAAAATAAAAATATCATGAAAACAAAAATAATTTTTTTAATGCTTGTCTTTATAAGCATAGCAATCAATGCAAATGCACAATGCAAAATTTTCTCTGGTAATGCTGTTTCAATTGGAACATTGTCAGCACCTCCATCCGGTTATGAATTGCAGGTAACTGGAAATAGTATTTTTAATAATAATGTAAATATTTCAGGCGTTCTTAATGGGAAAAATTATTCAATACCCAGCCCAGGCGTTTCACAAGGGTGGGTAAAAGTTGGCACTTTTACTGCGGCACAAAGTGGTCAAACAATAAAAATTGTAGCCTATATACATAATGGTTATAATGCCACAAATTCTCAGGATGCTACATATAATATAAATTTCAAAACATCTAATGGTAGTAGTGTTGATGCTAATGGTTTTGCCGGCAACGGAAGCTGGTATTCAATAGGTTTTGATAATACAATACAACCCGGTTATATTAAATGGAAAGCTAATGCTGCGGGAGTAAATGCAACTTCTTTCGATCTTTACATTTACGTTCCTGCATTTGCTGATAATAGCCATTATTCTGTATCTATAAATAATGGTGCAAGTTGGACTAATGTTGGTCTTTCAGGACAATCAGATCCGGGTGCTGCAAGTTCTACTGTATTAATTCCTATTACTCAATTTAATTTACCGTATGGCAATGTTGGTATAGGAACATCAACACCGGGTTATAACTTAGATGTTAATGGTGGTTTTAGAGCTTCAGGAGCTGGCATATTTGCTAATTCTTATGTTATTGGTAACACACGTACTTATGGAATGTATTGGGCTAATTCTTTCTTGGGTTATTTTTCTTTCCCAGCATCTTATGTTGCAACATTAATGAATGCAAGTTTGGGTATAGGAACATTACCTGGTAATTTTACATTAAATGTAAATGGTAATACTGCATGTAATGGTAATGTATGGACCTCAGATCAGCAATTCAAAACAAATACTGACAGTCTTCACTATGCATTAGCAACAATTCGGCAATTAAAACCTAAATCGTATTATTTTGATACTACAAATGTTTATGGATTTAAATTTCAATCTAAAAAGCAATACGGTTTTATTGCACAGGATGTTGAACATGTATTACCAAATTTGGTTACTACTTCAACAAAACCTGCAGAAATTGATTCTGTCGGTCATGTTGTACATCCTTCCATAACCTACAAATCGCTTAATTATATTGGGTTTATTTCAATTTTAACAAAAGGCATTCAGGAATTAAGCAAATCTAATGATAGTTTGAAAAATGTTCAGAAAGCTACAGATAGTTTGCTTACTGTTCTACAAAAACAATTAATTGCAAATACTTCCAGCCTACAGCAGCAGATAAATGCTTGCTGTACAAAAGGGAGTATTGATAAAACAACTAGAGATAATAACACCTATCCATCAACTGATTTAGATCTTTTAAGCAAATCAGCAATTCTTTATCAAAATATGCCAAACCCTTTCGGCGATGGAACAGTGATAAAATATTTTGTTCCCGACAATGTTACAAGCGCAAATATTATTTTCTATGATGAATTTGGAAACGAAATCAAAGATGTCGAACTTCCAAATAAAGGGATTACAGCAGTGTTGAATCTTTCTACTCTCAATCTTGCATCAGGCGTTTATTCCTATTCATTGCTTATCAATGGTAAAGTAATCGATACCAAGAAAATGATAAAAACGTAAAAAAAATTTTATAACAATAAAAAGCGGGAAGAAATTTTCCGCTTTTTATTTCTGTATATTAATAACCGGTTGTCAATCATCCATCGTTCGGGATTTACGGCATCCCATCCTTTCGGTTACAACCAGGAATTTTAATCTCTAATAAATAATCCTTTTGGCCGCGCAAAATTTCAATTATTGAAAAAAATATAGCAATCTCATTTCCGCAAATACAAAAGAGAAAATATGCTCCAACTATTTTCTCATTTCTATCTTCTATTTTCCGACTTCCCTTCTCTCTCCCCTTTACCGATTAAAATTTCCATGATACCATGCGTTTTGCAGGCGTTGTAGATTTAACTTTTTTTCTAAGGCGGCAATTCTCAAAAGCTTCATTTATTTTAATACTTTTGCGCATTCAAAAAAAACAAATTATGAAAAAACGTAACATCAAATTTCAGGTATTAACCTTATTTATTATGATTGCAATTATGGCAGTGTTTTTAAATTTCAAACCCATGACAGAAGTTAAAGGCGGCAAAGCTTTGGACACTTTGAACATGGATAAGGCCATCAAGCCGGGCGCTGACTTTTTCAGCTATGCCAACGGCGGATGGATCAAAAAACACCCGGTTCCGGACGAATACAGTCGCTACGGAGCTTTTGAAGTGTTGATTGAAAAAAACTATGTTGATCTGAAGAGTATTCTTGAAGAATCTTCAAAAGACACCAAAGCTTTGGCCGGAAGTAACAAAAAGAAAATCGGTGATTTTTACAAATCAGGAATGGATTCTGCAAAGATAGCAACCGAAGGGATCAAGCCTCTGGCTGATGAATTCAAATTGATTGATGCAGTGAAAACCAAAGATGATCTGCTGAAAGAAATTGCGCATCTTCACACAATAGGAGTGAATGTTTTATTCGGAGTATATTCAGGACAGGATGAAAAAAACAGCGAAATGGTGATCGCACAACTTCACCAGGGCGGACTTGGACTTGCTGACAGGGATTATTATCTGAGCAAAGACAAACGTTCGACAGATATTCGTATAGCCTATAAAAAACATCTCGTAAACATGTTCAAATTAATGGGCGACGACACTGCCAAAGCAGGCAAAAATGCAACCGAAATAATGAAACTCGAAACCAGTCTGGCAGACGCTTCATGGACCAGGCTTGCATTGCGTGATCCTATCAAAGGATATAATAAATACACGCTTGACCAGTTGCAGAAATCTTCGCCGGAATTTGACTGGAAAAATTATTTTATTGCAATAGGTTTACCGGTTCCCGGAGATATCAATGTGGGACAACCTTCATTTTTTGAAAGCCTCAGCAAAATCATGAAAGAGACAAGTATTGATGACTTTAAAACATACATGAGATGGCATTTGCTCAATGGCAGCGCCACTTTGCTTTCACCGGAGTTTGAAAAAGAACATTTTGATTTTTACTCAAAAGCATTATCAGGAAAAACCAAAATGCAGCCTCGCTGGAAAAGGGTTCTGAACCTTATCAGCGGCTGTATGGGCGAAGCATTGGGACAAGTTTATGTTGAAAAATTCTTCCCTGCCGAATCAAAAATTGCCATGATAGAATTGGTCAATAATCTGAAAGCTTCATTGAAAGAAAGGATCCAGAACCTGGCATGGATGAGCAGTGCAACAAAGACCGAAGCGCTTGCAAAACTTGATGCTATTGTTGTGAAGATCGGCTACCCTGACAAATGGAGAGATTATTCAACACTTGATATCAGCAGCGATTCTTATTTAAAGAATGTGATGAACGCTGAAAAATTTGAATTTGCTTTTGACATTAACAAGATCGGTAAAAAAGTTGACAGAACAGAATGGGGCATGACTCCTCAAACTGTGAATGCTTACTACAATCCAAATATGAATGAGATCGTTTTCCCGGCAGCAATTCTGCAACCTCCCTTCTTCAGTAAAGATGCAGATCCTGCAGTGAATTATGGCGGAATCGGTACAGTTATAGGACATGAAATGACCCACGGTTTTGATGACCAGGGCAGGCTTTATGACAAATCCGGAAACCTGAAAGATTGGTGGACATCAGCCGACAGCGCAAATTTCATGAAACAAACTTCAGTGTTGGTTGACCAGTATGATCATTTAAAAATTCTCGACACACTGCATGTTGATGGCAGCCTTACACTTGGTGAAAACATTGCTGACCTTGGTGGCATCACAGTTTCCCTGAATGCACTGAAATCAGTATTGAAAAAGACAGGCGACACTGCAAAAATTGACGGATATACTCCTTACCAGCGTTTCTTCTTATCATTTGCACAGGTCTGGAGAATGACCATCAGGGATAAAGAACAAATGCGCAGACTGAAAGAAGATGTTCACTCACCCGGTGTTGCCCGCGTGAATGCAGTTGTGCGCAATGTACCTGAATTCTATTCAGCTTTCAACATCAGGACAGGTGATGCTTTATACATCGCTTCGGATAAAAGAGCAAAAATCTGGTAAAAATTTTCAGACCCACACAATAATTCTGTAATTGTTGCGTTAATCAAATGTAGCTTCTGAATACCTGAAGCTATAAAGAGGGTAGAGCAAAGACCGACTGGCAACAGTCGGTCTTTCTCTTTATAAAATAAACTGATTTGATTAAGTGAAACTTTCAAAATAACTTCCCCATATTATTTCATCGAAGTACGAATTTTTTACGAATTTACGAAGTACGAAAGCGCTGACAGTTTCGTAGTTCGTATATTCGTACTTTTTTTCGTAATTCGATGGAATAATGTTTTTGATGATTTTATTTTAAACTTTTTACTAAGCATGTTTTTTGAAACAAACCTTCCAATATTTTGGCAATGCAGTTTTTGATTTATACATTTGTTCCATTAAAAACATTCTGATGGATGCTGAAAAAATAATTGACCTCGATATTCTTCGCAACATTTGCGGGGAAGATGTTGGCTACATAAAAGAAATTATTGACTTGTTTCTTTTACAAACCCCCGCTATGGTTGATGAAATTGATGCGGCTTTTGCTGACAACAACATAGAACTTTTAAAGAAAAAAGCTCATAAATTAAAATCCTCAGCAAGTATGTTTGGTATTGAAAAACTTATTGTGCCCCTGCATTTACTTGAAGAAACTGACATCGGAAAATCTTCAAAAAAAGAAATCAGAAGCTTACTGAAAAATGTGAGGAAGCTTACTGAAACTGCCTTCCGGCAAATAAAAGAAGTAAGAAAAAATTACGACTGAATTCTACGATCGCTTTCCTGTTAACTTCCTGATGATGGTCATCAATTGTGATTCATCAATAGGCTTGGTGATGTAGTCATCCATACCTGCCTCAATGAATTTCTCTTTATCACCCGCAATGGCATAACCGGTTATTGCAATAATGGGTGTGTGAGTTTTCTTCTTTTTTTCTTTTGTGCGAATAACGCGGGCTGCTTCGAATCCATCCATTTCAGGCATCTGACCATCCATCAGGATAACGTCAAAATGACCTTTATCAAATTTTTCAATTACTTCCAAACCGTTATAGGCAGTGTCCACATTCAGTCCGTGGTTGAGGAACATTTTTTTCAGATAAAACTGGTTGATACCATCATCTTCTGCAATCAGAATTTTTAATTTCCGTTCAGAAAGATCAACTATTTTAACGATTTTTTTCTTTTCTTTCTTCACTTCCTTTGCCTTCTCAAAAGGAATTTCAACTGTGAACGTCGTGCCTCTTCCGTATTCACTTTTAAAACTCACAGTACCCTTCATCAACTCTGTGTATCCTTTTACAATTGCAAGGCCTATTCCGGTACCTGCATAGAGTTTGGATGTACTGCTGTCCAACTGCGTGAAAGATTGAAAGAGACGACTGAAATCAGCAGTTTTGATGCCGATGCCGGTATCGGAGATATTCACTTTCAGATAAACAAATCCGTTCTTCTCCCTGCTCTTTTTTACATCAATAGAAACCTTACCAATTTCAGTGAATTTAATAGCATTGCTTGCAAGATTGAGAATGATCTGTTGCAGCTTGATTGAATCACCGCATAGCTGTGGTGGTAAATTTTTATCAATGGAATACTTAAAGTCAAGGGATTTTTGATCAGCAAGAGTTTTAAGAGAAGAAAATGAATTCCTGACCACCTGTTCAATTTCGAAATTCATATTTGAAATATCCATCTTGTTGGCTTCGATCTTGGAAAAGTCGAGAATGTCATTGACAATGTTCAGTAGATTGCCGGCAGAAATCCTGAGCGAATCAACAATTTCTTTCTGATCGGTGTTCAGTTTACTTCTCGTTAATTCATTTGTAAGACCGATAACAGCGCCAAGCGGATTGCGTATTTCGTGACTCATGTTAGCAAGAAACTCCGACTTGGCCTTACTCGCAAAGACAGCAGCTCCTATTTCCCTGGCAAGATTTTCTGATTTTATTTTTTCAGTGATATCCCTGCACACTGAAACAACAGTGCCTATTTTGTTTTCATTATCAATGATGACTTTGCTGTTTGTTTCGAACCAGATATATTCTCCGTCTTTTTTTCTTAGTCTGTGCTTGATAAGATTTATTTTTTTCGTTTTTAGAAACACTTTTTGATGCACCTTTAATTCCGGCATATCATCTTTATGAATAAATTTAAAGACTGACTGCCCTGCTATTTCAGAAGTTTCATAACCGAGAATTTTCTTACATGCCGGTGAAACAAAAACGATGATACCATCTTTGTCAAATTCAGTAATAATATCATTTGAATTATCAGCAATCAGCCTGTATCTTTCTTCGCTTTCAGCAATCAGTTCTTCATTTTTTTTCCGCTGAATGAGCTGCCACATTCCATACATGAGCAGGCTAAGCTGTTTTACATCCAATTCATCATAATCTTTTTCCTTATTTCCTACACAAGCAATGGCAACGATCTTTTCCCCATCAAAAACCGGCACCTGGATGTAGTTATTTAATAGCAGATGACCTTTAGGGAACATATTTTTCTGCTTGTTCACTATATCATTTTTATTGACAATGATTGCCTTCTTTAGCCTGATGGCTTCACACCACGGTCCATGATTACCAATATTAAATTCTGAATTAACATCTTTAAATTCACTTTTCTGTTCCACATCATTAGACCATAAATGCATGGTTTTAATACTTTCATCATGATCGAGAAATGACAGGAAACCCACATTACTACCGGTAAGTCTGACACCTTCCGCCAATGCAAAATCAGTAATTTCATTGACTGATCTGCGTGCCATGTTATTTAAAGTATGCAGCGCTTCAAGGCGTGCTTCATTCAGACGTCTTACTTTTTCTTCAAGAAGTCGTTCGGTAATATCAAAGGAAATAACAGCAAACTGACCTTTTTTAGGTGAGTATATTGTAAAGTCAAAATATTTGTCAAGTTCATCGGAATAAAAATCAAGCCTCTTTGATTTACCTGTAATTGCAACCTCTCCGAATATTTTAATCCAACGATTATCAAAATTCGGATAGAGTTCCCTGACACGTTTCCCGATGAAGTTTTTCGCCTTCATTCCGATATAGGTTTCATATGCCGGGTTGCCGGCAATGAACCTATAGTCGCAGGGTTCATTGTTATCATCGAGAATAATTTCGTTCAGAGTGATGGCCTGGCTGGTGGTATTGAACAAAAGCCTGAAGTGTTGCTCGCTTTGTTTTAATGCAATTTCTGATTTTTTTTGTTCAGTAATATCGAGTATATGGGTAACAAAATATTTGAAAGCGCCATCAGTTTCTCTGATCAGCGAAGTTGAAATTATCACCCATTTCAATTGCCCGTTCTTATGGATATATCTTTTTTCAAGGTAACGTGGTGCTTCAACTCCTTCGAGTAATTTATTCATCCAGTTTATGCTTTTTACTTTATCGTCCGGGTGTGTGAGATCAACAAACGCTACGCCTGTCAAATCCTTTTTCCGATACCCTACCATATTGCTGAAAGCACGGTTGACAGCAATGTAAACCCCATCCATTCCTGTGATGCACATTCCGATCGGAGCTTTTTCAAAAGTGGTCCTGAATTGTTCCTCGCTTTGTTTTAAGGCATTTTCCGCATTTTTACGTTCGGTAATATCCCGAATAATGGATAACAAATATTGTTTTCCATGAACAATGATACGATTCAAACCAACTTCAGCATCAAACAACGTTCCATCAGCCCGTTTAAGAACCCATTCAAAAAATAATGGTTTTCCTGAAATTGCAAGTGTGTTTTTTTGCTTTGCAAGATCAGTTGATAATGTCCCGTCGGCCTGGTATTCCGGCGAAAGAAATGCAGGTGAATGACCAATAATTTGTTCTTTGCTGTAATTAAAGAATTCTGATGCTTTTTGATTACAATCAATAAAAATTCCATCCTCGCTTATGAGAATGGCATCATTCGCTGCTTCAAATAAAGTACGATATGATTCTTCGCTATCTCTTAAACGTTCTTCAGCAAATTTTTGCCTGGCAATATCCCTGAATACAATAATACCTCCTGATATTTCTCCCTTGTTATCACGAACAGGCGCCGCAGAATCTGAGATCGTTTTTATGAGGCCTTGTTTGGATAACAGGTTTTTATAAACCAAAAGATCTTCAACTTTTCCTGACTCAAGTGCTTTAATAATAGAAGTAGTCTGTATTTTCCTGGTATGTTCATCAATGATCACAAAAATATCATCCACATGCCTGCCAATCGAGTCTGTCCTGTTCCATCCTGTCATTTTTTCTGCAGAATGGTTCATCAGAGTTATGTAGCCATCTTTGTCAGTAGTTATCACGCCAACACTGATTGAAAGCAATGCAGCTTCAAAGTTATCAAATCCACTGAACTTTGTAGTATCCTGCAATCCCTGAAGAGAGATCTCTTGTGCGGGATTATTCTTTTGAGGAGAATTCTCTTTATTGACGGGTTTGTTTTTGTCGGTGTTTAAAGACGCTCTTTCAATGCTTTTTTCTTCGCTTTCCTTTAACTGCAATTGAAGGTTTTCAATATCCGCGATCAGCTCTGCCCTGGTTTTCTTACTCAGATCTTTCATTTGAATAATTTTTCTGATAAGTGCACAATTCCACTTGTTGCTTCGTGCTTACAAATATACATTTTTTATCCAACATCAGTCATTATCCGTTAATTCCTGACAAAGTTTTTTTACTGAAGACTTCTTATTATAACAACGAGAACTTTTAATACATTTACAGCACAAAATTTAAGGCATGAGATTATCCGAAAATAACAGGCTTTTTACAGCTATTATAGCTGCCAGAGAAGCAGGAAAAGCCATCATGAATATTTACATAGGCGAATTCGATGTCAGTTTAAAAGCTGATGAGTCTCCTATCACTGAAGCCGACAGACAGGCACACAACATCATTGCTGAGATGTTGAAAGAAACTCAAATGCCAGTCCTCAGCGAAGAAGGGAAAGAATTTCCATTTGATGAAAGAAAAAACCTGGATCATTACTGGCTGATAGATCCTCTGGATGGAACCAAAGAATTTGTCAGCCGCAATGGAGAGTTCACCGTGAATATTGCATTGATTGAAAAAAACACGCCCATTCTTGGAGTTGTTTTTGCGCCTGTGCCTGATGTTCTGTACTTCGCTTCAAGAGAAACAGGGGCTTTTAAATTGAATTCATTTTCTGTTGTTGCAACCAATGCTACTTTTGAAGAAATGATAAAGCAATGTTTGCCTCTTCCCATAAAAAAAGAAGATAGAAATTTTACAATCATTGCAAGCCGTTCGCACATGAACAGCGAAACTGCTGACTATATAAAAAAGATTGAAGAAAAGCACGGTGATACTAAACTTATATCGGCTGGCAGTTCTTTGAAATTATGTATGGTCGCCGAAAACAAAGCAGATGTTTATCCCCGCTTCGGAACTACGATGGAATGGGACATTGCAGCCGGGCATGCTATTGTGAAATATTCAGGAGGAAAAGTTATGCAGGCAGGAAAAAATGAAGAGTTAATGTATAACAAACCCGATCTGCGAAATCCTTTTTTTGTAGCTACCAGAGAATAATGCAGGGAAATAAAGGAGGCTTCAAAAGAAAAAAAAGACTACAAAGTTTTTAAAACTTTTGTAGTCTGTAAAATGTTTTTTTCTTTGTAATTAAATATTATTTAAATTTGTCCAACCAAATTATCCAAACTTAAACTTATGAAAAAAAATCTACTCTTATTCGCATTGGTTATGATCATGCCATTCATCATGAAGGCTCAGATAACCGTAACACAAGCCGACTTCGCAGCTATCGGTGATAATGTAATTCAGGCAACGGATACACTACCTGTTGCAGCAATTAGTCCGGGTAATGCCGGTGCAAACCAAACGTGGGATTTTAGTCTGTTGCATAATCACAGTTCCTCAACTTACAATTATGTTACTCCTGCTTCCACCGGGTACTCATCTCACTATCCAGGAGCAACAATAGTTGCAAATGTAAATAGTTCTATTTACAATTTTTTGAACAGCTCAGCATCTGGTATCCAGGTACTGGGATTTACAGGAAATCTTCTTGGAACAGGAGCACTTTCCGTTGTATATAGCAATCCTGAGAAAATTATTTCTTTCCCTACTACTTATAATACCGTTTGCAACGATACCAGCAAGTATGATTGCAGGTTCTACTATGGTCAAACAGTTCAGGGTTATCTGGTAGATTCAGTCCGTCAGAAAGAACTAAATTACATCACCAGCACTTTTGATGCATGGGGAAATGCTACAACTCCGGATGGAACTTTTCCTGTTCTCAGACAAAACAAATCCAAGAAAACCATTGACAGTTCCTGGGTTTATATTCATGCGATCTCTGCCTGGTATGCTTACTCAAATTCAACCACTACAACTCAATCCTACGGGTTTGTTGGCAATGGAATTAAAATGGCACTTGTAAATATTAATTGTGTTCCCGACAGCAGCAGAATCCAAACTGTTGACTGGACAAGGGCAACACCTCTTTCAATAAATGAAAACAACACTTCGGAAGCGGTGCATGTTTATCCAAATCCTGTTTCAGATCTGATTTTTGTAAGCAATTCAGGAAACGATAAACTTCGTGCTGTAATTTACGATGTGGAAGGAAGAGAAGTTTACAACTCATCCATTGCAAACAATAACATTACAACCATCCCGGTTAAGAATTTGAACGAAGGTGTTTACATTCTGAAATTATTTAATAACTCTGGCTTAACGAAAACAGAGAAACTAGTGATTAATCACTAGGAGTAATTGTGAATAAGGTATAAGGCGCAGGCACCTTATACCTTATTCCTTATCACTTTGAACCTTGAACGTTAAACGTTAAACTTTTTCAAACCCCTTTCTTAATAAACCTTCTCTCCAGCAACGGATAAGAGAAAATCGAAAGAAGCAATATCAGTGTGCCCGCGTAAAAGCCGAAGGTCATGTACTCGGATTGACCGAAAATAAAATATGCGAGAATAATGCCGTAAACAGGCTCAAGATTGATGGAGAGCACAACTGCAAAAGCAGAAATTTTTCTCATGATTCTCACGATTGCTGAGAAAGCATAAGCCGAACAAACAACCGCCAACAGTGCAAGCCAAATGAAATCGGTGAAGGTGAAACTCAGGTCATGCACATTCATGTTACCATTAATAAGCAGATATATACTTACACCAAGCCAGCCACCAATCATTTCATAAAAACCAATCACATTCTGATGAAACTGAAAGGTGATTTTCTTGTTAAGAACCGTAAATAAGGAAGAGAGAAAAAATGCGATCAGTGAATAAATGATCCCATTAATGTAACGCGGTTCAAACTGAAAAATAAGATACAATCCAAAGATGATCACCAGTCCGATGATGACCTCAAACCAGTAAACACGTCTTCGAAAAACCAATGGTTCCAGCAAGCTTGCAAACAAAGTTCCGCTTGCCAGACAGCCCAGCGTTACTGAAACATTTGAGACTTTAATGGCACCAAAGAAAAAAATCCAGTGTGTACTTACAATAATCCCTATGCCCAATAATTTCAATGCCTGTTTCCAGGGAAGCCTATATTTTGTTTTGGAAATATTGAGCCAGATAAACAGCGCAATGAAAGCGAACATTGTTCTGTACCACACCAAAGCAGGAGCAGGCAATTGCACAAGCTTCCCAAGGATTGCAGTGAACCCAAGGATCACAACAATAAAGTGCATTTCAAGATAGCTGCCGTAATTCTTTTTCCCCTCAGTCATTGGATTAGTTTGTGGCAAAGATACAATCAAAAAAAGAAAGTGCCTAAAGTTGAAAGTGTCTAAAGTGTCTAAAGTACTTAAGGCGCTTTAGACACTCTAGCACACTCTAGCACACTTTAGACACTCTAGTGCACTTTTTTCCTTACCTTTGAGATCAATTAATTTCATCATGAAGTACCGCATCATTTTCTTTCTTTTCTTTGCCTGCAGCAGCACACTGTTTGCGCAGGACATTACTAAAAACAAGGGGATTTTTGAAGAAGATCACAATGGATATTATGAAAACACAATACTAAAGGGCATTGCAACATTTGAAGACAGCATAGCGCCAGTCTTGAAAAAACATTTTATTGCTGATCTTGATGGAATAAATTTGCCAACATCGCCTGAAGAGTTCACAAAGTATTGGTTCAACCTTCCCGTCTCACAAGGCAACACAGGTACATGCTGGAGCTTTGCAACAACTTCTTTTTTCGATTCAGAGATCTACAGGATCACGAATAAAAAAGTCAAACTCTCTCCCATGTATTTTGTCTATTGTGAGTATATCGAAAGGGCAAAATATTTTGTAAAGAAAAAAGGTGACTGCACCATTGGTGATGGTTCAGAAGCCAGCGCACTTCCGCGACTGATGCGGCTTTATGGCGTTATGCCCGACAGTGTTTACAATGGCTTGCTGGCAGGACAAACAGTTTATGATCATTCAAAGTTGGTTGAAGATTATGAGAACTATTTAACCAGGGTTAAAGAATCAAGCTCATGGAACGACAGTATTGTTATTGCAAATGTCAAGGCAATACTGAAGAAGTACATGAATGAGCCTCTATCAGAATTTAATTTCAGAGGAAAAAAATATTCGCCTCAGACTTTTCTAACAGATTATTGCAAATTACTACCGGGAGATTATTTCAGTTTTATGTCTGACAATAAGACTCCATTTAACCAACATGCCGAATTGGTTGAAGATGACAACTGGCGCCACAGCAATGATTATTACAATGTGAGCGCTGATGATTTTATGAAGATCATTGTAAATGCAATTAAAAATGGTTATACCATGAGCATTTGTGGTGATGTTTCGGAAGCAGGCATTGACAAAGAAAAGCAGGTGGCAATTGTTCCTTCATTCGATATTCCTTCTGAATACATCAATGATGATGCCCGTCAGCTCAGGTTAGAAAATGGTTCTACAACCGATGACCACTGCATTCATCTCGTAGGATATTTACTGAAAGAAAATAAATACTGGTTTCTGGCAAAGGATTCCGGAGCCGGAGCCTTTGATGGAAAACACCCGGGATACAAATACCTCAGTGAAGATTACGTGAAGCTAAAGATGATGAATATCCTGCTCTACAAATATGCAGCAAAGGAAGTGCTGGATAAGATCATTAAGTGAATGCTGCAACAAACCACAAACAACTAACAACTAACAACTAACAACCAACCCTTACATCACCTGCAATTTCAGCACCCTTGAGTTTTCCGGTGATTTGATCCTTACAAAATAAATTCCTGTTGAAAGTCCCGGTATTATAGAGCCAAGCGACACAGAATGGAATCCCGAAGTATAGTCTTTATCAGAAAATGATTTTAATAACTTCCCTGTAACATCGGAAACATCAATTTCAATTTTCGTTGATTTGGCCAGGGCAAATTCCACACACGTACTTTCATCTGCAGGGTTTGGATACAAGGTTACAAAGGTTAATGAATATGGATATTCTGCAATGCTGTTGCCTGTAGTGTCAACGATGCTGTGTCCGGGCAGGTAGATATATTCAGCGTTTGTTCCGCCTCCGCCCATGCCACCACCTGTAGTCTTTGTAACTTTAAAAACAGGCAAGCCCATCGTATCAGCAAGCCATTTGTATTCTTTGATAATCTGGTTGGTTGCAAAGCCAATTCCTCCAAACAGTGAATCCACATGAATAGTGTCGTGAACATAGCTGGTTGAAAAAACCCTCATGGCATGAAATGAATCGCAAGGGGTAACTACTTTTCCCCATCCATCCACAACATTAATGCGTCTTCTGGATTCACCATAATATCCCAACGTGGGAATAGACATATGGTAAGAATAGTAGGAAGAATCAACATCTCCCATTGTGATAGGAAAATTATACAACAGATCAGGATCGTGGTACTGTATTGGATAAGGAATGTTATTTATTGTGATTCCCTCTCCCACCTGCGAATAAGATGTTGCTGATGCTTTGAAAAAATAGTAAATATTGGTCATGTTCACATAGCTCATAAGAGAGATATTGGGTTGTCTTTGTGCAACTGTTGCTACATAATTGGGATATAAAATCGGATCACTAAAATCTATCTTGTAAACCAAAGGAGTTGAAGATACACTAACAAAAGTATCACCGCTAACATGTGTTGATACGAAAGAAGAAAAATTCCAATAATGATTGGCGCCGGTAACAGTGTCGTTGATATTATGAACATTGTTTATTGTGCGGATCTGTATGGTGTCGCCCGGTTGTGGCATGTCAGCTTGTCCTACGATTGGCTGTGCAAGCAATGAAACATTGAACAATAAACCGATTGCAGAAAAAAGTACTAGTTTCTTCATAAAATAAATATTTGTGTCAAAGATAATTATTGTAGAATAAGATACGTGAAAATTAACAAAATTTAAGGGTGATGTTGGGTAGCATTTATTTTTTGTGACCGTTGAAAACATATTCTAATAATGTTCAAAAAAAATCGGGCATTTCAAATTGTTCCGCTTTCGGAATTTGAATATCGCCAGAGTATTTTTCAAAATGCAGTATTGATAGAGTTCATTATTTTCATTTTTTCAATAACTATACATCCTTAACTTTTCGTTATTCTTCCCTTTACGATTTGACCAAACTGCGATGAGTGTGATTCCACAGGACACATCAATTACACTCACCCTTTCACTCCCCTCCCCGCCCTGCCATCATGGCTTCATTGCTTTTGCATTTTCCATTTTTTCAAAAATTATTATCTTTGCAAAAAAATAACCTTATCCTTTTCCGGGTTGGTCACGCTGATAAAAATGATTCGTATCATTTTTCAATTATCGGCGGCCACAATCAAATATTTTTGCGAATGGAAACACTTAAATTCGTCTGCAAGGATAAAAAACAACAGGAATTTGCAGACACTGTAAGAAAAAAAGTAAACGATTATTTTAATCAACGTGGAATAACCACGAAAGGCAACTACAGGATGGTGCTTAAGTCAGCAGTGATGCTGACAGTTTACATTCTGCCTCTGGTGCTGGTGTTAACAGTATCTATGCCTTACTTTGTTTCACTGCTCATGTGGCTCCTGATGGGAACCGGCATGGCAGGCATTGGAATGTGTATCATGCATGATGCTATTCACGGAGCCTATTCAAACAAAAAATGGATCAACAAAATGATGGGCGGCACCATGTACATTCTGGGGAGCAATGTTCTCAACTGGCGCATTCAGCATAACAACCGTCATCATATCTTTACAAACACAGAAGGTTTTGACCATGATATCAGTTCCAGAGGTCCCTTGCGTTTGTCGCAGTTTGCTCCACTTCGCAGGATTTACTATTACCAGCATATCCACGCATTTTTCTTTTATGGTCTGATCACTATTATTAAACTTGGTGGTGACTTTACGCAGTTCTTCGAATTCAAACGCTCAGGTTTCATGAAGCTCAACAATGTCAATATCCCCTGGTCGTTCATGAGAATGTTGCTGGTGAAAATTCTCTATCTCTTCGCATTTCTTGTATTGCCTGTGATGTTCACAAATTTTACTGTCCTGCAAATTCTTCTGGGTTTCTTCCTCATGCACTGGATAGCAGGTTGTATTCTCAGTACTACTTTTCAAATGGCACATATTGTTGAGGGATCAGAGCAACATCTGCCCGACAAGGAAGGATTGATGGAAGTTGACTGGACTTATCACCAATTACGGACTTCTTCGGATTGTGCAAGGGACAATGTTTTCATTGGTTGGTATCTTGGTGGATTGAATTTTCAGATAGAGCATCATCTGTTTCCTACTGTTTGTCATATTCACTACCGGAAGATCGCACCCATTGTTGAACAGGTGGCAAAGGATTTCGGATACAGGTACAACATCAAACAAAGATTCACCACTGCATTGCGCTCGCATGTGGGAAGGCTGAAAGTGCTCGGAAGACAGGCTCCGGTTACTAATTCATAAGCTTTTAAATTCCAAGTCTCAAGTCTCAAGTCTCAAATTTCAAATTTCAAATTCCAAGAAATTAGTGCATGAAATTTACCTTCTTTTTACCACATAGGCACAGTAGATATATAGGTTTCACATAGAATCTTCACGGAAAAAAATCTGCATAATTGTTGACCTAAACCTATGTGAATTTCTATGTACCTATGTGACTATGTGGTGAAATTTTCAAAATTTGTTTCAGAGAATGTCATCTTAATTTGTCTCTAAAAACTTTTCTATTTTCTATCTTCTATTATCTATCGTCTATCATTTTCACTCAATCCCAACCTTCGCCACTCTTTGAAAATCAGGTGTGCCTATTCTCACAATATAGATCCCAGCAACAAACCCGGTGACATCAATGGTTGTTTCAAATGATGTTGCTGTTGGTTTGATGGTCTTATAATTGACAAGCTTCCCTGTGACATCATACAACTGCACAACATTCTGTTCATCCGAAGGAAGTTTCGTTGCTTTCACAAAAATAGTTTTGCCCGAAAGATATGCTGTAAGCTGAGGATTTGAAATATTTTCTTCCGCAATTCCGTTGTTGCAGTCTGCCAGCTTGAATGCATATACTCCCGTGCTTGATCCGTTATTGCTATACATACCCGTATGCCAGAAAGTATTTCCGTCAGCAGGATCAATGGTGGTTTCGGAATAATCACCAAAACGATTGCTTCCTGAAATTGTTCCGCTGCCCGGGAAAACTGTTGTTTCAGCCAGCGTCATTTTGCCAAGTGAATCGCCTGCCAGCCGTCCGGTATAACAAAGACTGACAGGAATTGTGGGTGATGCCTTTGCATAACACAAAGCAATATCGCCATTGCAATCCATTGCAATACTTCCACACCAGCGTGTGGCGCTGTCGGGTGCATAGATGCCTTCCTGGTAAAGTGACCACACTCCTGAGCTTTGATCCTGCCGCAACTCAACCCATTTGATGCTTCGCTGTGTTGAATCAATTTTCACTGCCCAGTTTAACACCACTCTGTTGGTGCCGATAAAACTATTCCATTGTGCCCGGTACATGCACACACCTCCAAGTCCATCCAGCATTTGTGTGCCCGGTTGTGAAACATCATTCCAGTTTGAAAAATATGATGCATCAAAAGCGGCAGTGGGCAAAGTAGCATCAAGCGTTACTGTAGCAGTGGGACTGGCTCCCCATGTAACAGTTGTTGACCATATTTTGACAGCATCAGTGCTTGTTGAATCCCAACCATCATCGGTGTATGCAAACAAAGGACAGGGCTGACCGGAAGGAGGCAGCACACCATCAGCATCGCCCGGCAATGGAAGCCAGAAACCAAAGCCTGCATTCGTTGGTGTGGTGAAACTTGTTGACACCATACGTGCAGCAGAATTGCCTGCCAGCATAGCATCTCTCTCAAAACAGATAACAGTGCCGTTGCCATTGTTGGAGGTCATATAATAGCCGTTTTCCCAAACAGAAAATTTCAAATAATCAGGCAACACATATCCCGGCATCGTAAACTGGTAAGCATACCATGCACCTGAAGGGTCATTGGTGGCTGAAACAGCAAGGGCAAACGTGACATATAAATTCAGCTCTGCAACAAACCAGCGATCTGCAAACTTATCGTACATCACTACCGGATCACCTGAATTGAGTGTGGAACTTGCAACAGTGCCAACACTTCCTGTGAAGGTGGGTGTGCCGTTACCTGTTTTATCATACACTGCAAAAGGTGTGGCATTCACAGCTTGCACATATTGTGTCAGTCCTGCCGCTCCTGTGGGGTCTTGAGGGCTTTGTCCACCATTCTGTGCTTCCCATTGTGTGATGACACCGGGAGATTTTTTTGTTCCCATTTTGTGCTGTATGGTCTTCGGATCGTTGCCATATTGAGCGCCATTGGCAGTGGTAAACAAAAACTTTTGCGCTATCCGGTGCTCTCTGTCGGGCATTTCCTTGGCTCCTTTGAAATCCATTTTATCAATTTCATTTTGCGTAAAAATGGTGTTGAGTGGTTTGGTCACTTCAAATTTTGAGGCAGTGACAACTGTGGTGGGACCGCTAACTATCGGGTGGTTGTTGGCGGTTTGCTGTGCGTAAGTACCTCCTGTCATCAACAGGGTTGTAATGAGTAGAGTTATCTTTTTCATAGTTTTTTGTTTGTACAAAGTTATAAAAAAAGGAATTGGAAATTAGAAATTGAAATTGGAAATTAGAAATTGGAAATTGGAAATTGGAGGTGTTTACACAAAACAGAGATTGCAAAGAATACGAATAGGCATGCTGAGAAAATTATACCATTGCATTTTTAGTACAAAGCTTGATTTAATTTTAAGCTGAGTGTGCTTTATTGTTATTTCTTTTTACCACAATAGGCACAGTAGAAACATAGGTTTCACATAGGTTATTCAAAGAAAAAAATCCGGATAATTCTTGTTTTTCCCTATGTGAATTTCTATGTACCTATGTGCCTCATGTGGTGAAATTTTTAAAGTAGATAAGTCTCAAAATTGTTATCAAAAAAGGTTTGCATAATTAAAAAAGGTTTAATTTAGCTGAGTGAAATTTTCTTTGCGCCTTTGCGTGAATAGAAAAACACGGAAACACAGAGAAAACGGAGTAATACGTAGAATTGGTAAAAAAAGAATTATTTTCCCTTTTGCGTTTTTTTGTGAATAAAAACAAAAATATGGACCCAAAATTTCAAGGCAACTTCAAACAATTCAGCAGACAGGAAATCGCTGTTTTAAGAGCCGAGATACAGTCTGCCTTAGATTCCATAAAAGCCAGGTACAATCTCAAGGAGCTTACACTTGGCACTATCAACTACTCAATGGTTGCTTTCAATGCAAAAATAACAGGCAAAGTGCAGAATGAACTTACCATGAGTTTTGAGCAAAATGAAGCCGAATTTTTTGCTAAACAAAATGGTTTGCCTCTTGACTTTTTAGGTGCAAAGTTTATGCTTGATGGCGATGTTTATACTATTAAAAAATTGGTTATTTCCCGTCCCAAATTTCCGGTGCTTGGGCATTGTGAAGAAAAAAATAAGTACCTGAAATTTACAGTGCAATCAATAAAGCAATTATTGGAAAAGCACAGGGTTATTGATATTGGTTATAGCGATGTGGATAGAGAAAGATTAAGAGAGTAGAAATTTAAAAGAAAAAGGAGTTTGAAATTTCAACCAGGGGACAAATTGTCCCCTGGTTGAAATGATGACAACAGACTAAAAGAAGTGTAATTGAAAATGTATTTTTCACAAGGGTAGGTACAAATTGTCCCCCCCCTTGAAACAAAATTTTCTTCGCAACTTTGCGTGAAATAAAAACAAAAATAAAAAAAATGGCAAAATTAGGAACAAGTGGAAACCCCGCAATTGCACGTGTACAAACAATGGATCGTGCCACAGAGATAATGGTACTTTGTGATAAAAATAATTGGAAAGTTACGGTTGGTATTGAACCCGACAAACCAGAAGACATTTCGGATGTTGAACGCCTGCTGAACCCACCAAAACCGATGGTAAAAACAATAACAATTGGGCGAAACGACCCTTGCATTTGTGGAAGCGGAAAGAAGTATAAACAATGTTGTTTAAAATAAATTGTAAAAAACCCGGACGCTGATTTACGCGGATAATGCGGATAAATAATTATTGAAAAATCCGTAAACATCCGCCTGATCCGTTTTATCCGCGTTCCCATTAATTGAAAAAGTAAATCTTAAATCAAAAATAATTGATCCAGCTCTAAAAAGTAAAAAAGAAAAAAATGCCACAAAAACACCAATACACTTCACCCCGGGATAACTCAGTTTTTAAGATACTCATTAAATCTGAAAAATTCAAATAGGTAAAATTGGAAAATTATCCCACGGGGTAAATAGTTTTTGTGGAATTTAGTGCTTTAGTGTTTTAGTGGTAAAATAAACTTATCGAAGTGGACTAAATCTTAAATCAAAAATCTTAAATCAAAAATAAAACCATCATGGCATTTAAAGCATTATTTATGGCTCATGCACCCGATGCAGAGTTTGAAAAACACAACACAGTTATTGAAACAGGTAAATACAAACTTTTCACCTACGTGGTGCGCAACCAGAAGGAAGCCCCTATAACGACAATTTAAAATGAATTTGATGAAACCGGCAACAGAAAACAAATCATATCAAATCGAATTTTCGCTTAACCTTGTTCATGATTCCAACCAGGATTATAAAAGCAAGGAAAGACACTCACTTCAAAAAACGGAGGATTTGACACGCAATAAGAATTTCGCTGTGAAATTTGAGGAGGTTGAGAAAAAGATTATCGTCGTCAGAGAACAAAAAATAATTTTTGACTTTGATGTAGCGGAGTTATATTCTGTTGAGACGAGAGAAATAAATCAGGCAGTAAAAAATAATCCTGACAAGTTTCCCGAAGGATATGTATTTACACTCTCTAATAACGAGAAACAGGAGGTTATCAAAATTTTTGATAACCTCGCAAAACTAAAATTCTTTCCTCAACCACCAAAAGCATTTACTGAAAAAGGCCTATATATGCTTGCTACAATTTTAAAAGGGAATACTGCGACGCAAACAACTCTCGCTATAATTGAAACATTTGCAAGAATAAAAAATCTTTCGGAGAATATCAAAGAATTGTCAGTGACTACCGATGAAGTGGAAAGGAAAACAATCATGCAGAAAAGCGGAAAAATTATTACCGAAATCTTCAATGATGACCTGCGATTGAACGAAACCGAAACAACAATAGAATTGAATTTTGCAGTTTTAAAATTTAAGCATACGGTGAAAAGAAAATGAAAGTGTTGCAGTAGGCAGAAAACAGGAAACTTTTAAAATAATGATGAATGATCAATGATAATAATGAACAACATTGATGCGTTTGCTTAGGTGAAGCGAAAACTGCAAAGTGACGAAAAGAAAATATTGAATGAAGCAAAAAAGAAAAAGGGATAAAATGTAAAATAATTTCAATAATTTTGAACCTTGAAACTTCTCCGAAAAGTAAAAAGAAAAAAATGCCACAAAAACACCAATGCACTTCACCCCGTGGGATAACTCAGTTTTTAAGATACTCATTAAATCTGAAAAATTCAAATGGGTAAAATTGGAAAATTATCCCACGGGGTAAATAGTTTTTGTGGATTTTAGCGCTTTAGTGTTTTAGTGGTAAAATAAACTTATCGAAGTGGACTCAATCTTAAATCAAAAATCTTAAATCAAAAATAAAACCATCATGGCATTTAAAGCATTATTTATAGCTCATGCACCCGATGCAGAGTTTGAAAAACACAACACAGTCATTGACACAGGCAAATACAAGCTTTTCACCTACGTTGTGCGCAACCAGAAAGAAGCCCTTGAGGTAGCCCGCAGCCTGCATGAAAAAGAACAGATTGATTCCATACTGCTGTGCCCCGGATTTACACATGCCGACGTGGCTGAGTTGTTTGCAGCGCTTGATGGAAAAGTGGCAGTGTGTGTTTCGCGGGGCGACGGTCCCAGCAGCAAGATAACAGGGCCGGTGCTGATGAGGGAGTTTTTTGGAAAATAGTTGAGGATAAAAAAGGAAAACTGAGAATTAAATAAATTCTGTGAAACAAAAAGGAGTAATAAGAATTCTAATGAGAATGAACTTAAAATATCATTTATGAAAAAATCAAAAATAATCATTGTTTGCCTTATGATGATTGTTCCATTTGTAAGAATATCATTAGTTGCACAAGTTTTTCAAAAACACTCTAACAATTTGGAATTTATTGAAAATAAAAACCAATGGGAAAAGAATATCCTTTATAAAGCCGATCTCAACAATGGTGCGGTTTTCCTTGAAAAAGACTGTTTTACTTTTGCTTTTAAGGATGCTGTAGCTTTAAATAAAATATTGGAATCTAATCATGTGCACAGCGATAATGGTGGACAACTAGCGCCTACAGATTATATCATAAAATGTCATGCCTATAAAATAAAATTTCTAAATGCATTACCTGATGTAATAACCTCTACGAATAAACCATTTGAGGGCTATTATAATTATTTCATTGGAAATGATAAAAATAAATGGGCTTCAAATGTCAAGTCTTATAATAATGTTGAATATGCTGGTCTTTATGAAAAAACTGATTTGAATGTTTATGAAAGCAATTCGCGTTTTAAATATGATTTCATTTTGCATCCCGGTGCAAATACGGATAATATTAAATTGTTTTATGATGGCGCTGATAAAGTTTCCATAAAAGATAATAACTTGGTTGTAAAAACTTCTGTTAATGAAATTACTGAACTAAGTCCTGAATCTTATCAAATCATTGATGGTAAACGTAAAAATGTTTCTTGCAAATATAGACTTAAAGATAATGTTCTTTCTTTTGATTTTCCTGATGGATATGATAAAACAAATGATTTGATCATCGATCCAACTTTAGTATTTTCAACTTATTCCGGTTCTACTATTGATAATTGGGGGTTTACAGCGACTTATGATACAAGTGGATGTGCATATTCAGGCGGTATTGCTTTTGGGACAGGTTATCCGGTAACTACAGGAGCTTATCAAATAAATTTTGCAGGAGGAAATTTAGGAGGTTATCTTTCCGGATGTGATATTGCTATTATTAAATACAATCCCATAGGTACACAGCGTTTATGGGCAACTTATCTGGGAGGAACAAAAAATGAAATACCTCAAAGTATGATTGTAAATACACTTAACGAACTTATTATTTATGGTACTACAGGATCGTCTGATTTCCCTGTAACAACAGGGTCATTTGACCAGAATTTCAAAGGAGGGACTTCTGTTGGATATGATCAAAATTCTTTAATATTTTCTCAAGGCATTGATATTTTTGTATCAAAATTTAGCTCCGATGGGACACAGCTTCAATCTTCAACTTTTGTTGGAGGCACTGGTAATGATGGACTAAATTACCCATCTTTACTTTCATTTAATTACGCTGATGGGGCCCGTGGAGAAATTATGACTGATAAAAGTAATAATGTTTATGTAGCATCGACAACTCATTCTACAGATTTTCCTGTTACATCAGGTGCATTTCAAACAATATCTGGAGGTGGAGGGCAGGATGGTGTTGTTTTTAAATTGAGTCCTGATCTTTCAACAATGATATGGGGTTCCTATCTGGGAGGTAGTGCTGCTGATGCAGTATATGGAATAGTACTTGATACAAATGATAATGTTTATGTAACAGGTGATACTTCTTCAACTAATTTTCCAACTACTGCAGGAGCTTTACACACTACCTATCAAGGTGGCTCTTCCGATGGTTTTATTACAGAGATTAGTAGTGATGGAAGCAATATTATGAAATCTACTTATTACGGTTCGGACACATGCGATCAGACTTATCTTATAGACCGCGGAACTACTGGTAAGATTTATGTATTTGGGCAAACATCAAAAGCAGGAAATACTTTTATCACAAATGCAACATGGGCAACTCCTGGTGGAGGACAATTTGTTAGTAAACTTGAACCTGATCTCAGTACTGTTATTTGGTCAACAGCTTTTGGTACAGGAAATGGAGGACCTGATATTTCACCGGCTGCTTTCGGAGTTGATAATTGCGGTTACATTTATATGTCAGGTTGGGGAGGTACTGGTCTTAATGGGTTTGGTGGCACAACTGGCTTACCAATTACTTCTAATGCTTTTCAAAGTACTACAGATGGAAATGATTTTTATTTTTTAGTTCTTAATGATAATCCTTCTTCATTAATTTATGGAACTTATTTTGGAAGCCCTAATGCCTACGAACATATTGATGGCGGAACAAGTCGTTATGATAAAAAAGGAGTTCTTTATCAAGGTGTTTGCGCCGGTTGTGGTGGTTGGAGTAATTTCCCAACTACCCCAGGAGCGTGGTCAAATACTAATAATAGTACCAATTGCAATAATGCATTAGTGAAATTTGACTTTCAATTAACAGGGGTTGCAGTTACAGCCAATGTTACTCCAATTGATACTGGCTGCGCCCCTTTGACAGCTAATTTTACTTCATCAGGAAATGCTGTAGATTTTCTTTGGAACTTTGATGATCTTTCTTCGGGTATCAATAATAATTCTATTCTTCAAAACCCATCTCATATTTTTAATTCTCCGGGAACGTATCATGTTATATTAATTGGTGTTGATTCAACAAAGTGCAACATTTCCGATACTGCATTTCTTACAATAACTGTTAATCCATTGCCACCTGTTCCAACAATTACTCAAAATGGTCATGCATTAATGTCCAGTTCATCAACTGGCAATCAATGGTATTTAAATGGCAATCCTTTAACTGGTGCAACATCTCAATTTTATATTACTACTCAAAATGGATTTTATCAAGTTGAAGTAGCTAATAATTTTGGCTGTAAATCAATTTCTGCAATACTATCAGTCACAAATGCAAAAATTGAAGAATATTCTTATGATAATGAAATATTTATTTATCCAAATCCTGCAAATGATAATATTACTATAGAAGTTCCACAAAAAGCTACAATTGAAATTTCAAACATTCAAGGGCAATTAATAAAAATTATCCCAACAAGCGGTAATAAAACAAATGTGGATGTTTCAGCGTTTACTAGCGGTATATATATTGTGGAAGTGAAAACTGAAATAGGCATTGCAGTAAAGAAATTTGTTAAGGAATAAAAATTCTAATCTAAAATTATGAGTATAAATGACACATTCAAAAGGTTAACTAATCTTCAGGAGATAAAACAAGAAAAACAAACAAATTGGTTTAACTATATTCTATTATTATTTTCCACTTTATTTGGAATTTTAATATCCCTAAAAAAAACCGAAAATAATCAATGCATTCATAACATTCATTCTCTTTCATTATTAATGATTGCTATCGGATTAATTTCGGGAGGCATTGTTTTATTTTCTGATGTTTGGTAAAATGTCCTGTTTTTTACAATATCCTTTCCAGCGTGTATGCAATCTTCCATTATTGGGTTAAATGTTTTCGGCTTCCCTTTGCTAAATACAAACATAAATTCAAAACATTGCTCATATCTATTATGATTTAGTGGTATTGGATTTTTCTTTTTGTAAATCATAGTATCGTGTAGGTTAAATCCAATTTGAGTAAAGTAAATTGCCTGTCGAAAACTTGTTGTGCTTTCGCTCCCATTTTTTGTGCTATCGTTTACCACCCAAACAACTGTTCCCCCTTTTTTCGTTACTCGGTAAAGTTCTTTTGCTATTTCTTCAAAGGCAAATGAATATCCTTTATACTCTCGTAAATTATCATAAGGCGGTGATGTTACCGTTAAATCAATAAACTCATCAGGCATTATTTTCATAGTGTCTAAGCAGTTTTCATTGTATATTTTATTTATCTCCATAATGTTTAGATGCCAACGCACCCCTCTCAAAAAAATATTTATTTAAAACCAGACACCTAACATGGGATATAACGCCAGTTTGTGAAAAACAAACCGAGCGTATAGCCCCGTCCGTTAGCGTTAATACTGCATTTGTG
>Ga0118677_10003439_pt1 | contig 29955 bp, 52 predicted proteins | sample AliMusrvi5mmetaG_FD_86154 | JGI IMG/M metagenome (GOLD analysis project Ga0118677, IMG submission 86154) | reverse complement strand
AACCTACACCGCGCACCATATTCCATCAGGGTTTGCGGGCGATGATGGCCTGAAAGTTCCAGGAAGTTCCAAAATAAAAAACGTTCCTGGCCCGAATCGCTTGAAAAAAGCAAAATGCGCTGAGCCCATTAAAGCGCCCGCAGAAAATCCCGCAACGGGTAGCAGTGCGGATCATGTCAAATCCCTCCCTGCATCTACCCACTCCGTCAGAATCTGGGGAATACTGGCCCTGGAGGGCAACCTACGGGCTTTTTCCTCCCGGGCTGCTACGACCAGCCGCACCGGGAATTTCACGGCGATTTGAGGCTCTCCGGGCTTTCTTCCCTGTCCGCGCCCAGCGCCCCCGCGCTTTGGTTTTTTAAGTGTCATTTTGAGATTTCTCCGGGGATCGAACCCGGAGAGGGTGTGTGTTGGATTACTTCTGGTTTTTCCAGTTTTCGTATTCGGAGATCGTCTCGAAGGCCATATAACCTCCGTCAACTTTAACAATCTTTTCAGCGCTGGGGGGGGCTTGTTTCTTGGCTTCTTCGCGGGATTCGGTTTGAATGAATTTCATTTTGGTTTCCGTTTCGTCTCGGGCCTCATTGCCTTTGACGATTTACATCATGCCACCTTCCTTTTGATTTGCAACAACTTTTTTCAAAGAAGGCGTAAATTAGTGCGCGATAGCGATTTGCGAGCGAAGATTTTTTGCAGGAGTGGGCTATTTCTCTTCGCTTATCGCCTTGGTTATTTTTTCGGGAACGCAATCGCCTCAAGCTTTTCCACATCCATCGGATAGGGCTGCCCAAATGGGTCAAGAAGCTCACCGTTGGAGTTTTTCTCGATGGCGTTTTCGCGTAGACATCCAACAGCCTCCTTATCTTCCTCTAGCGCCTTAACTATTTCGGCGTTTGTCCCCTGCGGATAACTGTCATTATTGTAAACTTTGTATACATCCATGCCGGACTCAATACGCTGCGCTATATGCCTGCGCTTGCGGGTCTTAATGCCGTCCAAGATGTCTTTTTCCTCTTGCGTCAACGCGAGTCCGTAAGGCTTACGGTTTAATATTCCGGCTAACGTTTCGTCAATCTCCCGGCATCTACTCAGGGATGCGTTTATCTTGGCAAGGCGATATTCGTCCGAGCCCTCCGCATTGTTAGCTGCGCGCATGATCTGTTTTTCAGCTGTCACGCACTCTTGTTTCGCTGACTCATATTGAGAAATAGGAGCAAGCGCATGGATTCCAAGTGTATACAAAATTCCGCAAACGATAAGTGAGATCATAAGAGTAAGGATGCGATTCGATGCTGATTTTTTAAGGGGGTTTCCACACTTTGGGCAGCTTGTCGCCTTGCTTGATACGTCCGCCCCACATTCCTTGCATTTTTTGAGAGCCATAGGCCGCTCTTTTACTCTGGAGCCTAGCCCCGGTCAATCACCGATCTTGTCGCTACTCTTGTCGGAGACGAACTCGGGAGGGAATGCCATCTTTTCCTTGCGTCTGGACTGGGTGGCGTAGGCAACCATGCAGAGCGTCACGAACTCCGAAAGGGAGTCAATGTCTCCGATTTGCTTGCGGGCGCGCTCAAACTCGGCTCGCAGGTTTTCGGAAATGCTGATGTTGGTTCTCCACTTTGGCACAGCTGCAGAGTGAGCGGGAGTGCCGGTCGGGAAAAGGAGTTTTTCCTACACACGAAACGACACCCTGTCAGTGTTTTTCACCCTGCTCCCTCTCGGTAGATCACGGAAGGCGTATTCCCAAAAATGTGAGATTTTGTAATATCGTGCCCGTATCCGGCCTATCGGTGATTCCACCATGAAATCTATTTCCCCCGATTTTTGCCCTGTTTTTTCCGAGTATATCCCCCCAGAGGAAAAATATTCCGTGTTGCAAGTAGCTGTCCCGCTGCATTTTGCGAAACGATTGGAAAGAGTAGGAAAAAAGTTCTTGTTTACCATACTAAGGTTTGTTAAACCTTTTCCCATGTCAGGAGAGATAGCCCTAGATTCAAAAATTACCTCGGTGCAGTTCCCGCTGGAATTGCACCAGATGCTTATCAAAGAGGCCGCACGCCTCGGCATCTCAAAAAACGCCCTAATCATCATGCTCCTTGACGAGGAGTTAAAAAAACGAGGAGTCACATTAACCCCAGAAGATTATGAAGAAATCGCCCACGAAATGCGCAAAAACAAGCAGCGTCGCAATGCGAAGCGCTCTGGTTCTTAGGCTTAAAAAGTTCGCCCAAAAGGATGGGCGCTCAGTGAACAATGCCATAGCTTTTCTTTGCACGGAAGGTTTAACAAACCTTTCTAAAAACCGTTCTTTTGCCGAGCAGGTTTAACAAACCTTTTGCCAACCCCAAAAACCCTAAGCCCGCGCAGTCCATAGGGTAACCCAATCCGCGTTCGCTCTGGTCCGGTAAACCAAAAATTAACCATCTGCGGGCTACTCATGCCCAATTCAGAAAACATCTTTTAAATTATGTCCAAAATTATCACGCGCTCCGTTCACCTGGCCGATATTCGCATCGATGGAGGAACCCAAACCCGCATCGCCCTAGACACTGAAACCGTCTCCGAATACGCCGAGCAGATGGATGCAGGGACGAAATTCCCCGCCGTTATCGTATTCCATGATGGCTCTGATTATTGGATGGCAGACGGGTTTCACCGCTTCCATGCCAGCCGTCAATGTGGATACGTTGACATCCTCGCAGAAGTCCACACAGGGACGCGGATTGATGCTCTTAAGTGTGCGCTGGGGGCAAACCGGGCAAACGGTCTGCAGCGGACGAACGCCGACAAGCGCAAGTGCGTTGAGATCGCCCTTAAGGAGTTTGGAGACATGAGCGACCGGGGGATTGCGGAGCTGTGCGGGGTGTCCAATGAATTTGTGGGCAAGGTCCGCCCTCAGGTGTCATTCGTTGACACCTCGGCGAAACCCACGCATCGCACCGGCAAAGACGGCAAGAGTTATCCAGTGAAGGCCAGCAAACCAACTGTCAAGGAATCCTTGCCGGTTCAGTCGGAGCCGCAGGCAAAGCCCGAGCCGATTCCAGTCCCGCGCTCTGTGCCTCTCCCGCCATCCGATGGCCTCCAATATGCAGCAATGGCAATCATCGATCTCGAAAAGATTCAACCCGACGACTCCCAGCGGATCGCCGCGTTTGAAAAAGTAACCCGCTGGATAAATGCAAACAAATAACCAACCAAAATAATATGGCTACCAACGAACTGAAAAAAACTAGTGATTACTCGATATTCACCCTCTCCTCGGAAAATCGCTCCGTTGAGAATGTCTCCAAGCTCACGGCAAGCATGACCCGTTACGGGTTTCTGCGCTGCCATCCTCTCCATGTCGTCCTGCGTGACGGAAAGCTAGTCGTTCTCGATGGACAACACCGACTCAAGGCGGCGAAGGCTCTTGGAATCCCCGTCTATTACGTGATCGAAAAAGACGCCAATATCTCCATCCCTGAAATCAACTGCGCGCAGCGCGCATGGTCGGTCAAGGATTTCGTCCACTCGTTTGCCTCGCAGGGCTTGCCTGATTATATTAAGCTCAAGGAGTTCGCGGAATCAAACGGCCTGCCGATGTTTGGAGCGGCATCTCTTTTGATCGGAAGCAACTTCGATTCCGGTAATACCGGCTCGAAAATCAGGAACGGAGAGTATCGCGTTCGGGATGAGCGTTACGCAAACTCTGTTGCGGCTGTCGTCCGCGCATCGGCGGAATACGCTCCATGGGCGCGGAATGGTTTGTATGTTTCCGCGATCTCGATGTGCCTTCGTGTTCGGGAATTTAGCGCACGGCAGTATATCGAGAAGCTCGGGAAGCACTCTTTGCTTTTGGTGCTTTGCCCGAATCGTGATGCCTTTCTTGATGTGATCGAATCCATCTACAACCGCAACAGCCCGAAAAAGATTCCGCTGGCATTTCTGGCCCGTCAGATGTCACGGCAGCGCGCTGTTGCGAAAAAGAAATAACTCCAAAACAAAGACCCCGGCCAGGCGGCAACCTGGTCGGGGCAATTTGAACCGATGAAGAACAACCAACAAGGGCTCGCCGGAGACAATACGACGGCAGCCAAAGAAATTCAAGCGCGAGCAATGAGCGGCCTAATCGCACGCCTCCCGATGGAGCACTATCTATCGCTCCAAGTCGCCGCAAAGATCGTCATAGATCAAGTCCCCGACCAATGCGCGCCGACGCAGACCTATACCGTGGAGTTTGCGGGCGATATGCTCAATATCCTGCGCCACTCGCTTGAGGAGATTTTGAAAGGGAGTGTGGAATGAACGTCATGGACAAAGGGTTATTCCCCCAAAATCGCGCAAGCCGAGCCGTTCCGGCCGCGCTTAAACATGGCGAGTGCGCAGACACAGCAAGGGCTCTCAGAGCATGGGCGGAAAAGCATCCGCAACGCTCGTCATGGAGCAAGCACAAGCCTGCCTTACGCAGCATTGAAGGGAGCGCGCAATGAGCGACCTGATTTTAGTTTGTCGCATCATTTGGAAAATAGCCTGCGGGTTTCAGTTCGCCGCAATCATGGGGGCGGCGTGTTTCCTGGTGTGGCTAGTGATCCATATCACGCTCCGCGTCATGGCAGCATCCAAGCGGCGCGACGAGATGGACGCCCGGCACCGCTACGAGATGAAAAAGGCCCGATCAGAATGGGCTAAGGGAAAGAGCCTGGAGGAATAGGTAATGGAATACCAACTCGAAGCCGTCTATCTGGACGGCAGCCGGGAGCGGTGGTCGCTGTTCGCAAGCTCGCCACTCCTAGCATCGCAGGAGGCTCAGGATTCCGCGCTCAAGCTCAGCGAGTCAGAGCCGGTAACTGTCTACCTGTTCGACGACAAGCAAATCTGCATTGGGGTTTATCGCTAATGACTAGCCAATATGAGGTTTTGCAGCCGTTTATAACGGAGAGAATCCGCGAGCTTGTTCGCGGTCGCCTACTCGAAGGTGTAAAATTCTTCGACTCTGGGAAGATCGCCGATGGATTCACCCGCTCCGACGTTAAGCTGGTCTTGTTGCTAGTATTATTGGCTAATCCTAAGGAGTATTTAAGCCTGGAGGAAATTGGAATATTAGAAAGCCGTCAACGGGTTTTAGCGTCAGATAAGCCGGTTTTAGCGTCAGATAAGCCGGTTTTAGCGTCAGTTAGAAAAAACAGCAAAAAACAGGGTTAGGCTTCACCTATCGAAGCAATGAGCACCAAAACAGACGACGATGATATTCGATTGGAAACCGAGATGCGGCTCAGGGGCGAGCGGATCGAAAATATCTCCCGCGAGTTCATAAAATCTGAATGCTCCACAGACATTCGCGGGGCTGCGGGGCTTCTGGGAATCTCAATCTCTGTCGCTCGCAAGTGCTCAAAACACTGGCCGGTGATGAATCTTGGGGGGCGCTGCTACCGATACCGAATTTCCGAAATTCTGAAATACCGCGACTCAAAAACCACCTACCCCAAACACTAGCCATGCCCCACGAAGTCACGCTACGCAACCCCCCATCATCGTTCCAGTGTTATGGGCTCAATGAAGCCAAACAACTCGGGCTTGTGGACTCCTGGGGAAAACCGGGAACCTACGATGCAATCTCAACCGTGTTCTCTAACGGCGAAGGAGTCCTATTGACCGAGTTCATCAAAGACAAGCCTGATGCAATCCTAATTTCCGCTGATTCGGACTCGACCACAAAAGATAAGCGTTATGCAATCACCGTTTATCGGCCAAAGGCGCGACTGGTCGCGATCCCACCGGAAGACTAGCGATGAACATTTCGTTTCCTCATCCAGACAGCGGCGAGTTGTTAGATGTTGAGTTTGAATATTACCCGGCGCTTCCCGGTCTTCGCGGGAAATTCGGTGAACCGGAGGAACCGGACGACGAGGAGAGGGTTTTGATTTTCAGCGTCACAACCAAAGGTGGTGAGCCGGTGGACTTCAAGGGGTTTGAGGAGCAGATCGAAGCCGCGATTCTCAGAAGTATTAAAGAAGCAGCAATTTAACCAACCAAAAACACACTTGAACAATTCCAAAATCCACACAGGCGACTTCATCGCAAAGTCAGGATTCACGTACGACTTCGAGGAGATCACCGGCTCCCTCGACGCCAGAGACTACAGCAAGCGTGCAAGAGATGATAGTGGCGTATCGCACCATCACCGGGGCATGTAATGCCGGGGTTTCGCACTTCCTATGCAGCAAAAACTACAAAGGAAGGGTATCCGTTGGCTTTGTCATCAAAGAAACAAAAGGCCATTACGGACACGAAGCATTCCGCTCGTTTTTTACTAACAACACTTTGAGCGGGCACCCTACTCCGTAGGGATGCCGCGCCGGGGAGCTGGTGTATGGGCCAGGCAGCCACGAGAGCCAGTAAACCCCGGCACGCTCAATATTTTACAAAACAGAAATATGGCAACGAAACTAAAAGCAAAAGACCCGAAGGCGGCGACACCTTCAAAACCAAAAATGCTGATCTATGGGAAACCCGGCGTCGGCAAAACATGGCAAGCGTTGGATTTTCCTCGCTGCTACTACATCGATACCGAAGGCGGTGCCGATCTTGCCCACTACACGGAGAAGCTGATTAAATCTGGCGGCGTTTACATGGGGCCAGGAGACGGTGCGCTTGATTTTCAGACTGTGCTCGAACAGTTCCAAGCCCTAGCAACTGAGAAGCACGGATTTAAAACCGTCATCGTAGATAGCATCTCCAAACTATTCGCAACGGCGATCGTGCAGGAGGCCGAACGACTGGAAAGAAACGGGGAGAAAAACGAATTCAGCCGTGACAAGAAGCCCGCAATCGCGTTCATGCGCCGCCTGGTTTCTTGGGTTAATCGTCTGGACATGAACGTTCTTTTCATTGCCCACAGTAAGAGCGAGTGGGGGCTCGACGGAAAGGGAGAGCGCACGGAGATTGGGCAGACGTTCGACTGCTGGGACAAGCTGGAATACGAGCTTCATCTCGCGCTTGAAATAACCAAGCAGGGGCCGAGCCGCAAGGCGCGCGTTCGGAAATCCCGCCTGCTGGGATTCCCTGACGGCGATGTTTTCGCGTGGGCTTACGAACGTTTTGCGGAACGCTATGGCAAAGACATCATCGAGGCCGAACCAACGACGATCACGCTCGCCAATCCTGAACAACTCTCGGAACTAACGCATCTGCTGTCCGTCGTGAAGGTTGATCCCGCCACAGTGGAGAAATGGAAAACAAAGGCGGGCGCTGAGACGTTCGATGAGTTCACCCAGGAGCAGGCCGACGGCGTGATTTCCTATCTCAAAAAAACACTAACCAAATAACTAGCTATGCAGTTCAAACCCAAAACAGAAAAAGAAATTGCGACGGATGGACTCCTTGAAAAAGGGGAATACGACGCCGAGGTGATGTCAGCAATCGAGGGAGTCAGCAAGAAGGGGAACCCGATGATGACTGTCAAGATGCGCGTTTTCCGTCCGAATGGTGGAGAGGCTCATATATTCGATTACCTGCTCGAAACAGTCGCCTACAAACTGCGACACTTCGCCTTTGCGATTGGTCTTGGTTCGCAATATGAGGCGGGCGCGCTCGACGCAGAAGATTGCGTGCGCCGGTCCTGCGTTGTTGTTGTCGGTATCGATGACAAGAACAAGGACTTTCCACCTAAAAACGTCATCAAGGATTACGTTGTTGAGGAGGAAGAGAAAGCAAGCTCAGAGCAGGCTCCTGCGCGCTCGATACCCAAGTCGGATAGTGAAACCGGCCTTGAAGTAGAGGAAGACGACATTCTTTGGTAGGCCGCACCATTTAGCGGGTCCAATCGTCTAAAACAACGGACAGTAGGGCCCGCTAAACCCAAAACTTATGATCGAAAAAACATTCACCGCAGAAGCGACTTTTGGCGCACTTTACGCCGCAGAAAATTGGTGCCGAGATAGCGGGATCTCCACTGGTTCGCTATGCAGGGACGAGCCAGTCTGTTTGATGTGGGGGGATAGCTATATTGCCAAATGGAGGAACCTGACTGGCCGCGAGCGCAATCAGTGCCATGGACGGATGACATCTCCCAATTTCCGCACCGGGCCAGTGACAATTCGGATCGCTGAAAAGGATGAATGCTTCGGAGTGACGGGAGGGGTTTTATGAAATTCACCGGACTCCTCCCGAATCACATTCTCGAAAAAATGAACCCGAGCGATAGGCCAAAAGGCAAGGCGGGCATGATTGCTGCGGAATGCGGCGAGGCATACGCACTCAAGAGCGAGCGCGATTTGCAAAACCTGATCGCCAACGAGCTTTTGCGGCGGGGTATCTGGTTTACGCGCTCTGCAATGAACAAGCGGACCACAAACACCGTAGGAACGCCCGATTTCCTTTTCTGCGTCCATGGCCTGTTTTGCGCCGTGGAGGTCAAGCACGCGGCGGGGAAGCTCCGCATGGAGCAATCCCTGGCCCTCTCTGAGATTCGCGTGAACGGAGGGCGGGCGGTGGTTGTTCGCGGGTTTGAGGAGTTTGTCCAGTTTTTGAAGGAGGCGGAGGGATGACCACTCAACCTAAGTTTCATCTTATCCGCGATCATTTCCAGAATTTCAAGCCCTGCGCGATTCCTCGCGCCCAACTAGTCATCGCCGACATACCCTACAACATCGGGAAAAACGCACATGCCTCTAATCCTGATTGGTATATCGATGGCGATAATACCAATGGGGAAAGCAATCTGGCGCGCAAAGAGTTTTTCGATACAGATAAGGATTTCCGCATTACGGAGTTTTTGCACTTTTGCTCCACCCTACTCGCGAAGGAGCCAAAGGAGGCCGGTAAAGCGCCCTGCATGATTGTTTTTTGCGAGTTCGAGCAGCAATTCGAGCTGATAGAGAAGGCAAAGAAATATGGGCTGAATAAGTATATCAGCCTGGTCTTTCGCAAGAACTTTTCGGCGCAGGTTCTCAAGGCAAATATGCGCGTCGTCGGCAACTGCGAATACGGGCTGATCCTGTATCGCGATAAGCTCCCGAAGTTCAACAACGAGGGCAAAATGGTATTCAACTGCATCGACTGGGAGAAGGATACGGATACGCCGAAGATCCACCCGACACAGAAGCCCGTGAAGCTCTTAGAACGGCTAATTCGGATTTTCACCGACGAGGGCGACGTTGTGATTGACCCATGCGCAGGGAGCGGAACCACCCTTCTTGCGGCGATGAACTGTGGGCGTCCCGCATACGGATTCGAGATCAAAAAGGACTTTCACGGCGCCGCCACAAAATTGCTAGAGCGGCGGAAAACTGAGCTTGAGGAAATAGCTAGGCTTGGATTTTCGCCCACAAAAATTGGAAACGGAAACCCGACTCTTTTTGATGCCGCCTAAGACTATGACTACTCAACCCCTATGCGCCTGCGGCTGTGGCCAGATCGTCCCGCTGCCACGAGAGAAGCGCCGCCCACAGGCAAGATTCCTGGTCGGCCACGCGAACAAAATGAACGCGAACGCACCCCGCCCAAAGACGAGGCGCCGGAGTAAATGCGGAGTGAGGGAGCGCAAGCTGCACCTTGGAGAACCTGTATGATCTGGCTCAATCTCAACGTGGCAATTCTGGATTCCCCCGAGGTCGTCGGCGCCGAACCCGTCGAGCGCGCAACGTGGCTTTTTCTGCTTCGGTTTTGCGTCGGCCAGGAGAACGGCGGACGCATCGCGGGGTGTCGGAATTGGAAAGATCGCCAGTGGCAACAACTGGCCCGCGTAACCCAAGCTGAGACCCAAGCTGAAACCAAGCTGTGGGTGTGGGATGGTGATGATCTGATCGTATCTTTTTACCCCTCCGAAAAAGAAGAGGAAATAGCGGCGAAACGGAGCGGAGGCGCTAACGGAGGTAAAGTTCGGAGTGAACGAAAGGCACAGGCCTCCAGGGAAAACGGAGCAAAAAACAAAGCTGAACCCAAGCTTAACCCAAGCTTAACCCAAGCTGGAACCCAAGGGAAGAGAAGAGAAAGGAAGAGAAAGGAAGAGAAAGGAATGGAAGTAGGAGCGTGTTCCGCTGTCGCGTCACCGACTTCGTTTGAATTGGTTTCTGGCGTCGCTGAAAAACCGAAGCAGAAGAAACCGAAGCAGACCCCGGGGCAGTTCATCGAGTCGCTGAAACTCAACCCCGCCTTCCGTCACATCAACATGGAAATCGAACTTGGAAAAATGGATGCGTGGCTATCGACCCGCCCAGGAAAACAAAAAACGCCCCGCTTCGTCGTTGCATGGCTTAACCGGATTCCGGCACCTCTGCCCACGCAGCAAAAACCGCAGACCGACACATCGAAACTCAAGGGGGGCGTTCTTTGAAAACTACCAACTGCCCAAAATGCGGAAATGAGTTTGAATACGAACCGGTAATGCTCCTCGGTCGGGAGTTCGGATCAAAACGGCTCTGTGGTCCCTGCATGGAAATTTCCAATACCGAAGCCGGAGAAGAACAACAGAAACGGATCATTTCCGAGCGCAGCATGGCATGGGAGGCCATTTGCCCGCCGCTCTACCAAATGACACGCCAGGACCATCCCGACCTCAACGCGGCGATTTTAGCCGAGGTGCTAAAATGGCACGATAACGGCGATGGGAAAGGGCTCTGTTTGATCGGACCGAGCGGGCGATGCAAAACGCGGATTATAATGCTCCTGGCAAAACGGCTGCATTTTGAGGGCGTGAACGTCTATTTCACCGCAGCAACTCGGCTTGCGTGGGCGTTTCAAAACCAAACCGGCAACGATCCCCGCAACGGAGAGGCGCGAGACGCCATCATCAAGGCGCAAAAATGCCGCGTCCTGGTCCTGGATGACGTAGGCAAGGAGAAGTTCACGGAAACGGTAGAGCGAGACTTCTACGACCTGGTAGAGCAGCGCACGAGCTACCTACGACCGACACACTGGACGGCAAACGCCACCGGGCCGCAACTGGAGGCGATGATGTCCGGGGATCGCGGCGGCGCAATCATGCGCAGGCTGCGGGAATTTACGGAGGCAATCGCGGTATAACTAAACAATTTCAACACCAACCAAATGAATAATCCTATGACACCACACCCACACCTAAAGCCCGGCTACGTCGGGAAACTCAAGAACGGCGATGACTATGAGTGCTTCGCCACGGATATATATGATGCCCCAGTAATAGGACGACGCAGAGCTAACATGAAAGATTGCTGGAAGCTGGTCTATCACCAAGCAGACGGAACGTGTCATTTAATGGCTCATTACGACATCGACCTCCCTCCCGTCGTCGAATGGGACTGGAGCACAACGCTGCCGTGGTTTAACGCGCTTGCGGCTGATAAGCGTTCGGATGGAAGCTATATCTGGTATCTCTACGCGAAGAAGCCGACACTATTCATGTGTCAAGATGGATTCTATCCGCAAGCGGGCTATCTCTACATCCCTCCCGAATACGCACCGAAGGGCTACACCGGCACAGCCGCCGCCAGTCTCACCATGCGGCCAGGGTGGAAGGAGGAAGGGAAATGAAGACCGCGTGCATCGTCGCTATTGCAATAGTAGTCGGACTGTTTCTGACAGAAGTGTTCAGCGTGAATCCGGTCTATAAATTATATCCAGCCACCGTCCGAAAAGTTGTTAAAAATCCGCCATGGCATTATGTCGGATGCGATGAAATGACCCTCATTCGGTTCGATGACGGATTTGCCGATGAAATGTCAGGAAACCGAGGTGAACCTGGAGATAGGATAATGGTCTATCGCCAGTGTGGTACCAGCTCGCTCTTTGGGATTCTCGGGAAGGAGGAAACCAAATGAACAACGGAGGCCCAGCATTTCCCATCTGGACAACGGAGGACGACCACGGAAGAAGTTTGCCAAGAGAAGAAACACAGGGAATGACCCTGCGTGACTACTTCGCGGCGAAGGCGTTGCAGGGAATGATGAACCAGCCTGACTACGAAACCTATCCCGGAGACGTGAACGCCCCGAGTGCCGACCTGCTTATCGCGAAGTGGCGTAAGGGGATTTACGCCCGCTACGCCAACGTTAGTTACCTCATTGCAGACGCCATGCTCGCAGAACGTGAAAAGGAGAACAAATGACACCCATTGTTTCATTTATCGTCGGCTGCGTGGTCGGAGTTATAATTGGAATTTTGTTAGTTATAGCAATTATCTATTGGTTTAGCGAACTTGAACGCCTAGAGCTTGAAACACGCTGTAACACAAAAAAGACAGGGGAGAACAAATGACACTGGAAGAAAAACAAATCGCTATATGGTTGGCACTTGGCTGGCACCCAACACCAGTCGGGAACTGGACACACAATCCAGCAGGTATTCCATCGGGCGAGTTTCCCGCATTCTGTAACCCGCCGGGTTTGGAAGACCCGCTTAACGACCTCAACGCCATGCACGAGGCCGAGAAGACTCTGACAATAACTCAGCGTATAAAATATACAGATGAGCTTATGCGGATTTGGACCGGCAGAACCGATAGAGCAATCCCTAACTGGATGTGGATTCACGAGGCCGCCGCATCCCAACGCGCCGAAGCCTTCCTCCGCACCATTCACCTTTGGAAAGACTAACCATGACCACACCCAACGAAACAGAACTTGTTGCATCTGCATTGCGACGATTGAAGGATAAACCATGTGCATTACTGCGTCTTGACTATGACGGAACACCAGCATGGGATGCACCCTCAATTTGTGACCTACCGGTGTTCCATGCTAATGAGTTGGCGGCGAGGGTTCCTGACGAAAACCAATGCCCGTGGGTAGCTCTTTATCCATCAGACAAACAAAATGACGGCTGGCGGTTTAGCCGTCTCTATACGGAGGCAAAAGAATGACCACACCCAACGAAACACCAACGCCGAGGACTGATGCAGAATCAACCTGGATTATGTCGATCAGTCAGATAGGTGGTTTTTATGTCCCTTCAAACTTTGCGCGCCAACTTGAAGACGAACTCACGAAAGCCAACACGGAGATCAGACGGCTCAAAACTGAACTGGAAATAGCATACACCCCGGAATCCAGAAACGACCACGCATTATGAATGAAACACCACTAACAGACGCGCTCCAAGAGGACTGGGAGGAATGGTATAAATATAGTCACTCACACCGCGATGACGCCCCGAGCGATCCATGGGACCATGCCCGCGAACTCGAACGCGAACTCTCCCAGATGACACAGGAGCGGGATGCGCTTCATGTCGAGTATGAGAGTCGGGCTATTTGGATTCGGGAAATGAACCAAATCCTCGGCTACGATAACACAGACGGATACCACAGCGAACCGGCTCCGCATGAAATCGCAACCGATTTGGTTGCCGAGCGCGACACCCTCCGCGACAAGCTCCACGCAGCCGAAGCGGATAAGGAGAGGATGGAGGCGATTGAAGCACAGAAGATGCTCGTTATGGAGGACGACGGATTCGGAAAAAAGAAATGGGTTGTAGAGACAGACGCAGATACGTTTTACGGCGATACGGCCCGCGAAGCCATAGACGCAGCCATGAAAGAGGGAGGGGAGAGGTGAGCGAAGCATTACCAGGTGACATCATCACTGAGAGCGGCGTGAACGTGAGCGCGTATCGGCGCGACCAGACGAACGCGGAAATGTTGGGGGTTCAGCCAAAGCCGGAAAATATCGGCAAGAAGATCATCGTCAACTTTTCTGGAGGGCTTTGCTCATTCTGGGCCGCGAAACGCGTAGTCGCTGCCTACGGGAAAGAAAACACGATACTGCTTTTTGCGGACACGTTGATCGAAGATTCCGATCTCTACCGGTTCAGTGACCAGTGCGCAGCACATCTCGGCATCCCTATTACGCGAATTTGCGTTGGTCTTACGCCATGGCAGTTGTTCCGCAAAGAGGGATTGATTGGAAATGCACGGTTTAAGATTTGCTCCATCCGACTCAAGCGCGAACCTCTGAACGCATGGATGGAGTCGCACTACGAGATGGACAAGAGCCAGAGCAACGCATTTTTCCAGGATGGCGTCATTGCCCTCGGGATGGACTGGAATGAATCGCATCGAGTCCAGCAGTTCCAGGCCGCGCATCCGACCTGGTCGCTGCTAGCCCCGATGACGGAAGCTCCGATCTGGGACAAATGCCGAATGATCCGAGAAACGGAAGCTTTGGGCATTGATATACCTCGCGCTTACAGGCTCGGATTTCCTCACAACAACTGCAAAATGCGGTGCGTGGCGGCGGGAATCTCCCACTTCGTGCATTTGTTGGCTGTAGACCCAGAGGGTTACAATGAGTGGGAGGTTGAAGAGCTTGTGACGCAGGATGATTTCAGGAAGCGCGGCATTGATGATTCCTTCACGATATTGAAGGATCGCAGAGGAGGAACCACAAAGCCGCTTTCGCTCAGGGATCTGCGATTGCGCGTTGAGGCTGGCGAGAAATTCCCAACGGATGACTGGGGTGGTTGTGGATGTAGCTTAATGGAGCCACCAAAGGAACCAGAACCGCACCATTGCGGCCAAGACGCGGGAGGGGAAGGATGAGCGAGACATTCACCAGCCAGATCGGGCGCGTGTGCGTCGGCGTGGAAATTGGCGGCAAGGTTCACTTTGTAAATCTCCCACAAGACCGACTGAGGATGCTAGTATCTATGGCCGCAGGGCTAAGCGATGACGGCAAGGTTCCGGTAATCGAAGCGCCGGAGGGATTTAGGTTCGCAATACTAGGAGAGGAACAACCATGACAGACACCCTCTTTGATCTCCCAGAGCAAAAGAGTCCTCGCCTACTCTGGATTGAGAAACACGGGATCGAAACGCTCCACGTACCATACGAAGACGAGTCCGGCATGGATGTCGGGTGGTATGCCTGGAGAATCAACGATGGGGAGTGCCTAGACGAGGTAATCCATTACGGGCACGAATACGGATTCGGTGCCACAGAGGCCGACGCCATCACAGATTGGTCCAGGAAGAACGACGTGAGGCTATGGAACGAGGAGAAGGTATGAAGAACTCGTGGATTATGGCGATGTTCCTCTGGGCTGGCATCGCAGAGTTCTTTGCATACAAGGCTGCAATGATTTCCGGCGCGAGCACGAGCAGAAGACCTGGTGCGTTCATATTCACAGGGTTCGGCTTTGGATGAGAGAGGAAGCGGCAATATCAAAGGTGATTTGACACAACTCCACGCGCTCACTATTGACGCGCCTCGCGCGCGCGTAAGATTATCCATGCAACAAAGGATTCCGAGTAACCAACATGCCAGCAATCAAAAACGAGCAGGAGCAGGCTAGCGATAGGCGCGCTATCTCGAAGCGCCGTAAGGAGTCAAAGGCCCCATTGCAGCGCAAGTGTGGATATAAGGAGCGCAGGTGGGGTGATGACTTCAATGATGTGAGATTAGCTTGTGAGCGAAAGATTGCTGAGTGGGAACGGTTGGGGATTATCGCGCCTAGAGCTGATGTGAGAAACAATGATTGGATTTTTGCATGAGTGGCGAGATTTATACATACCAGACTACCCCGGTAGGGAATCTTTTAGGGGTGGATGACGGCACAGAGGTCCAACTAAACTCGCCCTCCTTTCTCATGTGTGAGAATTTGAAACGAAAAAGCACAAAATAATTCAAAACTTGGCTAACTTTATACATTTTCTCTGTCATTTCTGAAAAACCGATAGCGCCAATCCTATTTTTTCTTGTTCCTTAATCCTGTGAATAAGCCCAAGATATCCCAGAAGCGCGGCCCTGGCCGACCAAAAAGCGAAGCATCCCTTAGCTTTGGGAGCCTGGCTGCCGCAGCGAGTCACATCGGAGATGGATGCAGCGTTGACTTGCTAAAGGCAGCAAAGAAGGCGGGATGTCCGGCTTTTCGCCAGAGCCGGATTTACGTCGCGGAGCTTACGGAATGGCTCAAGGAAAACCCAATCGATCCATCGAAAATCCAAACGAAGGAGAAGCTTCAGATCCGCAAGTTAACAGCAGAGTGCCTGGCTAAAGAGCGGGAGAACGCCGTCGAAGACGGAAAGCTAGTGGCCATCGAGGAGGTTGCAGCAATCAACGCTAAAGTGGACGCAGATGTCGTCCGCTCGATTATTGAGTCATTCGGAAACGATGCCATGATTCAGGGCCTTGTTGGGCTATCCTTCGCGGGGATTAAGGCTGCGCTGACGGTTGCCGTGGATTCCTGCCTCGCGGAAATCCACCTTCCGTCAAACGCCAATGCACCCGCTTGAACAACGGAGACGGACTAGCTATGCGCCAAGGGATCGCAGGGGGCTCAGAGAGTGGTCCCGTGGAATAAAGCTACCCTCTGCGTATTCATTCAAGGGCGCATTCGATCCCGATCTCTCCCCGTGGCTCCTTCGGCCAATGGAGATTTGCGATGACCCATTAATCCGAATGGGGACGCTTGTGTCTGCTGTACGAACAGGGAAAACGCTAGTCGGTGACTTATTTCATTCCAAAAAAATCGCGACAGACCCGGCTCCTGGAATGTTCAACATCGGGAACGACAAGGACGCGGAAGAGCACGCCAAGCTTCGATTTTTACCGCTGCTTCATGCCATTCCATCCGTGGCTGCCAAATTCACCGGGAGCAGATTCGACACGACCAACTCCCTCGTGAAATTCACGGACGGGAGCTATATCATCATTCAGGGGCTCTGCAACCCTAACAACTTCGATTCGAAGGGCATTTGCTGGATTGTCAACGACGAGGGCCACAAAGCCCCTGCCGGGAATCTGGACAAGGCGAGAAGCCGAACGGACGACTTCCGTCACAAATGCAAGGTCATCAACATCTCCCAGGGAGGAATGGCCGGGGATGACATGGACGTGCTCTATCATCGTGGAACCATGGAGGAGTTCGGGTGGACGTGTCCAAAGTGCGGAAAGTCCCAGGCTTATCAGTGGAGGGATACCGATGGGGAATTTCGAATTAAATGGGACTCGAACGAAACCACGAAGCCGGATGGGAAATGGAACTACGACGAGATGGCGAAGACCATCCGCTACGAGTGCGAAAATCCAGAGTGTGATTTTGCGTTTCGGGATGAGCCATCTGATCGGCGGAAAATGACCTACGAATGCAGCCATTACCTCCCGCCTAAAAACCCAATCGCGCCACGCGACACGGCAAGCTGCCACTGGAATCAACTCTGTGTTCCGTGGATTCCCTGGCGCGAGATTGTGATTGATTGGCTCGAAGCGATGGCTGGTTATGAGCTAGGCGACACATCAAAGCTCAAGAATTTCATTCAGCGCCGCCTTGCCGAGAGCTACGAGGAGATGGACATCCGCCCATCGAGCGACGAGCAGGGCCCGCCATCTGATTACGTTTTTGGAGATGATTGGGAGGACGAATCGCAGCGGTTTATGACGGTTGACTTGCAGGAAAAAGGCGGCCGTCACTTCATCGCGGTTGTGCGCGCGTTCGCGCAAGATGGCCGTTCCAGGGCTCTTTGGGCGGGTAGGCTGGAGACATTCGAAGCCATCCACGAGAAATCAGCAGAGTTCGCAATCCAAGGGATGCGGGTAGGCCTTGACACGGCGCACGACACATTCGAGGCTCAATCAGCTTGCGCTCGCTATGGGTGGGTGTCCCTACTCGGAGCCGATGACTCCGGGTGGAATCATTTTGACAAGGCGGCCAATACCAAGCTGTTCAAGCCGGTCCAGTTCCCGGCTGCAAAAATCTGGATCGGAATGGGTACGAAGGCGCAGGCGGCCCGAAAGTTTTGCTATCACTTCCGATGGTCTAAGCCAACTTTCAGCGACATCCTACACCGCCGAATGTCGGGAAAGTCTCTGTATTGGGGTGTCCCTGATGACATTCAGGACGTTTCGAGCTACACAGACCCAAACGACGAAAACGGGCAACGGCAAACCAGCTATTGGCCGCAGATGCGCAGCTATCAGAAAATCAAGAAGCGCACAAAGGCGACCGGAAAAGAGGAGGCGAAGTGGCAGAAAATAGGAAATCGACATGACCATTTCCGATCCTGTGAGCTGATGTTGCTTGCGATGGCAACGATCGGCGGATGCTTAGGGGGCGAGTCCGCAAAAGTAGTTTGACAGTTTTTCGTGCGCTGCCCATTGCGGGATTTGTGAGGGCCTATAAAGTCGGCGGCAATGTCCGATCTCCCGCAGGGAATTTTCCTTGATCTCGCCATCGAAGACGTTACGGAAATCCGTAACGCCGCAGTTGACTTGCTCAAGGAGGGGAAAACACTCATGTCGGGATCTTCGGGAGGTCAGAACTTCACGAAGCAAATGCCGATGTCGATCGAGAAGGTTCTTATCGAGTGTCGGTATGCGATGAGCTTTTTGATTGGGCGCGGCCAGGTTCGGCGCGTCAGAACGAGTTTCAACCGTAACTTTGGAGGCGATCCGTATTATGGACAATAGTATCGCCATTCCTGAGTCCTGCGGGGTTGCCGTTCGCCCCTCTTGGATTGCGCGAGCTATCGACTCTGCCGTTGCGGCAATTTCTCCTAGGGCCGCCCTTGGTCGTCGAGACGCCAGGACAAAGCTCCAGTATGTTGCGGCGCTCCCCACAAAAGACCGCCAAATGGCGGCCAGGATTCCATTTTCCCCAAACTCTATCCGCTATCAGATGGACCGCGTATCCCTCATGTTTGAGGCGCGCGACCTTACGGAAAATGTCGGTTTCGCAAAGGGACATCTCCGTAAGGTTCAGCTTTACGGAGCCGGGACGCTCGCCTATGAGCCAGACACTGGAGATGCCGGGATGGATAGTGAAATCACAGAGTATGTGCGCTGGTGGATGGCGTGCGCGCATATTGGGCTAAAGCACACCTTTCCTAGGCTGGTTCAACTCGCGTTAATGGGGATGACCAGGGATTGCGACAGCCTCCTAGTATGGGTGCGCGACGAAGACAGGGAACTGCGTCTTCAGCTTGTCGAGGCGGATCAGATTGGCGAACTATTCATGCCAAAGAACACGCCAGGGTATGTATCGGGAGTCTATCTAAATTCTGACGGTAGTCGGGCGGGGTTCCATGTCTACGATCGCGTGGGGGAAATGCAATACGCCAACCCTCAAATCATCGAGCCGTGGAATGCCAATTTCTTTATCGATCCGATGCGGATGCAGGAACGCGGTATCACCACGTATGAAACCTGCATTCAAAACATTCGCGATAAGTTCGAGATCCTGAATTATGAGAAAATCATCGTAAAGGATATCTCCACGACCGGAATCATTACCTACACGCAACGCGGTGCTGCCGATGAGTTTGATTTTGATAAAACCGAAACCAATAGCGACGGCAATGTGTCGTTTATCAAACACGCCGAAAGCGGGATTCGGGAATACATGGGCATCGGCGAAGAGGCAAAGGTCCTCGAAAGTAACCGGCCGTCTCCGACGTTTCAGGGGTTTCTCAAGGTTCTCGACACAGAGAATTGCCACGGGCTCAATCTTCCCTACGGTTTTCTCGTGGACCCAAGCGAGCCCACGGGCGCGGGGATTCGCGTCATCGCACACATTGCCAACCGTGAGTTTGAGCGCATTCAAAACGATGTCGTTTCGCCGATCCTGACTAACATCATTGCCGTCAAGCTACTTGATGCCGCAGAGCGCCGCGTTATCTCTAGGCATCCTAATCTTTTACGCGGTCAGTGGATGTTCCCGCCCCCTCCAACCGCAGACGCAGAGCGGGAGAGTGATATTTCCATTCGGGAGGTGCGGGCGGGGCATTCCACATTCACCCGGGAATACGCAGAAAAGGGACTTAATCGCCGCCGCGAGTGGAAGATCAAAAAACAGGAGGCCGTAGACCGGCATTTCATGGCGCACGAAGCTACGCAAGAACTCCGCGCCCTCGGCGTTACCGATACCGTCTCGCCTGACGAAATCGCCGCCATGAGCGATAACCCGCAAAACGACCCGGATGCAGACGGCTTGATTTCGGGCGATGCAACAAAGGCGATCGCCGCATCTGCTGCCGCACCGTCAAATCCCAAAAGATGAGCACTCGCCTATTCAAAGCATCAGAAAAGAAACCCTCTGTTGATACTAAAAACGGTATCATTGAAGGCGTTTCCGTGATGACCATCGGCCCCGCTCTCGGGCATGGGATCGACATTGACTCGACCGGATTGCACCAATGCCTAGACGCGTGCCTAGCGCATGGCGATGAGGGCGTAAAACTGATCTATGTCCACACCGGAGATGATGACTCCGGCCAGATCCGGGACATCGTTGGCTCAGTTAAAAACTTTCGGATCGAGGGGCTGAAACTGCTCGGGGATGCCTACTTGCTGGCATCCGCTCCGTCTCGCAACTTCATATTGGAGCTAGCGGAAAAAATGCCTTCAGAGTTCGGCTTATCGGTCGAAACCGAGGGAGAGCATGAGTCCATCCCCAACACCAAGAAAAAACTCTACCGATGCACGGACATTTCCGCCATCGCGTTAGTGCCGAGGCCCGCGGCGAACCCAACCGGGCTATTCACCCAAAAGAAAGAAACCAAAATGGACGAAGAACAAATGAAGACCATGTTTGGTGCGATGCTCTCGGAGGCACTAACGCCGATCTCGGAGCGTCTCGCTAAACTCGAAGAAGGCGAAGAAAAGCCCGAAGATGAAAAGCCTGATGAGGAACATCTCGAAGAAGGCGAAGAAAAGCCCGAAGGCGATAAAAAGGAAACCGGCGAAGAGAAAATGTCTCGCATCGCCAACAGGGCCGCGAACGCCGTCCTGACCAAGTTCACCGCGCAGCTCGGGCTCAAGAAAGCCCCTGTTTCCGTTCCGAGCCATGGCGCCAAGGGTCGCACGAAGTTTGAGGCGCTTGTCGAGGAGGCCGCCCAAAATGGCGCGAAAAACCCGTTCTCCGCAACGGTCATGAAGCATCCCGACGAATACAACGAATACCGGGCGCAACTGGAGGGCAAACGCTAACCCATGAGCTACTACAATCGAACGGAAGGCGGATTTTTCACCGTCGCTATCGGAGCGACCGCGATCCCTCAATATGCTCGGATCAAAATCGGGACTGATGGCCTGGCGGTCGCGGCCGGGTTGACTGATTCCGGTGATGGAATTCTGGACCAAGCGGGAGCCGCAAATACCACAGGGATTCGTGCGCGTGTTGCAACCGCGCAGGGAACCGAATACGGGATCGCCAGCGGGGCCATCGCAAGCCCGGGCCTTGTGCTCTACAGCGCCGCCGCTGGTGCCGTATCCACCACGCAGGGGGCTGGTGCCGTCGTTGTTGGAAAGTCGCTTAATGCGGCGGCCGACACGGGCATCGTCACCTATCTGCAAAAAACCGTCGCCTAACAGAAAGGAACACTAACACATGTCCGCAAATACATACGCCAGCACCGCCCCGCGCGAGGAACTCAGCCTCGCTATCATGGAGGGTGCCGCCCTTAACAAGGCGATCATCTGGGATCAGATCCTGCCCCCGCTCGGTTTGACCCAGCGCACCGCCCACCTCCCGAAGCTCGGGATTGCAAACGCCGAACTGCATCGGATCATTCAGGATTTATCCGCGCCCGGTGCGGATATTCCCCGGATGACCGCGCAGATCGATGACGCCAACCTCAACGTTGCCATCCGCAAGCAGGAAATCGGAATCCCGCTTGAGGCTGAAATGGACTACTCCAAACTGTTTAGCCTGGAGTCGTTCTATGCGCAGCAACTCGGGAATAAAGTTCTTTCGCTTACAGCGGAATGGCTTACGGCTGCGGCCCTATTTAGCACCACTAACTTCGGCGCGGCCACCAACAGCACCGTAGCCTATACGGTTGCGAATAAGACCACCAATTCCATGATGTCCGATATCGTTGACGCGCTCAATCGCGTTCTCGATGCCGGGGAGCTTGCCGATACGGTCGTCATTCCTGCACTCGTTCTGGAGCGTGCTGCCGGATCTTCGAGCGTCACGGCATTCGTGCAGGGACAGCTTGCCGCTACGTCCGAGGTCAATGCGACGACCATTGAGCTTGCGCTTAAGCGGATCGGTTGGGATGTCAAAGTCTTCGTTGGTCGCGCTCAGTACAACAGCGGGGCAAAGGGAGCCAAGACGCTTACGCGCATTTGGTCCAGTTCCTACATCTGGGTTGGTCGGCGCGGATACAAAAATGAATCCACCGATGCGGGAATCCCGCTCCTGGATGGCGTTGGTCAGACCCCGTATTGGCTCGATTACGGCCTCATGGTTGGCGAAAGCTACCTCGATCAGCCGCGTGAGCAGCAAGTCGTTCGCGGCAAGATGTCGGGCAATCCGACGATCCTTAACGCGAACGCCGGAACCCTGATCGCAACTCAGTTCGCCTAAGATTATGGCCGACGATAAAAAACAACCGCAGGTTCAGCCCGCGAAATACAAGTCGCTCGTTGACGGCAAGGAGTTCTTCCTCATCATCGACGGAAAAACGCACGTGCTGAAAAACGAAACGCACACTTGGAGCGGCACCGCATACCAAATGCGGCAGCAGTTCGAGAAGGTCTAGCTAAGGCCGGGACGAAATCGCCCGGTGGGGTTTAATCCTCACCGGGCCCACCAAATGAGCAGCGACTTTTCCAACTTCATGGCGAGCGGTTTCCGTGAAACATCGCAGGTTGTTTCGGCGGGTGATATTCCCGCAACCCTGACGTTTGGGACCAATTCTGCAACCGGAACGCTTGGGCAACTGAAATCGGGCCGCGAGATGCGCAATGCAGGCATCATTCCGACCTTCGACGAAGAGTTCACGATTCTAGTCGAAGATTTCACTCCGCTCGGGGTGAAATTTGAAAGCAACGTGACAGTGAATGGTCGAAACCTGCGCATCAAAGACATCTCGTATCAGGGAGTCTTTGTCATGATCGGATTAAAGGAAATTCGATGACTCCTACTTGTTCCATCGACGCCAGCAACTTTTTTCACCTGGTCTTGGATTTGTCCGAGATCAGCGGAAAGACGTTCGAGGAAATCATCATAGACCAGGTGGCCGCATTGATGAAGGTTTGCATCCGGTTGACGCACTCCGCGAAGGTTGAGTCTATCGGGCGGCATGTGGATTTCATGAATCGAAGCGTCCGGATGACGGGGGGCGGTCCGTTGTTTAGCGTAAACAAGGGCAGGGAAAGAGAATGGTTGCGCACAGAGGACAAGAAATTTTACGAAGTAAAAAATTGGATGGTTCCAGGCCCTGTATGGGCGAAGGCGCTCATTCTGAAAAAGAAGATGGAAGAGGATGGGGTTGATTTAAAAACAGCCATAAAGGCACGCGGAGCATCGAAAAAGACATGGTATGACATCGCTGTCGCGCTGGGCCTTGGCGAAAAGGTGGGCGCACCTGGATACGTGAAGAATGCGGGAAAATTCCGTGGAGGATCGCTTCCACAGGTTGGATTCGCGGAAAAACTAATGGAGGTTGCCGCGTTCTACATTGAGGTCAGAAATGACAGCCTGCTGCTTCGCAATGGAGCCAGCAAGTATTTTCGCGGGCGCAAGGAGACGCTCGACGGATACAAGATTTTACAAAGTGCAATCGAGCAGCGCCGCGCTGCATTCAGGCGCGACTTGGAAAAGGGTGTATTTGATGACGTAAGCCTGCGCGCCAAACGCTACCCAGGGGTATTCGCAAAATGATAGCACCTAATTACGAAACAATTTTTGATGTTGAGACGCAGGTTGAGCTTGGAATCCAGCGCGCGCTTCAGGTTGCCGACTGGCGCATCGAAAACAACAAAATCCAGATCGCAATCCAGCGTGACGCCGGGCCACTTGATGGCGACGGAAACGAGACGAATCTCGTCACGCCTCGCATTGAGGTTCAACTCGTTCTAGGGGCGATTCAGGGTCACTACGGGAAAGACTCATTTGGGAGGATTTGGCAGGATGTTTGGCAAGCGTCTCTGCATTGTTCCGTCTGGACAAACCGCACAAACAACAACTCATTCCATGGCGAGTTGCGTGCGCGCATCCGTAAATTCCTGCGCTATGCCGAGAGCGCGCTCGGGCCTGATGTGATTCCATATCATACCCTTTCCAAAATCGCCGAATCCGGGACAACCCCGACCATCATGGCCGACACCAACATCGACCAGTCGGAAATCACATTTTCGTGCTTCGTGTCCGTTCGCTCGGACGCGTGGCCCCTAACCCAAAACTAACAAAAAAACACCATGCCTACAGCACCCGGAAATACCTACAACGACGGCGGATTACGATTCGGCACCCAGAGTGTCAGCATTGACACTGGCGGTACAACTACTGGCGGAACCTATACCCCCGAGATGCAGGATTACATCCTCGAAGCGTTCTCGCTCACGCGCGGAACGAATTGGGCAGAGTCCGCAGATGAAAACGGCGTGCCCAACAAGCAGCACGGGCGCATCACGATTCCGACTGGAGACGCGACGCTGCAGCTTGAAAACGAGACAACCAAAAGCCCGGCCGTGTTCGCGGAGTTCATCGCCGAAGACATCAGCGGAAATAGCGTGACGTTGATCGTCTCCCAGGTTGGTGAAACCACCGGGAACGAAGCCGCCGCAAAGGTTACTATCTCCCTACGCAAAAAGATCAATACTACGGTATCCGCGAAAAAGCCCGCCGCGAAAAAGGAAGTCTAATATCCGCCCGTGGAACTCGATAAGATCCCAGGATTAAAGGAAGCGGTTACAGAGGCCGAAGGTCGTGAAGAGGAGCTTCGGGAGTTCGCATTCAGCGGGCTCTCGGAAATCATATGCGGCCTGGAGGTCGAACAGCTACGCATTCCGCACCTGCGCACCCTACTGTTTGCGAAGTCGCCCTTTATTTTGGGTGGCATCCTGACAGCGGAGTCGGCGGCGGCGTTCCTCTGGATCGTGTCGAGGGATTATAGGCAGGGCGACGGCGCGGCCCGTGATGCGTTTGTGATGGGAATCGGGATGCAGAAGCAGGACTGGATTGCTGGCATCCGCGAGTATCTCAACCGCGCATTCACGGACGCTCCGGGCGGCGGAAAGCCGGATGGGAAATCGCCCATCGTTTGCATGTCGGCCGTCTTCATCCATCGGATTGCAGCAGCCTACGGATGGACACAACCGCAAATTGACGCGATGCCTGTGGCGGCGCTTTACCAGTCCATGCGCCTGATCTCACTGGACGAAAACCCGAGGGCCACGTTTATCAACCGACTGAGCGACAAAACCCGCTGGCAAAAACTCAAGGAGTGGAAAATAGCAAATGGCTGGTGAAACAATATCCGCACGGCTAGGGCTCGACACGCAGAACTTCACGAAGCCCCTAATGGAGTGCTCTGCTATCTGGCAGCAGGAGCAGAAGAAGATTGCCCAGGCGGCGAAGGCTTCGTCTGACTCCGTTGCGCAGGCAGGGAAGAAGTCAGGCGGTGCGATGGACGCACTCAAGGGTGGGCTTGGGAAGATCGGGCAAATCCTCAGCGGGAGCTTTACGGCGATTGGCGGGGGTATTGTCGCGGCCATCGGAATTGATGCCGTCAAGGCGTGGCATGAAGCCGATAAACTCCACGCGTCGATGGCGGCGATAATCGCGATGCCCGCAACAGGCGCGAGCAGTATCGAGTCCCTAAATGCTGCACTCGCCCAAACAGACGAGGCCCTAGCGAAAATCCGTGACCGACAGAACGATGTCGGCGCCACGATGAAAACAAAGGTCGTGGATTCGGCCATCAATGCATGGCGGTTCGTCTCGCACTCAAAGGATGGAACAAAGGACAGCGGGGCGGAACTGGAGGGAGACGAAACCGATCTCCAAGAAAAGCGGAACAAATACATCAAGCTCCAGGCGGCAAAGAGGAGACAAATCGCCGCTGAGAACTACGAAACCGGCGCGCAATACAACGGCCAGGGTGAGCGTGAGCGCGTTGAGCGCGAGTTCAAAGAGTCCATGCGGGCGGCGTCCGAGAGCGCAGGCGGCGGGGATGATCTAAAGCAGGCCGCGGCAGACGACAGGGCGCGCAAACTGCGCGACATTGAGCGCAAAGAAGCCGAGATGAAGGCGTCGGGGCAACTAGCCTACGATCGATCCTACGGCCAAAAGGAGGCATTTTCAGGGTCTGCAAAAAAGGCAGAGCTTGAGGAAGTTGAGCGGAAGCGCGCCGAGGCGCAACGTCAGATTGCAGCAAAGGGAGGCACGGGAGCTAAGGAGGAAGCCTTTGCGGCAGAGCAGACAGCCCGCAACGAGATTGCGGCCATCGAGAAGAAATATAGGCTCGAAGAACAAGAGCTGGCGATGCAAAAACAGATTGCCGAGTTCTCCGGTCCGCTTGCAGATCGATCCATCAATGCGCTCCATAAGCAGGTTGAACTCATTCAGGAAAAACTAACACACACCGAATCGCTCAATGCCGAGGAGAAAAAGTCCCTCGAAACCCAGCTAGCGCAGGCGCATCTCGCAGAAAAAGACGAGAAGCGGAACCGATTGAATCAAGCCAAAGCCGCAGAGCAGGCGCGCATGGCATCAGAGGAGGGCGTTACCAGCTTCTCTGGATCGGCGCGACGGTCCGAAATCGAAGCAGCAAACCGCACGGCGCAGGAGAAAATCCGACTTGCAAAACAGCAAGGCGGCCCTGGAGAAAAAGACACGATCGCGGCGGCGAATAATCAGCGAAAGCTTGAGATAGCCCAGATTCAGAAAAAATACGATCTCGAATCGATGACCATCAAGGCGGAGCAGGAGGAAGCGACCTTTCGGGGGACGCTCTCGCAAATGGCCGTGCACGGGCTAGAGGTTGAGATCGCCATGTATAACCAGAGGCTTGCAGGTGCCAATCTCACAAAAGAGGAGCGCGAAGATATCAATTCCAAAAAGGCATCCACGCAACAAAGGCTCTTTGAGGCAGGTGTCGCAAATTACTTCAAATCTCCGCAGGAGAGACTGAACGAGCGCCAGCAAGATCGCACCAGGAAGCGTCATAATCGCCAATACGAGGCCGCCGGAGCCTCCGTAGCGTATGACATGGCGCACGGCGTCCAGATCGATCCAAATAGCCGCAGGGGAGCTATTGCCAAGTCGCTCCGAGATGGGACGTTCGGGGAAGACATCCAGGGTGGCGGTGACGGACAGATGACGGCATTCAAGAGCGCGTTGGATGAGTCCTCCGTGCTCCAATCCATCTGTGACAACGTAGGAATAAACAAATGAGTGCAGACTATTACAGAGGAGACGGAGACTATTCCGAGCGTTCTCAACATGGCCCCTGGATCGTCTCCCGCGACCCGGAAACGCGAGCGCGCCTATTTAAGCGCACGATGCGACAGGTCAAGGACCTGTATGTCCCGATGACACCGGCAGCATCGAATCACATTGACATCACCATCGGCACACAGGCCTCCGTGACGGCTTATTTCTACGAGGAAACGCAACCGCGCGACACCGGGGCTGGGATCATCGAGTTTGACGAGTTTTATGCCGAAGTGCCACAGCCGTTTACGGAGCCAACAACGACCGCCTACACCTACCAATGGCTTCGCTCCTATTGGGATGGACTGGCATCCCGGCAGGGTATCTACGAGCTGTCAAAATCCGCAAAAGCGATCACCGTCAATACGTTCGGAATGGTGGATTACGATGGAACGACAACGCTTGCAAGCAACATCGCGCCGCGTTACATCGACAACCCATTCGGCGGGACTGGCGTTCTGACGGTTGGCAACTTCGCATATCACAGCTCGCCAACCGCTGATGATATTCTCGCTAATGATTCCAAGCCCACACGATGGCATGGGCCGATATTCCGCCGATCTGAAGTATTTGTTGAACCGTTGTCGCTAGACGAGGCTACATCCTAATCCCATGTCCTGGATTTCACGATTCATAAAGGGGGATCGTAACAGAACCCCAATGCACGCGACCGCAGCAAACGAGATCGTGGATGGCCTGAATGTAATGCTAAACATGACGGTTTCCCCGGATTGGATGGGGGCTCTACGCTTTGGGGATCAAAACGCGATTCTTGATCTTGGATCGCTCGCGGCGTTCCTGTATCCAATCAACGACCTGCTTAAAGCTCCGGGCGCAGGAGGGTTCGCGCTTACGGCCGTCAACAACACGCGAGCATGGACGCAGTATGTCCAGTTTGGCGATAGCGCACAGGCATTTGTTGGCAAGGGATCGGATGGAATATTCAAGCTCACGCTTACGGATTCCGATGGAAACAAGAGCAACCTAGATGCGGGCGGATTGACTTTTACAGACTCGACACCCAAAAGCTGCGATCTCTCTATCACCGATTTAACGATGTCAAACGGAGAGGATTTGACAGATCTCTCGGCGGGGGAGTTGAACATTACCGGACCAAGCGCAAAGATCAAGGTGGGCGATGAAACCCAACTCAGTGATGATCTCCTAAAGATGGGGGCGACAACCGAATATGCCGACGATCATCTGAAATTTGATACGACCAATCTGAGCGAAGACTTGCTCAAGATGGGGAGCACGGAATACGCTGACGATCACATCAAAATCGGCGGGACTGTTGGTTCCAGTGGAGCTATTTTAGTAAGCGACGGAACTACATCCAAATGGGCCGATCTTAGTGCAGCGAATGGCGACATTCTGATTTATAACAATGGCTGGTATGCTCTAGGTAAGGGCAGCGATGGGGATGTGCTAATGATGCAATCCGGATTGCCAGCCTGGGTAACTCCCTCAACCTGTTAAACGATGGCACTCTGGACAAAAGACGGGAAACTTGTGGTGGATGGTGCCGGAAAACCGATTGATTGCGACGCGTGCCCTTGTCGCTGCCCAGGCACTCTGAATGCCGAATTTTCGATAACTAGTAGTGGTGGTAACGAGGGCTATACATTGACTATCGACTTAGGCTCTGTAAATACGGATGCCCTTGCAGCCAACTCTAATAGAGCCGGAACATGGACTATCACACGCGATCCCTATCCTGCACTTTCGGGGCCCCTAACTGTCTACATCAGTTGCGACCCGGTGACGGGTAATCTATGGGCGAGCGTTGATACCGAGGAATACATGGACGAAGCTGGCGCAAACGCCAGCATCGCATTCGGCCCGGGAGCCATGGGGGAGACGATAGCGGGGACCGCTGGCGCTACGGGTTGGGGATTTACGCTCAGCGGGACTGTAACCATAACCAAGGCATGACGAGCAATTTAGCATTTTGTAAGGCCCAAAACGCCTGTGCGATATGTCGTTCTAGTGCACAATTTCGACGGGGGTTGAATCTGCCGGAAATATGCCCGAGTGGATTTACCAACAACGCCCCCACCCTGCTAACCCAAGCGAAAAACCTAAGCAGTGCGTTCGCAAAGTGGAAATTAGCCGGATATCCCAAACGCTCCAAATCAGAAATAAAACGCATCATCGGAATCTGCTCGGGGGGTGGAACATCTCCAAAATGTCCTAATTGGAACAAACACCCAATTTTTCGTTTCTGGCGATGCACAAAATGCGGTTGCTCAAAAATCAAGCATGGATGGGCAACAACATCATGCCCGGTCGGAAAATGGTAATTTGACACCGTTGCGCCCGCTGACCATTGCGAGAATTTCAGGAAAAAGCGAAAGTGCGCGGGAGTGAGCACCGTAAATATCAGCGTCGAGGACATCACTGGGGAGCCGATGGCGTGCGAGGTGCTTTTCACTCCTCTTTCCACGCCGCGCGTTGACGCAGGTCAAACTCTCGTCCTATCAGGATCGCGCGCCATCTCGATTGGCTCCAATGGGATCGGTAGCATCTTGCTTGGTCCTGGGGCTTACAGGGTTAGTTTCCAGGGCATTCCGCGTAATATTGATTCTATCCAGATCGTCACCCCTGATGATGCTCTTGAATACTCGCTCACCTCGCTGATTTCGTCTGGTGTCGTCCCACAGCCGCAACCGCTTTTTAATCTGATGGGGTTCGCTGTAGATGGTGATGGCGACCTAATCCCGGATGCTGGGTTAATCCCGGGTGGCATGTTTACAATCGACGCAGACACAGACCTGATCCCCGCTTAATTTTATGGCAACAAGACATATTTCACCGGCAGCGGATGGAGAGGGCGGGCTCGGGC
>Ga0118677_10003438_pt1 | contig 29955 bp, 27 predicted proteins | sample AliMusrvi5mmetaG_FD_86154 | JGI IMG/M metagenome (GOLD analysis project Ga0118677, IMG submission 86154) | reverse complement strand
GAGCGGTACTGGATCGCCTCCAGGATGTCCGCGGCGCGGATGTTGGAAGCGCCTGCCAAATCGGCCAGGGTGCGCGCCACCTTGTGGATGCGGTCATGGGCACGCGCCGAAAAACCCATCTCCTCCATCGCGTGTTCGAGGTAGCCGGTGCTTTCCGCATCGAGTTGGCAATGCTGGCGCACCTGGCGGGAAGTCATCGTGGAGTTGGTGGTGTGGGCGGACTTGCGGAAGCGCTCCTGTTGGATTTTGCGGGCCGCCACCACCCGCGCGCGAATGACGGCAGAGGACTCCCCCGAGGGGGCGCCGGAAGACAATTCGCGAAAGTCCACCAATGGGACCTCAACGTGCAAATCGATCCGGTCTAACAACGGTCCCGAAATCCGCTGCCGGTAGTTTTCGATCTGGCGAACGGAACAACGACACTGCTTGCCTCGAATTTCCCCTAAATTTCCCCAATAGCCGCACGGGTGCGGATACCATTTTCGGTGATTTAAGCATGAAACTCGATAAGTCATTAGTAATCAGTGTTTTGCATGACAAATGCTGACCCCTACAGTAGGACAAAAAACTCCAGAGTCCGCACTCTGGCCCAAACCAAAGGCAGAATACCGCACAAGTAGCCAGTGTGGCAAGTCCGGCTCTGCTACTGTGACGCCGCTACGCCTGCCTCCCCTGCGAGAATTAAATCCAGCGGGAAGCCTGTCCACGCATGCGGAACTACCATCGCAGCCGCAGGTCATCCCCCGCAGGTCATCCCCTGCTTGACCGATGGCAGCAATGCCCCCATCACCGGATATGCTGGCGCTCCGCCCGCCGCACAGACCATTCCCTCTGTTCTCGCTGAGCAGCGTGCGGCTCAAGCCGGAAGCGGGGTACCTCAGGTGAGGGAAATTTCAACCCAATAGATCAGGATCAGGTATCAAGGCTTCCCGGCATGCTGGAAGCCTGTAGCACGAACCGCTTTTTCCTATATTCTACAAGGGATTGCGGTTTTTGATCCGATGGAAATCCGATGAAACTGAACCGCCGGACCGCGACGCCTCCGGACTAATTTGAATTGTTATGCGGCGGCGGGTTGGAGGAGTAGGCCGAGTGCGGCGGCTTATTTTTCGAGGGCTTTGCGGCGACGTTCCTCGCTCTGGGGCGCCAGCTTGAAGGCCTCCGCTGGTGAAGGTGCGGTCCGGTTCTTCACAGCGACCTGGAGGCACGGCCACAACTAATTCCTCGGCACCCACGTCGATACCGGGTGCGTCAGGGTGGGTTTGGGTGTTGATGGAATGCTGCGGGCTTGCACCCTTCTTGCTAGGACGGCGGGCGGCGGCTTTACCACCGACTGGTTTTCTTTTCATGGCGTCAGTGTTCTTTGGGATGTCTGACGCAGGGGCAACTGCCAGAAGAAAGGATGAGACTATCTCCCGAACGGGGTCACAACGCGAAGCCGAGACCGGCCGAGCTGTGCCACCAATGATCCCCTCGCGGGAGCTGCGGCCATGCTGAAAACCGAGTTGCGATCCGTGTGATCACGCCACCATTGGATTACCGGACTACGCCATCCGGCAGGTGGGAAAAATCATACGAATCTCTTTCGCGGGCAAGCCCAAATTCTCTGCTTTCCACGACACTCCAGCGCAGCGCGGGTTCTGGTGCTGAGAAGATCTTTGATGGCACGGGCCCCGGCATAATGACCGATAACCCTGTACCCAGGGCGAGTCCGGCTGTCCTACCACAATCCGAGTGCGTGGAAACTCGGCGTCTTCCGACATGTGTGAGGACTCAATTCGGCTAGTTTTTCAGGTACGAGAGCCACCATTGGACGGGTGGTATTGACAGCCACGGACTTCATGGCGGGCGATTTAGCCGCGCGGATGCCAACCAGGGTGTCCCCAAATCACCGCACACGCGGCGGGCACCACCACGAGCTATTCTGCCGTCTTTAGGACGACTACGGACTCCGGCTTGGCCAACAACCGAACCTAAACCATTTCCAAGCAGAGGGATGAAACTCGGCTTTCCTGCGGGCTTCGGCTGTGTTGCAATTCCCGCGTGCATCCACATGATATTGCGAGCTCCATAGGAACCGTCCTTTTCTTTCTTTTTCAAGCCGCCTTGATCATCGGTTTGCTGGTGAACCGTGCCAAGCGCCGCCAGGGGGAAGCGGAGGCGACCCTGATCGCCGAGATCTCCTCGAAGTTTGTGAATCTTCCAGCCGGCGAGGTGGACCGCGAGATCATGGATGCCGAACGCCGGATTTGCGGGTTTCTCGACCTCGATATTTCAGCGATTTGGCAGTGGTCGGCCGGGCATTCGGGTTGCTTCACGCTCAAGCGGGTCCATCAGCAATGGCCCAAGGCCTGAAACCCGCCAGTGCCGGCGCCCCGCCTAAAAGCACGGGATCGAGCCTCAGAAGGCACAGGAGTGAGCAGCCCAAGCCACCCACCAGCCCCGCGCCGCACCCATCACGGTGGAAACTTTTTCATAAAAAAGTTGAAATTTATTGTCCCATTCCCACTTCGACACGACAGATCAATGATGAAAATGTCTGAAAACGATTCTTCCGACGACGCGCTTCTGAAGCACTGGCTCGCCACCCGCAGCGAGGTCGCGTTCCGCGCCCTGGTCGGGCGCTATGCGGGACTCGTCCACATGGCTGCCATGCGGACCTGTGGCGACGCGTCCCTCGCGGCCGAGGCCTCGCAAAATACCTTCATCGCACTCGCCGAAAAGGCGGGTGCTCTCGCATCCCGCAAGTCGCTCGCCGGCTGGCTCCACCTCACTGCCGTCATGCAGGCCAAAAACCTCCACCGTAAGCAACTGCGCGATACCCGGAAAGTCGATCACTTCCGCCAACAAATGAACACTACCGCACCCGAACAAGCGGCCATCGACTGGGGACGCCTGTCGCCCCTGCTTGACGAGGCGCTGTCCACCTTGCCCGCCAAGGACCGCGAGGCCCTTCTGCTGCGCTTCTACCGCTCCCTGAGCATCCAGGACGTGGCCGCGACCCTCGACATCGCCCATGCCGCCGCGCAAAAGCGCGTGAACCGCGCCACCGAGCGCCTGCGCCGCATCTTCGAACGCAAGGGCGTGCAGACCAGCGGCTCGCTCGGAGCCGTGATGGCCGCCGGGTTCAGAACCGACGCACAGGCCGCACATGCCCTCATCGACACTCTCACCCACAAAACGATCGCCGCAGGCGCTGTGAGTTCGTTCGGTCTATCTGCCATCCTCACCTCCACCGCTGCTCTTATGAAATCCTCCTCAATAATCCCACCCGCGCTCTCACTTCTCATTGTCGGCGGCTGGGTCGGCATCCAGCGCCAGTCCATATCCGCCATGGAGAAAGAGAGCGTGTTGCTGCGGCAGCAAATCGCCGATGTCCGGTCGACCTCACAGGCGTCGGCCGGTGTCACCAAAAAGCGCACCACGTCCGGCAAGCTAGCGAAAGACAAGGAGCCGATCGATTGGAAGACGCTCGCCCCCCAGGTGGTGGATTGGTATTATCGACGCGACATCGGCGACTTGAACACCAAAATGCGTTTCGATCAGCGCATGCAGTCGATGACCAAGGAGGAAAGGCTCGCGGCACTCGAGGAAATCTCCGCGCTCGATCTCCCTGCCGACGCCCGCAGGATTTTCGCGTTAAGAATCATCGGTCCGCTTCAGGATGAAGATCCCGAGTTTGCGCTTACCCATTGCATCGACTGCATGAAAGACGCCCTCGACGTGTTGAGTGAGCCACTTTCCGAAGCGCTGAAAAACCTGGCCAAGAAGGATCCGGCGAAAGCGCAGGCATGGCTCGACCAGCAGATCGCTTCCGGAAAGTTCGACAGCAAGTCGCTCGATGACGAAAACCATTCGCGAATGCTGTTCGAAGGGAAGTTGTTCGGCGTGTTGATCGGCACCGACCCTGAAGCTGCGGAGAAACGCCTGCAGGCAATTCCCGTGGATCAGCGCTTTTCCGTCATGGCGAAGGCACCATTGGATTTGATCAATGAGGACAAACAACTCGCCTACGCCGATTTGATCCGCAGGCAGCTTCCCTATCAGCCGGAGAAGTCGTCGATGATCGCCAAATACGGCAACGGCCTCGCGCGGGGGGACGGATTCACCGCGGTGGACGCCTATCTGGACCGCATCGCCGCCACTCCCGGCGAACGTATGGCGACCATCCGCGAGGTCGCCTTCAGGGACACCATGGAGAAATTCAGCCAAATCTCCGCTAACCAAACCTTCAACCGTGAGAATCTCGACGCCATCCACGAGTGGGTGAGCAAACAGGCTCCGGGTAACGCGGACAAACTCTTCGGCGCTGCCCTCGCCAGCGCGGCGCATTTTTGCTGGCAGGGGAAATTCGCCGATTCCGCCGCTCTCGCACAGCAATACGACGCTGCCAGCGGCAATCAGGACGTACTCACGGGATTTCTCGAGGACCGCGCCTCTTACTTCCATCGCGACGAGGTGCGCGAACTCGCCCAGACGATCACCGACGAAAAGCGCCGTGAGCAAATCCTCAAGCACCTCAAATAAGCTTCACACGTCGGCCCCATGAAAATCCCACTCGCCCTGTCCGTCCTCATTCTCGCCATCGGAGCGGCGCTCGTTTGGCACGGTCACCAGCAGACCGCTGCCCTCCGCGAGACGCATGAGAAACTCCTCGCCGATGCCGCGCAGTTAGGCATCTCGCTTGATACCACCCACCCGTCCGATGCCGTTCGTCTAACCAAGCACAGCGAACGCGAGAACAGGGGAGCCGTGGCGAAAACAGCCGTCAGGGACCTCATCTCCTTCGCCAAGGAAATCGACTCTCTCGAAAACCAGGACAAGCAACCGGACGATGCGAAGCAGAAGCGCAGCAGGGAATTCGTGGACAGGATGAAGAATCTCGACGCCTCCCAGATCAAATCCGTCATCACCGAGCTGTACTCCAGCACTGGGCTCTCGGAGGAAACCCGCAAGAGCCTGATCCAGGTTGCCATCATGACGCTTGCCAACCAGCACCCGCAGGCGGCGCTGGCGCTCGTCGCGGAATCCTCGGATTTGTTGGAAAATTACTCGGGGAGCGAGCCGGAGAAGGTGGTCTGCTCCGCCCTTTCCCGCTGGGCCAAGGATGATCCGGCGGGGGCGCTCGAATGGGTGCGGAAAAACGGCCGGCAATTGCCCGATTACATCTTCCGGGAAGGCAGGCGCGGATTGTTCGCCGGAGTTGCGGCCAATGATCCGAAACTTGCCTTCAAACTCGTCGGCGAGCTCGGACTGACTGAGAGTGATAAACCACGAGCGGTTGATAGCATCATCTGCGCCGCGAAGACACCTGAAGAGCGGACGGTCACCTTCATCGCCTTTCACGATTATCTCTCCGGCATCACCGATGAAAAGGCACGGAAAGCAGTCTCTGAAAGCTTCTCGGAATTAACAGAAAGCGTGGTGTCCGGCGGATTCGAATTCGCCACCCAGTGGATCGAAAAAACGAAACTCACGCCGGACGAAATCGCCAGCCTGGCGAATGGTCTGAGGGACAACGTCAAAAGCGGGGAGACCGGCCAATGGATCGAATGGGTGGGCGAAAAACTGCCTGCCGACAAACGCGAAGACGTCATCCGCAACATGGTTTCCGATTGGGCGAGAAGCGATTTCCAAGCCACCGGAGCGTGGCTCAACACCACTCCCGCAGGCCCGCTCAAGAACAGCGCCATCCGCAGTTACGCGGAGACGGTTTCCCGCTACGAACCCGAAGCCGCCGCGCAATGGGCGCTGACTCTCCCCGCCGGTGAGGACCGCGATCAGACACTTGCCAACATCTACCAGAACTGGCCGAGAGAGGACGATGCCTCCAAAGCCGCCGCCGAAGTGTTCAAGAGCCAGCATGGAGTGAAGTAGACGAAGGATACCACCGTCCCCACCAGTCCCGCGCAGCACATCATGGTGAAAACTTTTTTCCACAAAGTTGAAATTCTTTGTCCCATTCCCACTTCGACATGACAGATCAATGATGAAAATGACTGAAAACGATTATTCCGACGACGCGCTTCAACCCAGCACAAACAATACAAACACATGAAAAAACTACTCATCTCCCTCACCGCATTCATCGCTTCAGCTATTCTATCCTTTGGGGGACCGCTCGACGGAGTGTGGATCAACACCGATGCGGCCACGGAATCTATTCCGAAAGTTGAGATTTCCGGAACTCAATTTGTCTTGTGGTTCAAGGCCAGTATCGTCAGCAAAGCAGGGCCGATCAAGCTCACTCTCCTGGGCGATTCCATGGACGACGAAGCACCAGACAAGTATGGTTACGCATCCTCCGACGATAAGTTTGCGGATAGAACCTATATCGTAAAGCGCGTTGGCGAGCAGCTCGTCGTCGAAGAGCTGACAATCTTTAAGGATGGTTCCAAGCGTGCCAACTATCAACTAACGCTCACCTTCAACAAACAACCGGCTGCCGAGCCCGCAGACAAGCCTGCCGTGAAGGATCAACCCACAATCCTCAATGCCGAGGAATCTGCTCAACCACCAACACCTCAACCCGACCAGCAACAGGCGGACGCACCGGCAAAGAGCAACAAACGTCCTTATCGAGGGGTTCTGTTCGAGTATAAGATTGCCTCTGTCATGCCATGTGGTGGCGATACGACAAAACTTAACAGCTTAGGGAACGAAGGTTGGGAGCTGGTGGCAGTTGCGCACGCGAACGGTAAACTCTCTTCGGAAGAAGTATACTATCTCAAAAGACAAAAGATAAACCAAAGACCTGTGCTCCCGCCAACCGAGTGACCAATTAGAGCACAAGACATGAAATCAGCACTTAGCGCCATCCTCGCAGGCATTGCTATCACACTTACAGCTGCTGCCTCGCCATCGTTGCGCATCGAGATGACTATCGCCACCGACGGTGAGCACATTGTAAGCAGACCGACAATAGTCACTCAGAGCGGCAAGGAGGCAACCATTTCAAGCGGCAACCAACAATCAGAACTCACATGTGCCCTGACGCCCACCTTGCTCGACAATGGCACTGTGGACATTCGAGCCGTCATCACCCAACGCAAAGGAGAGAAGACGGATACGCTCGCCACTCCCCAACTCATTACTCAACTCGGAAAACTCGCCAAAATCCAAGTCGGGAAGCTCATATTCACTGCGAAACCGTCACTCGAAAAATGACCGCAACACCTAACATATAGCGACTTCCGACAGCTAGGGCGGCGGGAGTTCCATCCGACCATCAAGTCACCCTCGCCCTTCCTGTAACATCATCTTTGACGTCCAGCAGAGATGCAAATCTCCAATATGAAAACACAAATAAAAATCGCATTAGCGATCACAAGTATGAGTTGGGCAATCCTCAATGCCGAGGAATCTTCTCAACCACCAACACGTCAACCCGAACACCAACAGGCGGACGCACCGGTAAAGCTCGACAAACGTCCTTATCGAGGGGTTCTGTTCGAGTATAAGATTGTCACTGTCATGCCAACTGCTGGTAATACCGATACGACGAAACTTAACAGCTTAGGGGACGAAGGTTGGGAGTTGGTGGCAGTTGCGCACGCGTCCGGTAAACTCTCTTCGGAAGAAGTGTACTATCTCAAAAGACAAAAGATAAGCGAATCCCAACAAAGAGTTGTGCCCCCGGGATCCCATCCAAATGTTGAACCTCCACTGAAAGATCAATCACCTACCGAGTGACCAATTAGAACACATTATGCCGAACAAGATTAGATGAGAAGGCAGGAGGCGGCGCTTGCGCGCCGTGATACACTCCCTGCCGTCATGGAAAACAAAATTCCTGCCATCACCATCGGTCTTGATCTCGGCAACAAGAAGCACGCCATCTGCGTACTCAACAAAGCGGATGAGATCATCGAGGAGCGCTCGATTACCAATAATCGCGAATCGCTCAAGCGGCTCTCACATAAGTATCCGAAAAGCCAGATCGCGATGGAGTTCGGTCAGCATAGCCCGTGGACCAGTCGCTTCTTTGAGGCCCTTGGACATGACGTTCTTGTTGCCAACGTCCGCAAACTCCGCGCGATCTATACCAGCACCGGCAAGAGCGATCAGAGCGATGCCTACACGATTGCACGGTTGGCTCGGGTCGATCCCACGCTGCTGCATCCCATCCAGCACTCCACCGAACAGGCGCAGCGCGATCTGCTGCAAGTCAAACTCCGCGACAACCTCGTGCGCCAGCGGGTGGACATCATTTCATCGATCCGGATCACCCTCAACAAAGAGCATGGGAGTGGCGGTGGCCTCACCGAATACGGATTGCTTCGCCAAGCACTGCCGCAAGACGTTGAACGCGCAAGACCCCGTGCTGCTTGCGATGTGCGAACCGTCGCTGAGGGTGGTTGATGAACTCACCAAGAACATCCGGGAACTGGCGCACACGGGCGGTGCATGCCTTGCTGGATATGGCGATCCGTGAGTTTCCAGACGATGCAATGGGGCACATCAAAACACACACACAGTTAACCAACCATGAACCATATTGTTGCAACTTTTCGGCCGAATGGCGGTTTGTTATCCAGTAAAACAAATCTCATGAAAATGGCTTTCAACGTATGGTCCAGTATAAAATGTCGATGGATTGCGCCGGTCATCATTCTAGCTGCCCCACACGTGGAGGCCGGGAGTCCGTTTCTGGACACGATGTTCGGGTACAGCACCACGAGCAACATTGTCTATGGAACCGGGAATGTGGGCTATCCGACGATAACCGGCACGATGAATCTGACGCTGGATCTCTACCAACCAAGCGGCGCGGGACTGCCGGCGCTACTGCCGGGCCTGATTGTGATTCATGGCGGAGGGTTCACGAGTGGTACGAGCTCAGGGACCAATGAAGTGAAGTTTGGCCAGATGTATGGCGCTCGGAGGTATGTCGTGGCCTCCATCAACTATCGGCTTGAAGGAGACAACCCATCGGCCGAACCGGGGGCGGGGGACAACACCATTCTGGAGTGGCGGACGATGAATGCCGCAGTGCAGGATGCCGCGAATGCCGTGCGTTGGCTGCGGGCCCATGCGGCGGCCTACCACATTGACCCGACGCGCATCGCCATTGAAGGCAGTTCGGCGGGGTCCATCACGGCATTGTTTGCAAGCTATCAGGAAGCGGACATCGTGGGGCCGAATGCCCAAGTGGCGGCGATCCTGGATTTATGGGGCGGGATGTTCGGCAACGAGTCTCTGGTGAATGCGAATGATCCGCCGGTCTTCATCGTTCAGGGAACGGCAGACACCACCGTGCCCTATATCAATTCTCTTAATCTCATAGCCCAGTGCGTCGCGGTCGGGTTGCCTTACGAATTTTATCCCATCCAGGGTGCCGGGCACGCGCCGTGGTCTGATTTTTGGAATGATGTGGTCAACGGCAAGACGATTGAGCGGCACGGTGCCGAATTTCTCTTCCAGCAACTCAACCTGCTGCCCCTGCATCCCGTCGCGTCAACGACCATCAAGAATTACTACCTGAATCAAAGCACCGGTAAAATGCTCATGTCGTGCATCTCCGACCCAAATTTTCTTTATCAGGTTGAAGCCAGTGCCGATTTGCAGACGTGGAGCACCAATGGAATGCCGGCGGCTGTCGTGGGCAATGGTGCCACCCTGGTTTTCACTGCCCCCACCACCGCCACGCCCAAGCAGTTTTTCCGCGTGAGCATGAAACCCAACTTCTGACCTGAGTATGCACGCCCACACTAATTTTGCGGTTCGGCCGCTTTTCCCAGGCATTCAAAAAATAGTCTTTGCCGGTCTGCTCCTGCTGGCGTTCCCGCTCCCGGCCCACGCGGTCGAGAATATCACTGTGGACACCAGCCAGGTAAAATTTACCCGTGCGGGAAACGCAACCGGACTCCTCGTGAGCTTCCTGTTGGACTTTGCGAATCCCAACCCGGCCACACCTTACACCACCGCCATCAGCCAGTCCTGCGTGGGTTGGATGCGATTTCCTGAAGGCGGCATGTCGAAAAATTATCTGTGGCATACCCCGGGGGATTACACCCATGCCGTCAACGGACTCAAACCCCAGGTCGCCTCGCTGTCGATAAAACCGGGAACTTCGCAATATTCCGGCTATCGGGTTGCAACCAACTCGCCGGTATTCAACAATATTCCCATGAACTTCGATCAGTTCATCAAGGTGTGTCAGGATACCGGTGTCGAGCCGATTGTCGGGGTGAGTGCCCAGGCCTATAAATATCCAAACACGACCGTAACAATGGCTGATTTGCAGACCAATGCCGTCGAGTGGGTTCGCTATGCCAATGTGACGCGCGGCTACAATGTCAAATACTGGCAGATCGGCAACGAAGAAGACGCCGCCGGGTCGGGCGTTCTGACTCAGTCCGAGTATGTGAATGTCCTGAAGAACTTCAGCACGGCCATGAAGGCTGTTGATCCGTCCATCAAGATCGGTGCTGGTGTCAGTTTTGACCCAACCTGGATGACCTATGTTCTGTCAAACGCCCTGAATTACTTTGACTTCATGACGCCGCACTCGTTCGGTTCAACCGAATTAGACAGCTACACGACCTACCAGGTGGATACTGCGACTCATATTGGCACGGTGGACACCACCATCCAAGCCATTGCTGCAGTCGTGCCGGCGCAGCAGCAGAGCCAGGTCCAGATACTCGTGACCGCGATGAACGGAGGTCATGACGGAGCTACGAACGGAACCACAAACCAGGCCAATGTGGTCTACAAGGGGCTCGCGAACTTCGAGAAGTTGGCCAATATTCTTACCGATGATCCACGCATCATTTCGGCTGATTATTGGGCTATCCACAACCCGCTTGATGCCGCCACTCCCACCGTCCTGACCGACGTTGATGCGTTCGACATGGACAACAACCTCACTCCGGTCGGGCGATCCATCCAGGTCCTTGCGCAGTTCTTGAAACCGACCATTCTGAATGTGACCAGGGTCAATGGCTACCTGCGTTCCTACGCCGCCTGGAACAGCAATGATGCGACGCTGGCGGTCTGGATAGTCAACAAGGATAGCAACGCGGGTAGTGCCAACCTGACTTTAAGTCATTTCAATCAGACCGGATTGGTAGACAAGTGGGTGTTCACCGGTGACAACCCGAATGCAACCAATCACACTTGGCAGTTGGTCACCAGCGGCCCCAATTCCACCAATCCACTGGCCGTCACCCTATCTCCATGCTCAATCACAGTGTTGCATTTCCATCCACAAACTCCTCTGCCGCTCCAAGTTGACAGAATCAGCCTGACGGGCCAGACCAATGTCCAGCTGTCAGGAGCTGGTGGCTCGACCAGCCAAGCATCTTCCTACCGGGTGCTGGGCGCGACGGACCTCACGTTGCCTGCGGCCAACTGGAGCGTGCTGACAACCGGTCAATTCAAACCTGACGGCTCCTTCAGTGTCCTTGTTCCGATGACAACGGGGATTCAGCGGCAGTTTTATCGGTTGGCAGTGCCATAGCAAAGGCACTGCTAGAAAAAACATCCGTCAGCAAGTTGAAGCAACCAATGGTTCAAATCCAACACGAAAGGAGCCGCCATGATCGACACCCAAACTGAAACCCCGGCCATATCCCACCTCAGGTTCCGCAAATGGATCACCCTGGGATTCGCAATGAACGTGTGGCTTTGTTTCCTGCTCCTGGTGCCGGCCGCGTTCGGCAACCGTGATTACCCCCCTCATCTGGAGGGCGCGATTGTTGAGAAATACAAAACCGTGGGCGATGTGTCGCTCAACTTGTGGATTTTCAATCCGAAAAACCACAAGCCAACCGACCACAGCGCTGCCATCTTGTTTTTCTTTGGGGGTGGTTGGAATGCCGGGTCACCCGCACAATTCAAGTCGCAATGCCAGCATCTGGCCGAGCACGGCATGGTTGCCATCACCGTGGACTACAGGGTCAATAGCCGGAATAACGTCAAACCGGTGAAGTGTGTGGCCGATGTCAAATCCTCCATGCGCTGGGTGCGCGCGAATGCGGCGCGGCTTGGCATCGACCCCCAGCGCATTGCCGCGGGGGGCGGCTCCGCCGGCGGACACCTGGCGGCCTGCACGGCGTTTATCAAGGAGTTTGACGAACCGGGTGAAGACACCTCGGTCAGTGCCGTGCCGAACGCCTTGGTGTTGTTCAATCCCGCCCTGGTGCTGGCACCGCTGGACGGCTACAAATTTGACGGCAATGGCAAGAGGGTGACCGAGGAACGGTTCGGCACCAAACCGGAAAACATCTCACCGGCGCACCATGTGAAAAAAGGCGCCCCGCCCACCATCATCTTCCATGGCAAGGCCGACACGACAGTGCCATACGTGACGGCCGAGGCGTTCACTGCGGAAATGATCAAAGCCGGGAACCGTTGCGAACTCGTCGGCTACGATGGTGCCACCCATGGTTTTTTCAATTCCATCAAATGGAACGAGGACACGGTCAAGCACATGGATCAATTCCTGAAGTCGCTCGGGTATCTGGCCAATTGATTCACGATGATGGATAAATACCTGAACACCTTACTCCTTGTGCTGGGCGCAGGCCAGATCGCCCTTGCCGCACCGCTGGTGGCGAACCAGCATGACAAGGCAGCCTTTGATCCCTCCAAGGGGCTCAAGGATTATGCAGGGAAGACCATTATCGGCTCGAAGTCGAGCGATGCCGCGAAAAAGGATTCCGTCATCGCAGGTGATTATGCGGAAAAGTGTGCTGAACTGCAGTTGAGGAATTGCACCGGCCTGCAGGTCCAGATCTATCCGTCCTTTCTGGGATCCTGGCCCGGCGCGGCTCCCCAAACCATTGAGACGATGAGCTTCAAGACCGAAGGGCTGAGTGCCCTGGTGAACTGGGGCCTCGCTCACCATCAGGAAACCCTGCACCACATGATGATCGGCCCGAACCAGTATTTCCCCCCGTGGTTCTGGAAAAATAATTACACCGCCGAGGAGTTGGATCAGCTCCTGAAACGATACATCACCACCCTCATGACCGCGAATGACAACAAGAGCAAGATGTCAGGCTGGAATGTTTTCAATGAGATGTTCGTCTTTAAGGCGGATAGCGGGGAATATAAAAAGGATGGGTCCGAACGGTTGAATTGTGTGTGGATGCGCATGGGATTCGAATCGGATCAGTCCGGCTTGAAGGGAGAAGCCAAAATCAATGAGAAGCATCCCGTCGTTTTCCGCAAGGCACTGACGTATGCCTCTATGGCCACCGGAAAACTGGAGATTCGCGATTGCGAAGTAGAAGAAATCAACCGCAAGAGCGATGCCCTCTATCAGTTGATCGAGCACCTGCTCAACAGTGGCGTCCGCGTCGATGCGGTGGGCTTCCAGGGCCATCTCCGTGTCAACCGGTCTTACAATTGGGACAGCATTAAGAAAAATATCCGGCGCTTCAAAGACTTGGGCTTGGAGGTCTACATCACCGAATTGGACATCAGCATGGGAACCGCGTGGAAAAAGGGAGATCCGTTCCCGAAGGACTATTAAACGCTGCAGGCGGAACGCTTCTACGGCATGGTCAAGGCAGCCCGCGAAGCCGGCGTACACCGCATTGATTTCTGGGGGCTCTCCGAAGCGGTCAACGAACATTGGCTGGTCGGGCAGAATCCCCGCTTGTTTGACGAGCAGTTCAAGCCACGACCGACCTACCAGGCGGTTCTCAAGGCACTGTATGATACGCAAAATGATTTCTCCAGTCGAACCAATCGCTGCGGACAACGTGGGATGGCGCTCTCCGTTTTGCCATCGCGGTTCAGCTCGCCAGTCGGCCGTTCCCGAGTAATAGAATCACCATAAACAGGACCACCGTTTGCGATTGGAGCGAATAGGCATACGGCCGTCTATGATTCTTTCTCGGAACTTTTCTATTTCGCTGGGGTTTGCCCCCGGAAGGAAACCTATGAACAAACATTTAGTCCCCACACTCTTGTTACTCGCCAGCCAGGCAATTGCGGCCCCGTGGGGCACCGGCAGCCAAATTTATCCGCCACAAATGAAGGGCGCGCGCGTCGAGACTTACAAGACTGTCGGCGACACGAAGCTCAACCTCTACATATTCGCCCCGGCGGCGAAGGCGTCCAATGCGCCGGCGATTGTCTTCTTTTTCGGTGGTGCCTGGATCATCGGGTCGCCGCAGCAGTTCGAGGACCAATGTCGCCATTTTGCCGAACGCGGAATGGTGGCGATCACGGCGGATTACCGGGTCGGATCGCGCCAGCACGCCAAGCCGGTCCAGTGCGTCGCGGATGCGCGGTCGGCGATTCGTTGGGTGCGTGCCAACGCAGCCAAGCTCGGCATTGACCCCAACCGAATCGCGGCGGGCGGCGGTTCCGCGGGCGGGCACCTTGCGGCGTGTACGGCATTCATCACCGCGTTCGACGAGCCGAACGAAGACAAGACAGTCAGCGCGACGCCGAACGCGTTGGTGCTATTCAATCCAGGTCTCGTGCTGGCGCCGCTGGACGGCAACAAATTTGGCGGCAGTGGTAAGAGGGCTACCGAGGAGCGGTTCGGCACAAAGCCGGAAAACATCTCACCGGCGCACCATGTGAAAAAAGGCGCCCCGCCCACCATCATTTTCCATGGCAAAGCCGACACGACGGTGCCATACGTGACGGTTGAGGCGTTCACTGCGGAAATGATCAAAGCCGGGAACCGCTGCGAGTTGGTCGGTTTCGATGGTCAACAACACGGATTTTTCAACAGTGAACCGTTCTTATCACAAACCCTGAAAGCGGCCGACAAATTTCTCGCCTCGCTCGGCTGGCTCAAGGGGCCGGCGGAGTAAGTCCTATGGGTGCCACTACAGCTCTGACGATGATAGCCACCCAACCATGTGCTGGAGGATACGGCTCGCAATCTCGCCAATCCTCAACACTGGCGTTCATCACGCCAGCCACAATAGCTTTTCCGATTCCACCAGGAAGAAACCATGAAACTCGATTCACTACTCCTGACAACCCTGCTGCTGGCGCAAGTTTTCGCCAGCACCGCATCTGCCGTGCAGCAGCGCGTCTTTTTCGCTCCGAGCGCGACTGATCCGGCGATTACGCAGTTCAACGACAACCACTACGCCGTGGTGGATCCGGCGGTGACGAATCGTGGACGCCTGGTGCTGTTTCTGCCGGGCACAGGCGGGACGCCTTCTGAATATTGTCTCTTTCCGCAGAACGCTGCGAGCCTCGGTTTTCATTCGCTGGGTTTGATGTATCCGAACGCCAGCGCCATAAACATACTCTGCGCCCTGTATGCGCCGTATGATGGCAACGCCGCAGGCAATGCAAGACTGGAGGTGATCGATGGCACGAACCGCGTCAGCTTTCTCAGCGTGGATAGCACCAACTGCATTCAAAGCCGGTTGCTCAAAGCGCTGCAATACCTGAACACGACGTATCCCACTCGGGGCTGGGGGCAGTATTACAGCGGCAGCACCTTGCTGTGGAGCAAGCTCATCGTGTCCGGTCACTCGCAAGGTGCGGGCATGGCGGCGATGCTGGCGAAGACACGCGTCACGGCTCGTTGCGTCATGTTCTCCGATATGGACTGGTGGAAATGGGGCAATCAGCCTTACAACTGGATGTCCACGACGCCGCAGACTCCGGTGAACTACTGGTATCTATTCGCTCACGAGCGCGATGAATTACTCGACTTCACCGAGATGCAGACCTGTGCCGCCGCGCTCGATGTGTCCCGCTACGGTGCCTATGTGCAAGTGGAGACCGCGACCTCCGCCAGCTACAGCGGCCGCCATTTTCTCTCGACTAATCTCGATCCCTCCTCCGCCGCGCAAACCAACCCGTTCCACCGCTGCACCGTCTTCGATGGCGCGACACCCATGCAAGCCGATGGAGTCACGCCCGTCTTCAAACCCGTGTGGGACTACATGCTGCTGCACGACACCGCGCCGATCACCATCGAGTCCGCGAGCGCCAACATCAGCGTCATTTTCTCCCCCGGCACGCTGGAGCAATCGGACGATCTCACGCACTGGACGCCACAGACATCGGCCACCAGTCCGCTAACATTGTCGCTCGGCACGCTTCCTCCGCGCCGTTTCTATCGACTTGGGGCTACACCATGATCACAGACCACAAGATCCTTCACAGGACTATCAGCCTTAAAGGAGATAGGATGACAATTTACTTCGTTGGACAAAAGGCGCATAACCCCAAAGATAGCTTTGATCGCGCAAGCGCATCAAAGCTATCAGTTTTTGGACGAAGCCTGGTGCTACGGGTTGTGGCGCTGCGACACTGCCGAGATTAACCCGCAGCCTCCCAGCCACAGGCGTATTGCTTCCGCCGCCTCGTTGTTAGGCCGGCCCGCTTGCTGGCGGTGAGGATCAAGCGCACCCGATTCCCTGGCAAACCATGCAGGTGTGCTTGCGCTTTGTTTGCAAGCGGCAGGACAACTGACGGGTCTCGCGTGGATTTTCCGCTCTCTGGGCACGATCCGCCCGGCCTGGCGGCAAATCGCCGTCAAGCAGCTGGGGATGGAATGATGGATGGCGGGACGCATGGCTGGATCTATCCGGTATCAGGGATTGGATGCGTGGCGGCGGGACCACCGGCCTGGAGCCTGGCCAACCCAAGATCGAACAAGGCGGAAGGAGAGGGCTGCCATTGCCCGTATGAACAGAAGATCGTGCTCAGCATCGGCGTGACCACCCGGAATCTGGGTGCCTGCCTCGCACCGCTGCTTTCAGTGCCGGACATGGACCAGCGGGCGACGCTGATGATCGTGCTCGCGCTCTTTGTCATGGTAATCGTCACACTGCTCGGTACGAAATGGTTGGGGAGACCCGTCACCACGAGTTGATCCCATAACTAACATCTATTGTATTATTTTTACCATTCACTGCGCACCCTGAAATGAAAATGAAATCGAAATTCAAACTCTTGATAGCCACCAGCACTCTGTTAGTCCCGGCCGTCCGGGCCGAATCCGGGCCGGACATCGAACGTCCGGCGACCCATGCGCCCGTGAACGCGACCTCCACCGATGCGAGCGGCGCTGCGAATAGCACCGCCGAATTGGCCAAGACCCTCGCGAATCCCATTGGTGTCCTCATCAGCGTGCCCTTCCAGAACAATTTCGATTTTGGCGGAGGACCGACTGGCGATGGCTATCAATACAAGATGAACTTGCAGACGATCATTCCAATCACGCTCAACGAGGACTGGCTACTCATTTTTCGCACGGTTCTGCCTTCTCAAGCGCCTTGGCTCTTCTCAAGAAGGTGAACAAGGCATGTTTTCGCACGGAGGAGGGCTCCAGCCTCCAGCTTACCGCTTTCATCCCTTCTCGTTCACCGGCCCGATCGGACAGATGGTATCCGCACGGCCCAAATCTGTGCCCGCCACTGTAAGTTTCTCTGCATCGAACCTCACGGGACTTATACCAAGACCACAGACGGTTTGTTGAATATCGTCAACCCGATGGGCAAAGGGACCGCTGACTGCCCTCAATTGGAAAAACGCCCGCTCACAGCGCGGTTTCGACGCCCGATCAGACCCGCAAAAACCTCAAAACGACCCGGAAAAAACCTCGGAAACCCCCTTCAACCGGGTTTCGGAACGGGCGTTTTTTCGAAATCCCTCCAATTTTCCCGGTGACAGGAACAAAATTCGAGCCTCTCCGGGTGCCGCTGATTCCGCGCAATCCATTGTAAGTGTATGGATTACGATGCGATCCCATCCCGCTCGTCAGACCGCGCGTCAAGCCGATTAACCGTCCACGTGAAATCTTAGGTTGTCCGGACAATTCATTAGCGGGAAAAAGGGGAACATGGATACCCAAAAGAAACCGAAAGGACGAGCCATGAACCTGCCAGCCATTGTGAATCCCAATCCCAAGTTTACCGTCACTGCCACCGGAATTGAGTTTTTCGGCGACCTCAGCCTGGCGGAATGGGGTGATCTGGGACGAACGCCCATCCCACTCGCCAAAAAGACTGGCTTCATGTTAGGAGATTGGATCAATTACGGCTCAAAGGCTTACGGCACTAAATACAAGGAGGCGTTGGAATTCAACGGACTCGCCCTCAAAACCCTCCGCAACTATGCCTCCGTGGCCCGCCGGGTCCACCCAACCCTGAGAGAACCGAGCCTCGGGATTGAACACCACGCGGCCGTTGCCGGGCTCGAATCCCAAGTTCAGAAATATTGGCTCGATATGGCCAAGGAGCACAATCTGACCGTCCCCCGCCTGCGCAAATCGATCCAAGCGGGCCGCCTCGTCACTGAGGAGGAAATGGAGGATGGGGCCGGCAACAAGCAGACAAATCATGTGGCGCTGATCAACCGCCTCGTCCGCTGGTTGACGAGCGAAACCTGCAAAGCTCCGGTGGAAGAGTGGGATGCTGACCGGCGGGAGGCGATCAAACGGGATTTCCAGCCCCTGCTGGAGATCTGCGGGCAGTTGTGATTTCCTCCCCATTCGTGCGTCACCAGGTTCCCAACTCCGTTCCGCCATGGTTTCCTTGGGCAAACCAACCGCCCTGGCATCCCCATGTCAACCTGACGAAATGTCCTGTCGACAGGACATTTCACGCACGCCGCACCGAAGGAGATGTCCCGGACTGTTCGCATTCCATGTCTCCGTTTTGGCGTTTGTTTCCGCCGGTTACATCCGGGGCCGCCGCCCCGGACCCCGCCGAGCTGCCGCCAGCTCGACCGCGTTCTCCTTCGCCCCTAAATCCCCGCCGGGGACTTCTCCCCTCCCGTCCCCCAGGGGAGCGGGGGGAATGGTTTGTCTTGCCGGTTGTCTGGCCGCAGGAGATGAGTTTCTCAATCATAGTCCTCGCGGTTTGGTGGGATTCTGCCAAGCGACAGCCACAGCGGATCAAGGTCCGGGTCATACATTTCCTGGACCGTGGCGTCCAGGTCGATTGCGTCGGTGAGGTGCTCCAGAGCCGATTCCAGCTTGCCGAGCTGGGACATGTAGCAGGCCAGATAGAAATGAATGGTGGCATTGGAAGGATGAAGCCGCAGGGCGTCAAGCAGCAGAAGTTCCGCCTCTCCCGCCGTGCGACAAGCACGGGTGGCGTAAGCGAGCCACAGCCAGTGCTGGCTCACCTCCGGCCAGGTCCTCACCAGAAAACCACCCACCTCGAGCAGGAGTTGCCACGCCCCGAGTGCCTCGTAGATGCGGGCGCGGAGGCCAAGGACTTCCCTGGCGGTCTGCAAGGCGAGTGGGAGGGTCTCGATCTCGTCGTTGGCCTCCTGATACATTCCAAGCTGAAAGTACCCCCAAGCCGGTTGCAATAGCTGTTCCAGGTCCGTCATGGCTTCCACTCTATCACCCGCCGATCTTTGCCGTCCACAGAATCGCCGTGATCTTCTCGGCCCTCTGGTTGGCACCGCGCTTCCCCAAAGTTGCGAGCTTGGCCGGGTCAATGAGGGGCTGGATCAGGGCGGTCGCGTCATGGGCGTCTCCATGTGCCGCGACAGGCTGTCCGCAACAGGTGGCGAAAAGGCGGAGCAGGGAAAGGATGAACGAGCGGGGCATCGGGGCCGGATCATAGTTGTCGCTGGGCGGCAGTTCAATCGTAGTTTCCTGACTTGTGGGACGCACGAAAACCTCGCCCTCCTGAAAAACCTGCCTCCTGAAACCTGCCCCCAGAAACCTGCCACCAGAAACCTGCCACCAGAAACCTGCCCCTGAAACCTCGTGTCAGCGGCGATCTGGAATGCCGGAAAACCCGATAGGGAAAACCCGACTGCCCCCCCCGATGGAAAACCCCGATGGAAAACCCTGATGAGGACGCCCGATAGGAAACCCTGATGAGGACGCCCGATAGGAAACCCTGTCCAGCGACAATTACAAACCCAGAAACCTCAAAATCCGTGAAACCGCCTCCGTGAAACCGCTCTCCGAAAACCTACCACCGGAAACCTCGATGGGAAACCCCGACAGGAAGCCCCGACAGGAAGCCCCGACAGGAATCCCCGACAGGAAACCCCGACAGGAAACTTCAACAGGAAACCCCAGATAGGAAACCTGCCCTTGAAAAACCTGCCAGAGGAAAAACCCGCCACTGCGAAACCGCCACCGGAAACCCCGATGGAAAACCTCTCCATCCCCGAAACTCCGCCCGCTCCGAAACCGAAATCATCGACATGTCCCCAGCTTGGGGGGGCCGAAAACCTCGCCCTCCTAAAAAACCTCGTCCCCCCCGGAAACCTCACATTCCCTGAAAACTGCCCCTCGAAAACCTGCCGCCTCGGAAAACCTCGTCCCTTGTAAAATTGCCTCCCAGAATCCTCATCCCCAAAAAACGTGCCCCACAAAAACCTCACCCCTCCAAAATACGCGCCATTCTAATTGTCGCCGGTGGTCAGTTTCAATTGTCGTCAGCCGTCAGGGTTTACCATCAAAGTTTAGTGGCAGATTTCCGGTGGCAAGTTTTCGAGGGGTGAGGTTTCGGTGTGACAGGGTTTCGGCAGTTTCGGGTCTCTCGCGCCCATTTCGAAAACCTCCACTCCAACCGACAAGAACCACCTCTAGAAATTAGGGACCAAATCCGCGGGCAAGTAATGCAAGGCGCTACAGCACAACGAAGGCATCAATCACCGCCTCTTCCAACTCAAATTACCAGAACTTTAGCTTGATTAGGTCTTTCAAGTGCTGGCCATCGGGGTCTGTTTCAATCACATGCTGAAGCGTTTCGGCAAAATTCTCGATCTCCCGTCTTTCAACCAGTTCCTGTTCCCCGGATTTCCCGACCGCCCCGTGAGGCAAAAGAAGCCGGATGGCCTCCGTGCAACCGCGGAGCGTGGTCGGAACGTCGAAGAACCGAAGTCCCTCCTTGCTTCTTTTCAGGGAAATGAAAAAGGGAAAGGGCCGCGTTTCGTTGTTGATCGTGAAGAGATCAAGTTGGTACTTCTGCTTATACTGCTGCTGGCCGGAGCGCGAGGCCTTGTCCAAGGTCTTGGGTATTGCGACGGTAACGGTAAAGCCGTCCTTTTCAGGATGAAGTGTTTTTCCGGTCCCTGCCACGACAATGTCGCTCCGCAGGAGCGTGTCACACATCGGATGGAGGAAATTCTTATAATAGGTAACGGCAAGCACCGTCGAGGGGAGCGGGGTGAGATAGGATAGATTGCGTTGATTTTCCAGGGCTTGGCCAATGCGGATCACCACATCCGCCAGGCCGGCGGCGCTTGCCCGGTTGCGTCCCATAAGGGCAACCGGCACGAACTGTTCGCCGGCGAGGTCGCTGGGTATTCTGATCCTTGCCACCTTTTTCTTCCCGACCTTCGCCGGCCTTTCAAGCACGATCGCGAAGGCGCGCTTCCTTCCCTGGCTGCCAAGGAAAAAGCCGAGTTCAAAGATGACGTTGTCTCGTGGCGCGTTCGTGCGCTTCCCCCTTGACGTGACGAGGTCGTCCGGACCAAGGATGAGGATCGAATAGTCGAAGAAATGCGGGGCCGTCAGGATCGAGTCCATATTGTTCTGGCCCAGGCGAAACACGCTTGGATCATCCCAGACTGTCACGTTGACGCCAAGTTCGGCCTTCAAACGAGCCTCAAGCTCCTTTGCGACACGGATGAACTCGCTTGAGGACCCGATGAAGATGGATGGTGTAATTCTCATGGTTGTAAATCAGTGGGTGGTACCGCCACCGTCCCAGTGGCCGGTTCCCAGCCAGCATTCGAAGTGAAAGAGCCATTCCATGCACCATGGAAAAATGGTGCGGGAGAGGTGCATCTTCGGATTCCACTCGCGGTTCTTGTGGTAGTAGAGGCACAGTTCATAGGGGTCGACGTGCCATAGGTGGGGGATTTTCTCGTCAGTGATTTCCCCGAGGTTCGGCGATGCAATCACCGAAACCGGATGTTTTCCCAATTCGTAGCTGATTCGGAGCTGGTATATCCGGCTGATCATTGTGGGCCGCGCATCGATCCTGCATTCCAGCCTTCCAGGTTTCGCATTCACTATGGCCTGAGGGATCGAATTTTGGAGAAGGAACGACTGTTGGGCGATCGACAACCCGAACTGTTGGCGACGCGGAATCATAAGGTGGGGCACCCGTCGAAGGTGTGTTTCGGAGTCGTCCGGGCGCCCACATGGCTTGCCGGGACCAGAATACCACTCGAAAGAAATCCACCGCGGCCGAACGCGACCTCTTCGCGCCTCCCGCTGGCAATTCCCCGAACGGCGGCAGTGGCCGCAGAGTCGCCGAATGTATTGGCAAGTCTCTTCTTCGCGCCATCGATGCCTTCGTCCCCGACATCGACACCCATCATCCTGTCGATAAACAGCAGGACTTGCCGCTGCCATTCAAAGAAGGCCTGGAAGGATTTTTCGTCGTGTTTCCACCCGTCCAGGAAATTCTCGCGGGCGTCTTTCGGATTCCTGAGATCCAGTTGAACGCGACCCACCGCATCCTGAGTGACATCGATGTGGTTGTGGAGGCTCGCGACGACGGCGCGGAATACATGGAGCATCGACTCGTAGGGGCCGCCTGCGACGGACCTCCTATAAGCATGGGCTGCCAGAGTGGTGATGACAATCGAACTCGGAATCTGAACTGTCTGCCCTTGGTAAAAGTGATTTCGCGCCGCCTTGAGAATCTGGACAAACCGCCGGAGCGGCTCCTGCATCATGCCGTCGTAATCGGGCAGCGGCTCTATCACTGCCGCGCTCTTGGCATTGTAGGCCTCCGTTGCCGAAAGGGAGGTGATGAAGACGGGCATCAGCAGCGCAGCCTCTTCGAACCATGCCGCGTATAGTTTGGGGCAGCTCGGGAGCAACTGCTCAAGTCTCCGGTCCGGGATGAGAATCCGGCTCGGTTCCACTCCGAGTTCCGGGCAGGCCGGGATGATGTCCATGTGGAATTCGCCCGCATAGTCGATGCGGCAGCAACGGTCCTTGACCACTAGGTCTGGATACCGGCCCTTCAGCACTGCGACCACCATCCGGAACATCTCCTTCGCCCCCAGCGATCTGGCCCCGTGAAGAATACAGATGAGATCGACATCGAACTCCACCCCGGCCATGGGCTTGACCATGGTCTTATGAAGAAACGACCCTTGGACGTGGAGGAGGGGAGAATAGTTGGAGATGCCCGAGCCCGATGCCGCCAGAAGCTGGGTCACGGTCGCGTAGCGGTCTTCCGCGGTCTTTCGTTGCGTCTTCGTCAGGTCCAAGGCCATGCATAAATGGTCCAGAATGCTGATAGTCAGGTATGGAGAGTGGGTGGAAGATCTTAGTGCTCTGTTGAAATCGTGCATTGGAGTGGTTTCAGAACTGAAATAGAGATTCGTGAAATTGTTCAGAAACTAGCGCCACACAGCCTGCTGGAACGGTGTGGGGCTAGTTCGGAACCCTTGATGTTTTATCCCTTCGGAGGGCATTTATCTGGTCCGTAGGTGTTGCGCTCGCGGATCCGACCGTTTTCCCCATGGACGAGCATTTCGCTGCCTTGGTTTTTGGCGATGCCACGAGCTGTTTCGATGGCGGCGCGCTGGGTGCCCAAGACCTTCGTGGGGTTGGTTGCTCCAGCGGCTTTGACTGCCCAGCCCTGCGGGTGTGGGACGACGTGTTGGTTTCTCTTCATTGGATATTCCTTCTTTCGACTTTGTTTTTCGCCCACAAGATGTGGCAGGTGAAAAAATGAAAAGGCACCATATCTCGATTATGTGGAGACCGTCAAGAAAAAAGATGTTCACATAAACACATCTTGATTTGACGATACAAGGGACCCTCCACGCCCACGGACAGTTGCGACCGGCGTGCAGTTTGGTTGGAGAATTTCTCATCATCCCACCGATTTGGATATGGACTTGATGTGAATCATTCATGGGATGGGACAGTATTTGATGTTGGAGGTTTGCCCGATCGACGCGAGCGGGAATGACCTCGTCACCTTTGTCCGCTCCACTTCCGGAATTTTCTGGGAAACTTTTCCCAGATTTTTCAGAATTCGGAGCGGTAATGGGTATGAACCCTTGCCGACTCTCCCAAACCGAACATGAAACAGACTCTGGCTGAGTCCCTTAAATCGTCCGATCTCGTGCGGCTGATTCCGCGTTTGGAATACTACGCGAGTGGCCTTCTGATGAAAATGCTTTGGCGGGGCTACCGTCTCGGAACCGGATCAAAAGGGCAGCTTCTCGCAGCGGGAAAATCGGCGGACGATTTCGTTGGGGACGCCTTCGAAGCTCTTTTGGAAGGACGGCGAGTCTACGACAGCGAACTGGATCTGGAGAAGAATCTCAAACGCACGATCGAGAGCCTCATCTGGAACTGGAAGAAGAAGTCCGACCGGCAGCCGTTGCTAGACCACACGAGCAACCTCTCGGATGACGGGCTTGAATTTGATCCGATCGGAGCGGCATCAGACCAGAGCACAATGGAAATCTCTGCCGCCGAACTGAAGGAACGACGTGAAAGCCAGAAGCTGCTTTTGATTGATTTCAAGGCGTCGCTCAAAGGCGACGCCGAGCTGACGGAACTATTCGATGCCTGCGAAAACGGCTTCACTAAGCCCGCTGACGTCGAGGAATTAACCGGCATACCTGCCAATCGAATCTACGAACTCAAACGAAAACTCCAAATGAAACTCACCACTTTCGCAGCCAACCACATCTCCGCTGAAGCGCTGGAGAAATGAGGAGGACGCCATGACCACGGACCCAACAGAGCACGAAACGCTCGGACACATTTTCAGGTGTCTGGAGACAGATTCCGATGACCTCACTGACGCAGAACTCAATGCGAGTCTGCGAGACCGGGGGCTTGACCCCGAAGGAACGACGGCACTTGTAGCCGGAAAGGTCAGCGATTTTCTTAAATGCCGACGGCTTTCCTGGCAAGATGCCGCGAAACAGAAGCAGGCCACCCTTCAGGCAATGGCGACACAAGCGGTTTCCTGGAGCACAAGGAAAAGAGATGAAATCGAGGCTGCCTTCAACGCAGCTCGCGAAGGCAACTATGGAACCACTACTCAAGGCCAGTTACAGGTTGCTTTCAGGAACCTCAGTAACATCTCAGTTGAAGACAAAGCATCCTTCCTCGATGAAATCGATCTGCTTCAGAAATTGAAAGAGAACGACTCATCGGCGTCGGGAGACAGCAAATGAAAGCGCCGGCACGAAACGCAATTCCATTGGTAAAAGCACGTGAGATCATCACAAAGCTGGAAATCGAAGATCCATCGGAAATCGAGATCGAACTGATAGCTTGCAACGAAGGGGCACCGGTGCTTGAGAAACCGTTAAGGGGCTCGGATGGACGAATGGTGCGTTTGGACGGTGGAGCCATGATCACGGTCAGGGATTCCATTCGCTTTCCGGGCCAGAAGCGCTTCGTCATCGCCCACGAGTTAGGACACGTCCTGCTTCATCCCTACGTCCGCCAGATTGACGAGGTGAAACTCGCGCAAACTTCGAACTGGTCGCTCAACCAGGAACCCGAGGAAATCGAAGCGAACTTGTTTGCCGCGGAAATCCTGATGCCTGGTAAGTTTCTGATCCCGCGAATCGAAAAAAAGGAGCCGAGCTTCGACCTGCTGCACAAGCTTGCAATGGAGTTCAGGACTACGCTCACCGCTACGGCAATTCAGTTCCTGCGCTACACCAAGGAGGAGTGCGTTCTGGTTGCGTCTAAGGGAGGGCTCCGAAAGTGGTTCTGGACCACGGAGCGATTCAGTTTCCTACTCCGTGAAGAACCCCGGGTTCACGAATACACCTGTGCCGCCGAGTTGCTCAATTCCAACGATCGTCACGCCCGTGGTGACGATGTTCCTGCCGGAAGCTGGCTCCGTGATTTCTCACCCGATGGCAACGAATGCGTGACCGAGGATGCCATCTTCTCTGCCGACTTCGGAGAAACTCTCTCACTGGTGTGGATTCACGATGCGATCTGACTCGCCGGGAGGATGGAGACTGCTAACGGCGCTTTATGGGTATCCCCCTTGCGTGGGCACCCCGAATGAATTGTGCAGGCCCATTGGGCGGCGGAGGTTGGGTTGTTAAGCGCGGCAACTACGTTAGGACGCAAAACTGCCGTCTTTGCCCGCCCGAGGCCCCCTTTTCCCTACCGGCCCTTTGGTGCCGTCTTCACAAGACTTGCGTTCTATCCTAAAATCCCGAAACTGCGTCCGGCATTACCCACCCACAAGTCCATGGCAATCCGAATCCGCCTGAGGGTGATGAGAATTGCGAGGTTCATCGATCATGGGTTATCATCACGCAGCGACTTCCAGCTTCTTCGTAAAAACCAAGCCATCACACCACCATGGGAAATCCTTCCTCCGACAAACTCGCGGTCCTTATTGATGCCGACAACGCGCAGCCAAGCATTGTCCGTGAATTGCTTGCAGAAATATCCCGCTACGGAACTGCCAATGTGAAACGGGCCTATGGAGATTGGACCACCCAGAACCTCCGCGGATGGAAGGATGTTCTCCATGAAATGGCAATCCAGCCCATGCAGCAATTCAGCTACACCACGGGCAAAAACTCGACTGACTCCTCGCTGATCATCGAGGCCATGGATTTGCTGCACACGGGAAAGCTCAATGGTTTTTGTTTGGTTTCATCGGACAGCGACTTCACCCGGCTCGCCACCCGCATCCGTGAGGCCGGACTGATCGTTTACGGGTTTGGAGAGAGGAAAACACCTCAAGCGTTTGTAGCGGCTTGTGACAAATTCATCTACACCGAGATTCTGAGGCCTCTACAGTCTCCGGTGGTTGAGGCAGAGGTGCCGTCCTTGGAACCACTGGAACCCATGCTTCGCACGGCCGTTACAGCAACAGCCAAGGAAAACGGTTGGTCGCCGTTGTCAGGTGTCGGTTCCATGCTCTTGAAGAACAGTCCGTCCTTTGATCCGCGGAACTATGGTCACCAAAAACTGGGGGAACTTGTGCGGAAACAGCCCTACATTGATCTCAAAGAGGTTCAGATCGGTGACGGAACTGCCAATTTCCATATTCATGTGAAACTCAAGGATGCCAGTGGCACCGCCCAGAGTGCGAGGAAATGAACCTTTTTCACACAGCCGGACTTGAATTGAGGCGGCCCCGGGGAACATTCTGTTGTGTGTGATCATGGAAGCACGTCCCGCAACATGTCCTCGGGCCTCATCCACCGTACGGGAAACCATGAGTGATGATGGTGGATAGAAGAGCGGATTTCGCATCGTCATACCCCTCGAAGAGCCAAGCATCAAAATAGACGACCGCAATCGCCGGATCCGCACCGCCAGTTCCCCCCGGCTCGTGCAGGGAATGGATGGAAAGTCGAACCGCCTCCTACTAAACCGAAGTGCCAGGTCGGTCCCGAATGATCGGCACGAGTTCTGAGTCATTAAAGTAACCATGGCTCCTCTTGATCGTTTCCTCGGTTGGAACCTCCGGGTCGAACAAGGTCCACGTGAAATAAGGCATCCCTCCAGCTTCCGCAGCGCTGGTAAAATGGCAGAGGGTATGCCCCTTGCGGCCCTGCTCCTTCGCTTTTTTAATAAGCTCTTCCTTGCTGCCCACCTTCAGAGGCTTCTGACGAGTTTCCCGAACAAGCTTGCCGTCTTTGGGTTCTTCCATAGGGCAGCCACGCTACCGATCCGAAGTTCAATTTTCCAGTCCAAATGATTGGCCGGTCCACCAGTGCCCGTGCTCGTTCACCGCCGCTGCGCTTGCGAGGGAATTCAGGTCTATCCTCACCGCTACGGCCATCCAGTATGGGCTTTACTCCCGAACCGCATGAGTGACGCGGCGGACACCCCACCACCGTGATCGCTTGAGCGTTCAACGGGACCACTTCGTCCTGCCAGCCCGCAAAAAAACCTCAAAACGAGCCCGCAAAAACCTCAAAACGACCCGGAAAAAACCTCGGAAAGCCCCTTCAATAGGTTTTCGGAACAACCATGCCCCAGCGAAAACCTCGTCCACTCGAAAACCTGCCCTGAAACCTGCCCCTGCAACCTCGGCACCGACAGGGAAACCCCGATGGAAACCCCGAAACCCCCAAACCCGCAAAAGCCGCCACCGTGAAACCGCCACCTGAAACCCCGATGGAACCCGATAGGAAACCACCTTGATAAACCTGCTTCCCTCAAACCTCCCCTTGGAAACCCGGCTCCCTGAAACCCCGAAAACCCGCAATACCGATCTCGTGAAACCTGCCACCAGAAACCTGCCACCAGAAACCTGCCCCGGAAACCTTGCCCCATACACCACGGTTGTAGAGTGGTTTCGCTAACTTGATAGACATAGTCATACCTGACAACTGGCGATGTGCAATAGCCCCGTCCTTACCATGGAAGTCGAGTTTCTGGAGTTTTTGAGGTCAATCCGGTCAACCGGCGGCCAGATGGGAAATCCCGGTAGGGAACTCCGATGGGAAACCTGCCCCTGAAACCTGCCCCTGAAACCTGCCCCTGAAACCTGCGCCGGAAGCGCGCCCCGGAAACGCGCCCTGAAACCTGCTGCCGGAACCTATCACTGTAAACCCTCGGCCTGGAACTGGAATGCCGGGATAACAGGCTACATGAAAACCCCGGCAGGAAACCCCGATAGGAATCTTCACCTTGAAAAAACTGCTCCCCTGATTTCCTCATCCAGAAAACCTGCCTCAGGAAACACCGAAACCCAGAAACCTCAAAATCCGTGAAACCGCCCCCGTGAAACCGCTCTCGGAAAACCTGACCAGCCGCCCTGAAACCCTGCTACCTCTGAAAACCTACCGTCTGAAAATCTTCCCTGAAAACCTGGCCGCTCCTGGCGATTAAGCGCGAAAATGCGGCAATCAACTCCGGTTGGGGGGTGCCCTCCAGTGTTTTGAAAATAATTACAAAATTCTTGCCTGGACCGCTTGACCTCCCGCCGGGAACCCGGAAAACCAAGGCTGGGCGTCTGCATCGGATGTGGGCGCAGCAAAGGAAAACAACAAACCAACAGACACAAATGAAATCGAAACAACTTCTCACAATCACCGCCAGGAAATTCAAAGCCGCCGTCAAGCTCGACCCGGCCTGGGCATCCAAGCTGACCGGACCGGTGGAAATCACCGGCTACTGCAACATGGAAGGATCCGAAATCAGTTTTCTGTCTCCGCTGCTCCACTTCGCCGGAAGAAATGCAAAAGGGGATGCGGCCAGTTTCTCTTGCTGCAAAAACCTCAAGGTGGCAGAAGGCAACTTCAACGGCTTAGTGAACTTCTCCGATTCCGGCGTTGAAAAAATTGGCAACTTGGAAATCACAGCCCCTAATAACAGAGGCGCGGCCGCCTGCTTTGGCAGATGCAACGCCCTCAAAATTGCCGAAGGCACCTTTGCCGGAAGTGTCTGTTTTAACGAATCCGGCATCAAAATGATTGGAGAGCTAAACATCACCGAGCCTAACAAAGATGGCTTTGCAGCCGACTTTTTCGAGTGCAAAACTTTGAAAATGGCCGAAGGCATCTTTCCTGGGTGCGTGGATTTTGCCCTATCTGGCATCAAAAAGATCGGGGAGCTGAAAATCACCCAACCACACAAGAACGGGATCAAAGCTAGCTTCATCGGCTGTGACATCCGCTTGCCCAAGGAACTCCTAGGGCCCGAATATCTGATGGAGGAGGCACTCCTCCAGAAAAACCTGGGACGCATCGCAGCAGCCAAAGCCCTGAAGGCCTCCCCCGAAATCGAAATCTAACCCACAGCTTCCCATGAAAATAAAATCACAGCCGATGGGTTCAAAGCTGCCGTCGAGGCTGATCCATCATGGGCGACCGCGTTGACCGAACCGGTGGAGTTCATAAATATCTCCAAGAAAACAAAGGCAAAGAAAGCCCCACCCTTCACAGGGTGGGGCTTTTCCCTGCTTCTGGCGCAGGGATGCCTTCGGGTCATGTTGCGGCTTAGCCTTCAGTGGCGTCCAGCACCTGGATTTTGTCGGCATGGACAATCAGTTCCGCGGCAGGGGTACCGTCGCGACGGCTGTACGGATGCACCTCAGGACGGCCGGAAACAGC
>Ga0118677_10003437_pt1 | contig 29964 bp, 35 predicted proteins | sample AliMusrvi5mmetaG_FD_86154 | JGI IMG/M metagenome (GOLD analysis project Ga0118677, IMG submission 86154) | reverse complement strand
ACCATGTTTGGGGGGAGGTTCACATTGGGGGTGGAGAGGCTCGTATTGGGGCTGGGGAGATCCGTATTGGGGATGGGAAGGTCCCTATTGGGAGCGAAGTGGAGGGTATCTTGTTATTGACACGCCACCGGATTTTATCGTGCTGCCGGGTTACGGGTTTTCAGTGACCGTTGGAACTCCTTATGACATAATTTATTACGATAATCTCTACTATACGTATAACAGCAACTACTGGTATTCTTCACCGGCATACCGGGGGCCATGGGTTGTTATCCATGAAAACGATCTTCCGGATATCATAAGAAGACATAGTATTGATGATATCAGGAAAGCCCGTGATGTTGATTCGCCAAACAATCGTAATCAGGATAACAGGGGGCATCATGGTGATATAAATAGCAGCAGAAATCTAAACGATACGCATCGTGATACTCCTTCAAATGATAATGATCAAACAAGATAACTGAATGATTGTTTATGGATGCAGGAATACGTTGTTGGTCAGAGGGTTATCAGAACCTCTCTAATGTTAACGAATAAACGTGAAAACAATGAAAAAGACAGTGATGACATTATTGGTTGCTGGCGTTGGCATCTGGTCAGCTCCAGCTTTGGCCGAAGATTCTGGCTATTACAGGAGGGCAATACCCGATTCAGCCATAGAAACTGGCAATGGAGTGTGGAGACCAGCACCGCCACCCTCGGTTGTCTATTCTCGGCGTGGCAGGGGGATGGCACCTGTCTCATCAGCTCCTGAAGGGTACGTTAGTGCAAATATTGGCGGAGTGGAAATGAACAATAGTGATTACGGTAACTACTATAATCATAACTCAGGTATTACTCTGCTTGGGGCTATTGGCACTGACTTCAAAAACAACTGCAGACTTGAGGGAGAGGTTGGTTATCAGACGAACGATAATAATAATGACTATGGGGCACATATAAATAGAAATATCTCAGTAGTTTCTTTTCTGGCCAACGGCTACGTTGATATTCCGACTTTCGGTGTCGCCCAACCGTATATTACTGCAGGCATAGGTGTAGCTAATGTCAATGCCGACGGTCTAACCCTGCCGGGAGGGTTACCTCAGCTGCCCTCAATCAATGAAACCGCATTTGCTTATCAGCTTGGAGTGGGAGTTACAATTCCGCTAAGTAATTATGTGAAGCTCGATGCCCGCTATCGCTACTTTGCAACGAACGTTACCGTGGATACAGCGTTTGAAAACAACAAATTTTCAAGCAACAGCGTGTTGCTTGGTCTGAAAATCGGTATCTGAAACAATCAAAAAAACCATTGAACCGGAACAGGTAGTAAATACGTTCCGGTTCAATGGTTGTGTAACTTCCTTTCCCTCCAACACGCAAGAAAAACTGCTGGTTTTAGGATTTATTAATACCCGAGACTTTCTGGTCAGTGACGGATGCTGAACTCTTAACTGGCTTATCTATTTCAGCCGGCGCATTAACAACCATATTAATTTCTGTTTCAATGTCGGCCTGTGCTTTTTTAAACTCCCTTATACCTTTTCCCATTCCCTTCATCAGCTCAGGCAGTTTTGAAGGGCCAAAAAGCAATAATACGACACCGCCTATAAGTACTAAATCCATTTCTCCAAACATAGTATCTTCCCTCCGGTTACATTTCAATAGAATCTGTTATTATATATTCTACTTTCTGAACAAAGACCATGAAGGCTGCATCTCTTCACCTTCACCCTGCAATAAACGTCTCTGATTATCTCCGGTCGAATTCATGACAAACAATTTTTTCTTACCCTGACGACTGGAGGAAAATACAATCATCCCGCCATCCGGCGACCATGATGGATGCTCATTTTCTCCGGATTTTCTTGTCAGCTGCCTCAGATCAGACCCATCTGGATTAATGATAAAGAGATTGATTTCACCCTTACCCTCCATTGTTGAGTATACAATTTTATCTCCTGCAGGCGACCATGATGGCTGGGTATTATACTTTCCGTTGAAGGTAAGCCGTTTAACCTCACCGGACTGAAGATTCTGAATAAAGATCTGAGGAGCGCCGTTGCGCGAAGAAACAAATGCCATTTTACTTCCATCTGGAGAAAATGATGGTGAAACATCTATGGCCTTGCTGATGGTGACCCTTCTGGCAACAGAGCCGTCTGGTTTGATGAGATAGATCTGCTGGTTACCTTCAAAAGAAAGGGTTGTTGCTACTTCGTTGTTGTTTCTCCAGCAAGGAGCAATGCTGACGCCGCTTTTGCTTGCAGCTGATGTTTTCTTTTCTGCAAGGTTCTTTATATAAAGAGCCGGTCTGCCGGAGGTAAAATCAGTATAGGCAAGATACCGGCCATCGGGTGAAAGTGTTGGAGTCAGAGAGATGGAATGGGAATTGGTCAGTTGCTCAACTCCATGTCCATCAAAGTCACACTCATAGATCTCCTTATACCCTGTTTTATTTGAAACAAAAACAATCCGGCTCCCAAACATGGATTTTTTACCGGTAAGCAGCTCAACAAGATCTTCACAGAAGGCATGGCCGATCGCACGAAGCTGATCATCTTTACCGGTATAGGTTTTTTTTAGAAGTGGTTTTGCGCTTGCGGTTTCATACACCTCCACATCAAGGTTGACATTGCCTGATTTTTTTGAAACGGTTCCGCCGGCATAAATTTCTCCACCAACGGAATTAAGAGCTCCGAAATTAATAGTCACGTTCTTCCTGTCACTGAAATCTTTCACATTGAGCGGGGGAGAGATCATCGTAAAAATTTTGGTGTAATCCAGGCCGTCACGTATAACCGTATCGAGATTCTGAGCCCACTCACTCTCGCGCTTGCCCTGTGCATCCGGTTTGCTGAGTACCAGTGCAATTTTGCCAGATCCCTCCTTGCGGATTGCGATATAATCATCTCCCTCAGCCGCAACAAGGTGCAGGGGAACAAAAAAAAGAGCACATAAGACTATAATAATGCAGGAAACTGCATGTCTGAAAAATGTCATAGTGATAGAGAATGTTTTGAATATGAAAGATGTTCGGAAGGAAATTAGCGTATTAACTGTTATAAAGATAAACCGAAATGAAGAAAAATTCGTTCTGCGAAGGTAAGAACAGGGTTAGCTTCAAATACAGGCCTGCTTTCAAAAATGTACCTTTTTTTTAGTTATATCGAAAAAGTATCCCGGAACAGAAATATTTCTTATAAATACGCTAAAAATATGCGTTGATTTTGATCGTTAATGCTGATCAGTAATATTAGCATATTTCCCGTCAACCATATTCTTAACAAGCTGTTTTCAGTGCCTTTATCAGGAGTTGATAGCCTGGTTTATTCCATTCTTCAGGATGTTCGTCAAGCCACTTGTCGACGACATCACAAGCCTGAACAGGAGTTGCCCCTTCAGGTATACTGAAAAGGATATGCAGGTATGGGGGATAAGTGGTTTTATAATCCGCGAAATTTCTTTTCCGTGAAAGTTGCTTAATGGCTTTATGCTTTTTCATGTGTATCATGCCCGTTTGTTTTTTTCTGTTCATATACATCGTTGCATTCTATGAAATTCCTTCGAAAGAAAGAATTTTCCGTATGTCAGTCAAAAAGCAGGCCGCCACTACTGTCCGGCCTGCTTTTTTTATCTGCATCATGTTTTAATGAAACTTCCTGCCGTAATGTCCTTGTAGCTCTCGCGCATCTATAATTGTCTGCATTTTATCGCGCTGTGCCGGTGTCAGGATTGATGCAAGTTCCGACAGATGACTACTTTTCAGGCGGGCAAGTGATGCATGTTTTTTGCCGATTCTATCTGAAAGCTCATCAATTTTATTTTTGTCGGGATTTGCTTTGAATGACTCAGTTCGAAGCTCGCGGTTTAATGCTACAAGCTCTTTTCTTTCTGTAACAACAAGTCTGAACTGTTTCTCACGGAGTTCCTTGATATTAGCTGTTTGACTGTTGTTTAATCCAAGTCTCTCCTGCCATCTGTTCATCCTCCAGTGATCTCCTTCTTTCTCAGACGATCTCAAAGAGTGCTCACCTTTATCCGGTACGAGTTCGGCCAGTCTTTTATGCCATTCGTGCCGATAGGATATTTGGTCCTCGACGGGAGCCCTCTGTATTTTTGTTCGAAGTCCACCCAGTTCCTGATCTGAATAGTGACTGTAATCAGTTGAAGCCGAAGCAACACTTCCAATACCAAGCATTGTAGCCGTCAACACCATCATCATGCTCTTTTTCATCGTTTTTGCGTGTTATTTAGTTGTTAAAAAAAAGAACTGACTTTCAATAATTGAACATATCCCTGTTCTGTTTTTTATCGAGTCATTAATTTTGACGGCAATTTTTTGAAAAGCTTGTGGTTCCCAGTAAAAGTTTATGCTGGGTATTGAGCATGGTATAGGTTTGTTGTGCCGATAATTCATGCTATCCGATACACAATTCCTCCGAAGATGGTGAGTAAAGCACTCTTCACTTACCTGAAGGTTATCGGCTCTTTGTTGAGTGATGTTTATTTTTTCTCATACCTAATGCATGTTCTGCCGTGTTTTATCGTCGAACCCGTTATTGGTTGCAATCTTGTTAATGAGGGTCAATAAAAGGTTTTGCTATGACTTATGATTCATGGAGCTGGGTCATTGTTATGCTGATATCCCTTTCGATATTTGCCTTGTTTATTTTTTTATTTATTAGGTTTGTGGGGCATATGAAAAAAGAGCAGAACCTGGGAATTGAGTCTCTGAAAGATACGCTGGTTGACAAGGATAATCCTGTCGTCTTGTCAGCGGATGAGCTTGAAAAGCTCAGGCAGCAAAAGGCGGAAGCCCATCGTCATGTGCAGGATGTGATATCCAAAATCCCGGTTATTAAAAAGAATGTCGGGGTTCAGATTGATAATGATGCATTACTTCGACGTCGGGAGGCTGATCATATAAAGGAAGCAACAGGAATAATTAAAAAAGATATAGCTTAAGACGTTCTAATTTCTACACATGCTTTCCATCACCTCTGTTTTTCAAAACCTATGGTTAAAAAATTTCCATTCTTCATTTTGACCTTTTTTTGTGCTGTTCCCGCATTCGCGGCAGCTCCATTAGTAACCGATGACGCCGGTCCCCAGGGAAAAGGGAAATACCAGCTTGAAGTTGATTACGCAGGAGGAGTTACGAAACAGTATCCCGGCCAGCAGATTGCAAGCACATTGACTTATGGAGTTGTCGATAATGTCGATGTGATTCTCTCCCTTCCTTATAATTGGCATACCATTGTGTGGGAAGGAAGTTCTCTTACAGCTTATGATAAAATCGGCGATACGGAACTTGAAGTCAAGTGGAGATTTTTCGAGTCGAAACCTGCCGGATTAAGTTTTGCCCTCAAGCCGGAAATTACCTTTCCCTCTGGTAACGAAGCATACGGTTTTGGTACAGGTAAGATTTCTGAAGGGATAATGCTCATTGCAACGGAAGAGTGGCAACATGGCGCTTTTCACTGCAATATTGGGTATAACCACAATGCGTTCAATATGGAGTCGGACAATGAAACTCTGCAGCACAATCTCTTGCATGCATCGATAGCTGCCGGGGTCGGCATGACGAAAAACCTCCGCTCTGTTGCTGATGTAGGTATTGATACCAACACGGTAACAGCATATCATGCCAACCCTGTTTATATCCTTGGAGGCTTGATTTACAGCGTCACGGAAAATCTGGATCTTGATATTGGAGTAAAAGGGCGTCTGAACAACGTTGCACCACCTGCAACAGTCCTCGCTGGTCTTACTACAAGATTTTAGAGAGCATCCCCGCTGATCTTTGTCGAGGAAGTGAACTATCTCGGGTAAGATGCCGGGCTGAAATCTCTCATTCGGGGTTAGTATTTTTTACCTCTGGCGGGTCTACTGCTGTTTTGATTTCGCTTTCAATATCATGTTGTGCTTTTTTAAACTCACTCAATCCTTTCCCGAGTCCCTTCATCAGTTCAGGGATTTTTCCTGACCCGAAAAATAGCAGGGCGACACCACCAATCAGCACCAAATCCATTTGACCAAACATTGCTGTTCTCCTTTTATTGTTAGATGTCAGTAGATTTACAAAATTAATGTAACGAAGGCGACCGTTGCATAAGCGTCTCCTTTTTTCCTGCATTGAGTAGAGCTAAATCAGACACAACACCTGCAGCCTCGTTGAGCAGCACATCCTTGCCAGGTTCTTTGATTCCATCCGGCTTCTGAACCCACTGTTTTTCAATCTTTTTTATCGTTTCTATTTCTGTTTTAAAGGCAGATTCCTGAAGTGATACCGCCTTATTTTTACGGATCTGGTCAAGAGTATTCCTGTCATGCAGATAGGTTTGATATAAGGCGTTTTTCGATGAGCGCAGAGTCTCTTTTTGTCGGAGGAGGCTTATCTTTTCAGTGCTGATTTCTGCAGTTGGCTTATACAATGCCCTCGTTATAGTGCTCCACGGCAGACTGCTGGTATAGGTGTCCTCTCCAATAGTGGAGGTGTCGATCATGGATGGCAGGGTAATATCCGGCTCAACCCCTTTATGTTGCGTACTTTCGCCGGTTATCCGGAAAAACTTTGCTATGGTGAGCTTTATTTCCCCGAGATCAGGCGACTTTTCGAAAAAAGTAATCGGTCTTTCCAGCTTTGTGATACTCTGTACAGTACCCTTTCCAAACGTTCTCTCACCAATGATTATCCCACGCCCGTAATCCTGAATTGCCGCCGCAAAAATTTCGGATGCAGATGCGCTGTAACGGTTGACAAGTACGGCAAGCGGCCCGCTGTATTGCTGGCGAGTATCTTCGTCATTGAGCACTGAATTTTCTCCTTTCGCGTTGCTGATCTGCACTACCGGTCCGCTTGGGATAAACAGTCCGGTAACGTTCACCGCCTCTTCAAGAGAACCACCGCCATTGTTGCGAACATCGATAATGATGCCGTCAACATGCTCAGCATTCAGTTCATTCAGTATACGGTTTACATCACGGCTCGTGCTGGCATAATTGCTGGTGTTTTTTTGCTGGCCCTCGAAATCAAGATAAAATGAAGGTATGGTAATAATGCCGATTTTCTTGCCGCCCCATTGAATGATGCTTTTCTTTGCAGCCTGCTCAACCAGATCAACTTTGTCTCTCAAGAGTTGCACTGTTTTTACTGGGCCCCTGCCGGCCTGGCTCGCAGGAAGAATTTGCAGACGAACTATCGTGCCTTTTTTTCCGCGAATAAGTTTTACAACATCATTGATTCTCCAGCCGACGACATCAACAATTTCAGCAGTTGTTCCCTGGCCGATACCAACTATCTTGTCACCTTTTTTTAAGAGATTACTGTTAAATGCCGGGCCTCCGGGAATAACCTCATTAACTACAGTATATTCGCTTTCGGTCTGCAGTTTTGCGCCGATTCCTTCAAGTGATCGGCTCATGTCAATCTGAAAATTTTCATACTCATCCGGAGAGAAGTAGCTGGTATGGGGATCGAATGATGTTGTCAGCGCATAGATGTATGCTTGAAAAGCATCTTCCGGCTTCTGGTGGTTGAGTATGTTCAATCTGCTTGTAAAGCTTTTGGCAAGAGCGCTGCGAACACTCTTATTCTTTTCCCCAGAGTAGTTTAGGTTAAGCCACTGGTACTTCAGCTCTTTTTTCCAAAGATCAGTAAGCTGCCGCCTGTCTGCTGGCCATGGCTCAGACTTTCGGTCAAGGTCAAGGGTTTCCTTTGTTGAAAAATTAAAATGAACAGTATCAGCTGCCGCCTTCAAAAACAGCATTTTCTCTTTTGCCCGAAGTAGAAACAGATTATAAATGGCAAACCCTGCATTTGTCTTGCCGTCACGAAGCTCATTTCCAATCCGTGTTCCGTAACTCTTTCTCAGGCCTTCAATATCGCTTGCCAAAAAATAGTTTTTGCTGTGGTCAAGATTATCGAGATATCGATAAAATATCTGCTGAGAAAGTGAGTCGTTGACTGATACCTTCCTGAAGTGTTTCCGCAGAAGGTTTTGACTGATGTATATGCTTGCTTCTTCCTCTATCTCGGTCGGCTTTAGCGCAGGAGAGGTTTTAACTGGCGCGGCTATTCCGGAGTTTACGTTATAAGCAGGAACAGTAAATCCCAAGACAACGATTAAGAGAAGAAAACTTTTTTTAAGCATGTTCTTGCATGATGATCTGAGGTTTGACTGCTGATAACAGTCTAAAAATCGAGTAGGGCGTTCACAAGAGCTCTTTACCCCAATGGTAAAGATTACGTACAAAATCTTGAGATACCATGGATGGCTTTCCCTCGCCTTGCACCCACTTTTCCCCATAAGTATTTATCTCTCTTCTTATTTGGGACGCTCAAATATAATTCTTCTTGCGGAAGAAGTTGACGATAAGAACATTTACCACCCCATCCCCGGCCCAACAAGAATAGGAGAGATCAGCCTTTTTAAATAGGGATTAAAAAAGTGAAGAATTTGTGCAAGAACATAATCATATCAACGTCAGAATAAATGTGTGGTGGTGTATTGGTGTGTGGACTCATTCAGAACAGTTACCGTTAATCATTAAAATTAGAACAGTTATGAACATCAAAAAAGCAATTATGGGTCTTATGATGCTGGTTATGACCGTAGCATTCTGCAGCGAATCTTTTGCCGCTTCGACTCAAAAGCATCCTCATAGAGTACATGCCAAAAAGTAATTCTCTTTAATGTCTCTTCGTATGAAGGAATTTTTTGAAAGCATTAAAACTCCTCTTTGGCTTGTCGCTTCCGTTATTGCAGCATGGGGATCATGGACGTTGACGCAAAGGAGGGGACCTGCTGACAGGAAAAAACACAAAGTTCTTTGTTCTCAGCTGTTGCTTTTTTTTTATTTGGGGGTGACAGCAGAAGCATTAACGGAGCTGGATTTTGTTTGCTTCGCCTCTGATAGCTCATTTACGGTATGAAATATACCATTCAAACGGGATTTCAAAATCTCTTTGTATTGGTGATTTTCATCAACGTACAATGGGGGTAAATATTTTTTGAATAAAGTCTTATGCGGATAATCAATCTTTTTTGTTATTCATGATCATGTAACCGGATCATACCATAACGATGATTGTGATGGATCGATGGAAAAAACTTTTGATTAAAGACGTTGAGCATTGAAAAATAGTTGAAATTCTTGCGCACGGAAAAAATGAAAAGATCGTCAAAGTCAAAAACAGTCATGAGATATCATAGAAAAACAAAGTATACAATTTGCTTGTTTGACACTCATGGTAAACTTATAATAGGTGGCTATCGTTAATTTTGGTATGACCTTATAATATCAGCTAATACTAACAACAAGGCGATCAACGGTGTCAGGAATTCTTAAAATAGCATTGAAGCTTCTTGTGAATGACAAGAGCAAGTTTATCGCCCTTCTGGTCGGTATTACGTTTGCTGTATTTCTCATGATAATGATGATGTCGATGTTTTCGGGAATATTATCCCGCTCTTCGTCCTCGGTGTATAATGTCGGGGCAAAAATATGGGTCATGGACCCGGCAGTGAACAACGCCACCAGCAGTATTCCCATGCCTGATTATGTCCTTTCCAGCGCGAGAAGTATCAACGGAGTAAAGTATGCAGTACCTATCTATTTTGGCAACGCACTGGTCAAGCTCAAAAGCGGCGCTTATCAGGCAGTATCTGTTGTCGGCCTTGATGACGCCACCCTTTACGGCAGGCCGGAATTGATCGAAGGAAAGATTGAGGATATATATGCGGAATCCGCCTTTATTGTGGTCAAGGATGCGGAATTCAAAAAACTTGAAAGTCCCGCAGTTGGAACTGAATTTGAAATAAACGATCATCGGGGACTTGTCGTTGGTTTGGCAAAAGTTGCTTCAGGGGGTCTGTTTGGTATCCCTACGGTCTACACGACCTATAATAGAGCTATCACCTACATTCCTTCGATGCGCTTTACCACCTCATATATTCTGATTGAACCGAAACACGAATCCGATATTCCGTTTATTCAACAGCAAATCAAAAAACTTGGCTATCAGGCACTTACCCGTGATCAGTTTGTTAAGAAAATCTCTGATTTTTACACATACCAGACTGGCATGGGAATGAACGTCCTGATGATGACTGCAATAAGTTTTATTGTCGGCCTTTCTATATCAGGCCAGACCTTCTATACCTTCATCCTCGAAAACCTGGAACGGTTTGGCGCATTGAAAGCTATTGGCGCCAAAGGCCACGAGCTTATCACAATGATTCTTTTTCAGGCATCGTTTACAGCACTGATTGGCTATGGGCTCGGCGTAGGTTTGGCCTCAGGCCTTATGATTCTTGCCAAGCTCCGCTTGCCGAGCTACGCAGCGCAGGTTACCTATTACAATCTCACCTTTGCATTTATTATGGTGCTCATTATGGCAGGAGTTTCCAGTTATATCGGGGTTCGAAAAGTCCTCCAGATACAACCGTTTGATATTTTCAGGGGCTGACTATGGGAAAAGTAGCCATAAAGGCCAATGCATTGGTGAAGTGGTTTGGTGAAGGAGAGACCAAAACAACCGCAGTGAAGAGCGCAAGTTTTGAGGCTAACTTTGGTGAGCTGCTCTATATTGTCGGTCCTTCAGGAAGCGGTAAAACAACACTGCTCAGCATGATTTCTGGTATTCTCAAGCCAAACGAGGGTAGTGTTCTGGTTGAGGGCAAAGATATCTGGCAAATGAAAAGTGATGATATTGCCGATCTCCGCTTGCACAAAATCGGCTTTGTATTTCAGGATTACCACCTTTTTCCGCGGTTGACCACCGTTGAAAACGTGGCGATTCCCCTGATACTGAAAAAAATGGAGTGGAATGAGGCGCTGAAAGTTGGACTGGAATACCTTGACATCGTCGGGCTCAAGGATCGAGCCCAGCTGCAGCCGGTCAAGCTGAGTGGTGGTGAGCAGCAGCGAGTTGCAATTGCTCGGGCAATTGCAGGTCATCCCGATATTCTGATCTTTGATGAACCGACAGCCTCACTTGATGGCGATACAGGAAGAAAGATAGTGGAGTTTGTCAAAACAAAAATCCTCAATGCAGAGCGATGTGTCATCATTGTAACCCATGACAGCAGGATTTATGAGTATGCGGACTCAATCATGAAAATGGAAGATGGGAATATAATTGGCTTTGAACGCAATACCAACGCAATACCTTAACTGTTCTATGAGAAATAAACTTTTAATCGGCTTTGCCATCCTGGGTGTTCTGCTCGCTATCGGTAGTGCCTATATTTCAGGCATACCGGCAAAACCTCAGCCACCGGCGTTCAAACCAGCATCGAATCCCTATGCAAAAGGGATTTATGCCAACGGTATTGTTGAAACGGCCCAGACCAGCGGTGAAAATATCAACGTCTATCCTGAAGTTCCAGGTACAGTGGTTAAAATATTAGTCAATGAAGGCCAGCATGTTACTGCAGGAACACCCTTGTTGGTTCTTGAAGATTCCGTGCAGCGCGCCACTACAGCTTCGGCTAAAGCCCAGATTGATGTAGCTAAGGCAACCTATAAAACCCTTCAGGATCAGTACAGCAAACAGAAGGCCTCATGGGCGCTTGATTCACGATCTGTCAGTAAAGATGTTCTGGATACTGCAGCAAATGCAGCCAGAGGAGCTAAGGCAAATCTGGAACTTGCGCAAAAGCAGTATGATGCTGCAAACGCGCTGTTGAACAAGTATCTTATCAAAGCACTTGCGGATGGTACCGTTCTCTCAATCAATACCGCTACGGGTAGCTTTATATCAAGCCAGGGAGTTTATAGTACATATACAGGAGTGTTTCAGCCCGTTATAGTACTGGGTAATATGAAAGGTGATCTCGCAGTTCGGTGTTACGTTGATGAAATCCTCATTAACAGGCTTCCTGACCCGTCCGAGATACAGGCAAGAATGACTATTCAGGGAACCAATATCAATATTCCGCTGAAATTTGTGAGAATACAGCCGAATGTCTCTCCAAAGATCGAACTCTCAAGCCAGAGAACGGAGCGGGTTGATGTGCGGGTTCTGCCGGTTATTTTCAGTTTTGAAAAACGAGAAGGTGTGTCAATCTATCCAGGTCAACTTGTTGATGTTTACATTGGTGAAAAAAATAGTACCCCAAAAAAATAGCGCATCATATCCGGGCTATCGCAGGGGCAGCGCTCTCCTCGTTTCATTCGGGATATCCCTTTTCTTTTTATCGGGCTGTGCCGTTGGTCCGGACTTCGTTCATCCTGAAGCGCCAAAGGTAACCCAGTACAACCATGGAGGCGACCCGAAAGAGACCGCAGCAAGTGAGGGACTGTCACAGCGCTTTGAAGATGGTGCCGCTCCGGTAGCCAACTGGTGGCACCTGTTCAATTCAAAGCAACTGGATGCCGCTGTCAGCAATGGGTTGGCTGATAATCCCGGTTTACAGGCGGCCGAGGCCAGTCTCAGGCAAAGTCAGGAAAACCTGCGGGCCGGCTCCGGTATTTTTTATCCGCAACTCAGCGCCACGTTTGCCGCCAATCGCGAAAAAAATTCCCCGGCAGCCATCGGCAGCTCAGCACCGGCAAGCATTTTCAATTTGACAACACTCTCCTCATCGGTAAGCTATGCACTTGATATTTTTGGAGGGCAACGAAGGGGTGTTGAAGGCTTGGCGGCACAGGTTGACCAGCAAAGGGCTCTAACTCTTGGCACCTACATGATGCTCACAGGGAATATTGTTAATACCTCTATTGCAATAGCCGCTTATCATGCACAAATAGACGAGACGGTGCAGTTGATAGCTTTGGAAAAAGATCAGATCAGTATTGCTGAAAAACAATTCCAGGCCGGCGTTAATACCTATGCAGCTATACTGACTCTACGGCTTCAGCTCAAAGCGCTTGAAGCGACGTTGCCTCCTCTCCGCCAGAAGTTAAATCAGGCGGAACATCTTCTTGCAACACTTGAGGGCAAAACGCCATCTGAATTACAGCCACCTGCTGTGCTGTTAGCGGATATTTCACTGCCACGCCAGTTACCCTTATCCCTGCCATCAGAACTGGTTCGCCAGCGTCCCGATATTCTTGCTGCAGAGGCGCAGTTGCATGCAGCCAGTGCAGGTATTGGCGTCGCTACTGCTGCACTGTTTCCGAGTGTTACCCTGAATGCAAGTTACGGCCAGACCAGTCAAACAACGAGTAACCTCTTTAACAGCGCCAGTAATGTGTGGGGTTTAGGAGGGAATGTAACTGCACCGATATTTAAAGGTGGCACCCTGAGAGCGCAGCGTCGGGCGGCAATTGATGCTTACCAGCAGAGCTTTGCCAGCTACCGCCAGACCGTTCTTGCTGCTTTTGCCCAGGTTGCAGATATTGTGCGTGCTTTGGAGCACGATGCCGAACTGACACAAACTCAAGCTCAGGCTGTGCAGGATGCCAGGCTTGCTATGGATCTTCTAAAGGCTAATTACCAGGCAGGAACTGCCAACTACCTGCAGGTAATGATCACTGATATTCAGTATCATCAGGCTAAAATCGGTTATTTGCAGGCCCGGGCCCAGCAACTCCAGGATACGACGGCACTTTTTGTTGCCCTGGGAGGCGGTTGGTCGAATGACCTTACAGCGAAAGAAAAGGTTTATCTGCACAAAGAGTGATTATATTGCTCTCCTGAACAAATCTTTCCTTTGTCATATTCATGGACACTCTGTTTGATAAAAGCTCAACAGCTTTAGTGATCATAGATCTTCAGAAAGGAATAACGGCTTTGCCGACATTGCCTTATGAAGCGCAGACGGTTATTGATAATGCCGCAAAAATGGCAGAAGCTTTCCGTAAAAATCACATGCCGCTTTTTATAGTCAATGTCTCAGCCTCGCCTGACGGTAAAGACCGGCTTGTGCCGGTTACTGATGGCGTTGGTACCTGGTCAAAAGCGCAGTTCTCTGTAGACTGGAGTGAGATAGTTCCTGAGCTTGCCCCGCAGGCAGATGATCAGCTGATCACAAAAAAGCAGTGGGGAGCATTTTACGGAACTGACCTGGATTTACAATTGCGTCGCCGGAAAATCGATACCATTGTGTTATGTGGTGTTTCTACCAATATCGGCGTCGAAAGCACTGCCCGGTTTGCCTACGAATATGGCTATCAGCAGATCTTTGTTGAGGATGCCATGAGTAGTAGGAGCTCCAGTGAGCACGAACAAACAATTGAAACCATTTTTCCAAGGATAGGCAGGATCCGCACTACCCGGGACATATTAGCCATACTGGAATAAAACATCCGGGCTGGTTAGAAAAGAGTCAACTCAATTCAAAGATGGAAAAACAAAGCAAACTCGACTTGTGGCTTCTGGTTCCGATGGTTGGGGTTATTGTTATCGGATTGATGGCAGTCTATAGTGCTACCCATGGAACAGGAGATACCACCTTGTTTTACCGTCAGTTCTCCTGGGGAGTGATTGGTATCGTTGCCATGTCTTTTGTCTACTCCCATGATGTCCGCTTTATCAGGGATAATGCCTATATCTTTTATGCCATAGGGATTTTACTTCTGGTCGCTGTGCTCTTGTTCGGTAAAAAAGTCGGCGGACATGCCAGCTGGATAAAAATCGGCTTTTTCAGTTTTCAGCCCTCCGAAATAGCCAAGATGTCGACTATTCTCGCTCTCGCAAGATTTCTCTCCGAAGATGAAACCGATATCCGTTCATTACCCCATTTTTTTATTGCTCTTGGAATTGCTTTTTTCCCGGCACTGCTGATCATACTTCAGCTTGACATGGGGACAACAATTACCTGCATGTCGTTTATTGCCCCAATGCTTATTGTGTCAGGATTTGATATCTACATCCTCATGCTGGTGGCGTTTCCCCTTATTCTTATGATTACCGGGTTTTTCAATATTTATTTTATTATCGCCTCTGCTGTGATTCTGTTAGCAATTTTGATTGTTCAACGTAAAAAATTTCAGCTTCATCAGTTGATTGTTATCGGTTCTGGTCTTGCTACCAGCCTCTTTACACAAAAGTATGCTGCCAGCATACTCAAACCGCATCAAATAGATAGAATTCAGACATTTCTTGATCCCATGAACGATCCTCAGGGAGCAGGCTACAATGTTCTACAGGCAAAAATCGCAATAAGTTCAGGTGGGTTGTTGGGTAAAGGGTTTCTTCAGGGAACGCAGACACAGCTGCGGTTTATTCCTGCACAATGGACCGATTTTATTTTTTGTGTTATTGGTGAAGAGCTCGGTTTTATCGGAGCGGCGCTCCTGCTCTCACTCTATCTTGCCCTTATTCTCAGGTTGATCTGGGCTATATTTTCAATCAAAAACCGGTTTGTTGAGCTGACACTGACCGGATATGTATCCCTGCTCTTCATTCATATTGTTATTAATACCGGTATGACAATCGGCCTTATCCCTGTCATTGGCGTTCCTCTTCCCTTTGTCTCGTACGGAGGCTCTTCTTTGATTGGAAATATGATTATGGTCGGTCTGGCGATGAATTTTTCCCGAAACAAAAGAAGTCTGGGGTATTAGGGGGGAATAAAAAAAAGCTGAAACCGAAGCTATAAGCCGAATTCTGTGGATTACCCGGGTAAAACCCCGGTAAAACTGCAGCCATTTATCTAATGCGGCTTACCCGAAAACTCTCCTTGCGGAATTGAGCGGGCCACTCTCATCCCCCTGCGGGGAAAGTCTTCCTATTTAGCCTTGCTTCGGGGAGGTTTGCCAAGCACATTACATTACTGTAATGTCTGGTGGTCTCTTACACCGCCATTTCACCCTTACTCCGGTTGCCCGGAGCGGTTTGTTTTCTGTTGCACTCTCTGTGATAACCGGCTTGCGCCGTCATCCCCAGGCTTGACTCCTGAAACAAAGGGTAGTGTAAACCAGCCTCTGTTTCAGGAATCTCGACCGGCACCCTGCCCTGTGAAGTTCGGACTTTCCTCCGCGTAGCCTGAAGCTATACGGCGACTGCACACTTCTGGTTTCAGCTTGTCAAAGAACCATTCTTACTGAAAGCTTTCAGCCTTCAGCTTCGTCAAAGAGTCTTTCATGAACAACAATTCTGCCGCATGATTCACAAAGATAGAACCCACCCTGAACAATCATGGTGTGGCGATTGGTAGGAACCCTCGTGTTACAGCCGGAGCAGGCATTGCGGTTAAGCTTTACTACTGCATTCTGCAAGGTTCCGCTTCTCAGGTGGTCATACTTGTCAAGCAGTCTTTTTGCTTCAGCCTTAATAATATTCCGCTGCTCCTTGACCTTTTTGTTAAGGGAATCAACGTCCTCAGCTGTTTCAATAACAATGCTGTCCAGTTCCTCTTTTTTATGGGCAAGCTGTTTGGTCAAATCATCAAGCTGCTGAAGCAGGACATCGTCAGGCATCATCTCTTCAGTGATTTCGTCATACCGGTTTTCGGTAATCAGCTGACGGCCTTTTTTCTGGATTTCAAGAGCCCGCTGTTCAGCATGAACAATGTCCTGAAGTTGAATCTCAGCCTGGGCTATTTCCTTTTCTTCATATTCAATCTGCTTTGAAAGAGCATCATATTCCTTGTTGTTTCGGGCAAGGGTCTGCTTTTCCTTAAAGTTCAGGATTTTATTTTTGCAATCATGAATACTTGCATGCAGACGTTCCCGCAGCTTCAAATGATCGTCAGCAATTTTTTTCCGTGATTCGATCTGGCGTTTTGTAAAGGCAAGATCTTCATCCAGAGCAATAATTTCTTCTGGCAGTCCTTTCTGTAAGCTGACTATGCTTTCTATCTGATTATCAAGGTGCTGGAGCTTGACAAGAAGGTTTATTTTAGTATGATCCACTACTGCTGATGTTTTGGATTATTAAAGCATAAAAAAAGCACCTTCCCAAGAAAAGGTGCTTACCTGTGTGTTGTATGTGAAAAAGTCTGACTGAACTGAATCGACTGTTGAGCTATAGCTGAGTTCATTCACGTGCATATCGCAGGGAAGATTGTTTGTGCCCGAAAGGAGACTCGAACTCCTACACCTTGCGGCGCGCGTCCCTGAAACGCGTGCGTCTACCAATTCCGCCATTCGGGCATTGCGTTATGCTCAGACCTGAAGAATAAGGCGCTCTTATTTGCTTTTAGAGCAAAGATCAGCTTACTTAATCTCCTTATGCAAAGTGTGACGCTGCATATTTGGATTGTACTTCTTTAAGATAAGACGTTCTGTGGTATTTTTCTTGTTTTTTGTGGTCGTATATCTTGAAACTGTCTGCCCTTCTTTTTTAGCTTCAGTGCATTCAAGTGTGATAACGATTCTGTTTTCTTTTCCTTTTGCCATGGTAACACCAATCGGGTATGAAGTTGTATAAGAGTTGAGAATATACGCCCTGTCGGGTGATTTTGCAAGTTATGGGTTTTTTCTTTCGGTGATAACTGGAGAAAAGCTATTATTCACTTCTTTACAACACTTAAAAAGGTAACGGAACCGTGCTTGACAGTAACATATTTCATTATACCGGAACAACGCTAAGCTGCGATGAAGTAAATCTTGAAGAGCTTGCCACTACTTTCGGAACTCCTCTTTTTGTCACTTCCCGGCGTAGCCTCATTGACAGCTATAAGGCTTTCGAGCGAGCGTTTGACGCTTTACCCCATTTTACCTGTTACTCAGTCAAAGCCAACTTTAATCTCAGTGTTATCAGAACCTTTGCTGAGCTTGGTTGTGGTTGTGATGTCAACTCCGGAGGAGAGCTCTATCGTGCGCTCCAGGCTGGAGTTTCCCCTGACAGGATTATTTTTGCCGGAGTAGGTAAAAAACCCGAAGAGATTGCCTATGCACTCGAAAGCGGAGTCCTCATGCTGAAGGCTGAATCATTCTCAGAGCTCAAGGCCATTGACCGTATTGCTGGCGAACAGGGTAAAAAAGCTTCCGTAGCCATACGAATCAATCCGAACGTAACGGCCGAAACACATCCATATATTACTACTGGCGACAGTAAAGAAAAATTCGGCATCGATGAAGCTGAGCTGCCTGAGGTTTTTGCCCTGATCAGTCAATTACAGAACCTCTCACTTATCGGGCTCGATATGCATATCGGCTCACAGATTTTTGATCCGGAATATTATGTGGCGGCAACTGCAAAGCTGCTTACTATTTTGAATTCTGCGAAAGCTCTGGGCTTTGCTGTTGAATTTCTTGATATCGGCGGCGGATTTCCCGTAACCTACGATCCTCACAAGCCGGCTACACCGATAAAGCATTTTGCCGACAAACTGATTCCTATGCTTCTCGCAACCGGGATCAAAGTGATTTTCGAACCGGGACGTTATCTGGTTGCCAATGCATCAGTACTCCTGACCAGAATTCTCTATAAAAAGCGCAACCATACCGGAAAAGAGTTTATTGTCGTTGATGCCGGTATGACTGAACTGATTCGTCCTGCACTCTACCAGTCGCATCATGAAGTTCAGACAGTGACCCGTCATGAGAACACCATTATTGCCGATGTTGTTGGTCCGGTTTGTGAATCAAGTGATTTTTTTGCCCGACACCGGGCGATTGGTGATGCAGAAGAAGGGGAGCTGCTGGCGGTTATGTCATCGGGGGCGTATGCAGCAGTGATGAGCAGCAACTACAATGGCCGATTGCGTCCAGCTGAAGTTCTGGTTGATGGAAGCGAGGTAAAACTGGTTCGCAAACGCGAAACCTACGAGCAGCTTGTACTGAACGAACTTCTGTAACAACCGCAGTGTTGTGTTAAGGCGGTTACTGGTGGATATTATTAAAAATTCGAAGGGTAGCATCGGCCATGTTCAGTGTATAGAAATGAATACCTCTGATATGATGGTCGATCAACTCCTGAACCTGATTTGTTGCCCACTCGATACCGATTGATGCTACGTCAGCATCATTTTCGGCATGCAGGACTCTGGATAGCAGAGGAGCAGGAATTCTCGCACCGAGTGCCAGCTCCGACATTCTGATCATGCCTTTTTGTGTTGTGATCGGCATGATTCCAGGAATAATTGGAACCGTAATACCGGCGATGGTGCAGCGTTCGACAAAGTCAAAATAGTCCCGGTTATCGAAATAGAGCTGTGTAACAATATAGTCGGCTCCGGCATCGATTTTTTCTTTCAGATACTCAATCTCTTTCATTCTGTTCGGTGTTTCAGGGTGCCCTTCAGGAAACCCCGCAACCCCTACACCAATAGCAGGATAGTTTGTTTTTATGAAGCGGACTAGATCTATGGCATGCGGGAAATCCTTGATGGCATCATCAATAGTAGCCACTCCGGCAGGTTTGTCACCACGAAGAGCAAGGACATTGTTGATGCCGTTATTCTGGTAGTTTTCGAGAATCGTTCCTGTCTCATCTCTGTCTGAGCAGATGCAGGTCAGATGAGAGACGACAGTCAGCCCTGTTTCATTCTGAATCCTTGTAACCAGATTATGGGTTCTTGAACGGGTCGATCCACCGGCACCATAGGTAACGCTTACATATGTAGGGTTGAGCGGTGAGAGTGCAGCAATGGTTTCAAACAGCTTTTCCCACTCTTCATCTTTTTTCGGGGGAAAAAACTCAAAGCTGAATACAGGTTTTTCGGCAGCGTTCAGTATCTCTTTGACAAGCATGCAGATAAAAAGGATTAGAGGCTTGATAAAAAAAGAAGAATATACAATTCTTTAAGATATCGATTCGCAGTGTTTTGCAGGTTCTTCAAAGCAGTTGTTGCTTTTTCTGTTTTTGCCGCCACAAAAATCTTACCTTATTCTCCCAGGAAGTTTGATCTCTTTGTTTTTTAAACCCTGTGACTTAACTTATAGGTGAAATCCGGTTTTCAGATAGAGTATTACGATCATGGGCCGGGAGGGTCGCTCTATACGATCCGTTTTGAAGATGAAGAGAATACTGAGTTGGATAAGTTTCTTTCCAAAAAGGAAATAACAGAATCTTATGACTTTGAAAGCCTGGTTTCACGAGTTGGAGATATGGTTGAGAGTCAGGGATTCAAAGAGGAGTTTTTTAAACCTGAAGGCTCAATCCTGGATTCGCTGAGTGCTCTTCATTATAATAATGGCCCGCTCAGGCTGTTTTGTTTGCGCTGGTCAAGTGCTTTGTTGGTTGCCGGGTGTGGCGGTATAAAGAGAACTCGCACATATCAGGAGGATTCAACCCTTAATGCCATTGCAGAGAAGCTTCAAATAATTGATGGACTGATTTCAGCTCGTCAACAATCCGGTGAAATCGTTATTGATTCGACTACAGGTTTTTTAAGTGGGAATCTAAACTTTACATCAAACTAAGACTATCATGTCATCACTGCTGAAACAAACCCTGGCAAAGATATCCCCTTATACGAAACATTTTGTAAGACGTCAGGGTGAGTTTGCTATAAAGATCAATGAGTTACTGGTTGAGACAGGAATGACTCAGAGAGAGCTTGCCGGAAAGTTGGGCAAAAAGGAATCCTATATCAGTAGAGTTTTATCTGGATGGGCAAACCCCACATTTAAAACTATAACTGCACTTGAAGTGGCATTAGGCAAAGAATTTCTGGATTTTCATCTGGAATTAAAATGCCAGAAGATTTTTGGAATTCAGTATCATAAAAATCCCTGGAATAACGTATCCCGTAATCCAAGTGATATCAAAATGCCGGATGTTGTTTTAAGTTCTGAAAAAAATACTATTGAATGGACGGTAGATGAATCTAGTCAGGCTGCTTGATAACTATGAGTAATAGAGATGTAATAGCTATAAAAATTGAAGGATTCAAGTTCCTTGCTTTTGCTTTTAAACAACAGGAAAATATAGATTCCAAAGAAACATTTAATTTTGAAGTAGGAACGACTATTGAAATCAATCAGTCACAGCTTAATGTAAGGGTTGTGGTTAGAGTGATAAGGGTGAGCATAAATAAGGAAGTGGCTCAAGCCGAAACTGCGACATTATTCTCTGTTGATGGCTTTGAGCATTTTTTATCAGAAGATGGAAAAGTGAGATATCCGGACGGTTTTCTTGTTACACCTGTTTCATTGGCAATTTCAACAACCCGGGGCGCTATTTTAGCAAAAGGTGCAGGATCTTTCCTTGAAAATATTCCTATACCAATTGTTGTTCCGAAGACATTTGTTTCGGCGCCTGCTGTTCGGTAACTGAACAAAGATCATCAGTAAGCTCATCTGCAAAACATTTCACAGTCATATAAGCCCCCTTTTTTGGGGCTTTTGTTTTTTTGTCCTCCCGTGTGAATTGGTTATATTGCGTAATATAATAGTAAAATAGAGTCAATCACCAATAATTTTCCTTACAACTCAATGAGTTGCCTGATGTAAAAAATATAAATGATCTGAGGCAATCCCTGCCGTTCTCCTCCGCACCCTATCCGGCTGTGCGCCTGCTCGTCGTAGTTATTTTCGGAATTGTTTCAGGTACCAGCATTCCCATGCCGCTTGAGGGATGGATGCTGGGCAGTGCACTTTCATTTTCCCTTCTTCTCGGTACTCTTCTTTTTGAAAATATCAAATCAAAAGGGCCGTATCCGGGATTCCTCAGTGCGCTAAGCTACTCTCTTTTTGTGCTCTTCTGTTTCGCCGCCTACAGCAGTTCCCGTTTGAACTATCTCCCGTCCAATGGCCTCCTGCCGTTCAGTGGCAAAACAGTGTTGCTCTATGGCTGCGTAGACGGCCGGCCTGATCTCTCACTGAAAGGAGGAAGCTGGTTTATGGATGTTGAAGAGGTGTTTGATAATGGCCGGCAGGTGAAACTCCACGATCGGGCAAAAGTGATTTTGCGAAGTACCGCATTACGGGGTTTTGAGCTGCATTACGGGGATATGGTCCGGGTTAAGGGCAAGCTTGATCTTATCCCTGAAGCAGCAAACAGGGGAGAGTACAACCCCCGCGAAGCCGGCCGCCGGAAACAGGTTGCAGTTCAGCTCTTCTGCGCCGGACCATGGCTTGTGCAGCATGAAGGGGAGTCGAAGCTGAACGCTTTTGACCATTATATTGTGCTTCCAGTATACAACTATATGATTAAGAGCATTGAAAAACACTTTCCTGACGGCGAGGAGCGAAAGCTTGCTGCAGGAGTGCTGTTCGGTGAAAAAGAGAACATGTCGGATGAGGTGTTCGAATCGTTCAAACTGACCGGCACAGCGCATATTCTTGCAGTTTCCGGTCTGAATGTCGGGCTGCTTGCCCTTGCCATTCATATCTGCCTTCAGCGTCTCAAGGTTACGATGACCGGCCGTTTGGTAGCCCTGGTCCTTTTTATTGTGATGCTGCTCGTCTACAGCGCTGTAACCGGCAACTCTTCATCGGTCAGACGTGCAGCAACAATGTCTCTGCTCCTTGTCGGTGGAGAGACGTTTGGCAGAAAAACCTATCCCCTCAACTCGCTTGCCTTTGCTGATTTTCTTATTCTCCTGATTGATCCACTCGACCTTTTCAACCCCGGTTTTTTAATGACCAACGCGGCCGTTCTGGCCATTCTTTTGATTTATCCCCGCCTTGTCAGCCGACAGCGAAAGGGGAGTGGGTTTCTCAAAAGTTCAGGATATATCCTGTTGAGCAGTTTTATGGTAACGCTTTCCGCCATCATCGGAGTCTCGCCTATCATCGCCTTCTATTTTGGAACCTTTTCGCTTATCAGTTTTCTTGCAAATATCCCGGTTGTGCTCTTTTCCAATCTGCTGATGTACGATCTTGTCCCTATGCTGCTGCTCGACCTTGTTTCTGTCTATGCAGCCTCGTTCTTTGCTGCAAGTTCCTTTTTCTTTGCCGGACTCACCCTCAAGTCCGCTTTTTTTTTCAGCACACTTCCATTTGCCTCCATAAATATTAGGCCCGATGCAATCCAGGTGTATTGCTACTATGTCCTGGTTGGGAGTGTACTGTTTTTCAGTTATCGAAAAGCCTGGGGAAAGCTTGCTGTGTCAACTCTTCTCGGAGTGAATATACTCTTCTGGTACTCCTTTATCCTTTCCTCCCATCCTGCTGCACCCGGTATACTGACTGTCAATCTTGGCAAGAATTTGGCTGCACTTATCTCATCAGGCAGCGAAACAGTGTTGATAGATGCAGGTAGGGCTTCCCGTGACCGGAAGCGTATTGAAGGACAGCTTGATGAGTACGGCATCACTGCACCAAAAGCAGTCATACAGTTTTATAGCCCCGACTCTCTTATAGCAACATTGCCCGCTTTTCATCACATGCAGCACGACAGCACAAAACTTTCATTGTCATCAATGGTCATTGTCCGCCCGGAGGATAAAGTGCTCAAACTTTGGAGCCGCAAACGCACTCTGCTCATGGTTTCGGGCACAGGCCGCCTCAAAGAGACAGAGCTCTATAAAGCCGATATAGCTTTTCTCTGGATTTACCGCTTTGGTGAAAAACAGCAGCTGCAGATCCAGTCCTGGCTCAACTACGCCCACCCGAAACGCTGCATTCTAATTCCCGGCTCATTTCTTTCCCGCACCGACCTCACCACAATGCAACACTTTGTTACCCTGCATCCGGGCATCGAAATCCGAAACAAAACCCGGCAAGTAGTAGTGGAGTAAACTAGCTGCCCCCCAAACTCCCTCTCCGGCACTCTCACAGGAAACAACTTCTCCACAGCATCCTCCCCATTGTCATCCCGAACTCCTGTGAGGGATCCATCTTTTCTTCCTTCCCACCACAACCAACAGTACTCAGCAGTACTCAGAACTCAGCACTAAAGAGCTTACCCCTCAATCCCCCCCCATCAGCACCTTCACAAAATTCTGCAACTCCCAAAACGCCACCTGATGTGGGAGCATCCTTCTCTTATCAATCCTAAACTTCATATATCTCCTTATCTTCAACAACGCAAAATATAGCCATAACTTCGGACTAACTATAGGTATTTAAACGCGATATATGATATGGATATGCATTTTTAACATGCACGCTTTCTGCTTGCTGGGAGTGTCACTTACCTTTGCACCTGCAGTCTGATAATTCTGTAATCGAGGCGTGGGGGCTATTTTTCTTTGACCTTGGCCTTGTATATCCTCTTGGTGAATTGAAGCTCTTCTTTGATCATCAGCAGAAGTTCCCTTGGTTTAAGCACTTCAGCCTTTTTGCCGTAACGCAAAACCCAGTGCATGACGGTGTCCAATGCTCCTACGCTCATTTTCAGAATAACTGACCCATCTTTCTGTTCATCAATCTCTTGGCTGGAATACCAACAGTGCTCTTTGATCCATTGAGCCTGATAAGGCGTGAAGCGGATTACCACATTATGAATTTCGTCTTCATGTATCTGATCAAAGGTCTCTTCCATATAGCGATCCATTGAGAACGAAGCGGGTATGGCAAAATGCTTTTGAGTGATGGTGACATTCTTTATTCGGCTGACCACAAAGAAGCGTATTTCCTTTCGGAGTTCACAATATCCAATCAGTGTCCAGTTTTCCTTCGTATGTGAATAATGCAGCCGGTATGGTTGCAGAACTCGTTCTGTCTCCTGGCTGTTCCAGAATGCCCGATAGGTCAGTTTGATCTTCAGTTTATTGCGAATGGCATCCTCGATAATGGTAAAGAAACGGGGATCAATTGCTGAAGGTCAAAAAGTCTCGAAGGAGTATATCCCGGAGAGCTGGCTCGTCAATAACGTACCCGACAGATATTGCAGCACCTTGTCGAGCGCGCGGCTTACCTCGCTATAGTAGGGCGTTCCCTGATACTGTGAAAGAACCTTTTTGGTGATAATCAATGCATCAGCTTCCTGCCGGTCAAGCGTCTCGATCATCGATAGTGCTGCCATTGACGAGAAAAAAACAGAGAGCAGTAGGATTGTTTGAAAGGAAAGTGAAACGGCCTGCGTATTAGATTATAGGAAGCAGAATAATCTGTCTTCGAGGAAACTGAAAAACTCAATTTACTGACACAAATGAAAAATAATCTGATCGCCGGTATTATCGTTTCACTTGCAATGACTGGAATTTTTGGTGGTGTTTCTTTCGCTGCTGACACAAAGGCAGAAGCAAAGACTGAAGCAAGAATCGAAGCAAAAGCCGAAAAGAAAGCTGAAATCAAAGAAGAGATCAAAGCTGATAAGAAGGCTGAGAAAAGAGCTGAGAAGAAAGCTCGTCATGAGGCGAAGAAAGCAAGACACAGAGCAAAACACGAAGCAAAAAAAGCAAGACACGAAGCCAAGAAAGCAAGACACGCAGAGAAAAGAGCTGAAAAAAAGGCTGAAGCGAAAGCAGAAGCAGGCAAATAAGATTGACTTTGCTGACAATAGTCCGGTAGGGTTGACCATGAAAAGCTCCTTCGTAAGAGGGGGCTTTTTCAATTACCAGGATTTCTTCCCCTGATACTCTTCAGCGTGCGATTTATGCTCAGCAAAGTTCTGAACATAGCGGTCAGCTCCGTGTCAAACCAAACTCTGCCCCCATGTCATCCCGAACTCCTGTGAGGGATCCATCCCCACCAACCCAATATTCTATAAGTCCCATCGGCCATATACGTCCAATCAGTCCTATTTCTTTCTTCTGCCCTCCAACAACCACCGAATCCTACTCAGTACTCAGACAAAGCACTGATAATTGTCGCTGAGTCGTGATCTCACTCTATTTCACCTATATTGAACTCCCACCCATGCTTCAAATGCTACGTGAATTGAGTTTACCCAATTATATCATTGCAGGAGCCACAGTGCAGAATCTTAATGACATTATCCAGGAAGCAATTAATAATGCAACAAGAGAACGAGGCCATTTAAATGTGCTTATTGCCGGAAGAACAGGGGTTGGCAAGAGCACGTTAATAAATGCAGTGTTTCAAGATAATATTGCGGAAACAGGCCAAGGTCGCCCTGTAACGAGAAATACTAGAGAAATAACTAAAGAAGGTGTTCCACTCACCATATTTGATACGCGAGGGCTTGAAATGTCCGAGTTCAAGGAGACCTCGTCGGAACTGGAAAAATTAATTAAAGATCGGTGTTCAGACAGGGATCCGAATAGACATATACATGTTGCATGGTTGTGTGTACATGAAGATGGACGGCGCGTAGAAGAGGCTGAAGTGGAATTGCATGAAATGCTATCAAAGCATATGCCACTTGTAACCGTCATAACCAAGTCCAGAAGTGACCAGGGATTTCAGAATGAAGTTATCAAGTTGCTGCCTGAATCACGAAATGTTATAAGAGTTCGAGCAATATCTGAAGAACAGGATGACGGTCACACGCTTAATCCGATGAATCTTGATAAGCTTATCGATTTAACATCTGAGGTAATACCAGAGGGAAAGCGGATGGCCTTGGCGGCTTCTCAGAAGGCAAGCATAAATTACAAAAAGGGACAAGCTCATAAAGTTGTAGCTACCGCGGTAGCACTTGCTGCTGCGACTGGCGCTGCCCCAATACCATTCTCTGATGCGGCAATTCTCGTTCCAATTCAAATTGGTATGATTGCAAAAATAACAGCTGTTTTCGGGCTGGATATCACCATAGTTGCCTTAACCCCAATCGTAACATCAACTATCGGTGTCAGTGGGTCGACTTTGGTCGGGAAGACAATTGTCGCGAATCTTATGAAACTCTTTCCTGGTATTGGAACAGTAGCTGGTGCAACTATATCAGCAGCTACAGCGAGTGCAATAACTTTTGCGCTCGGAGAGGCATATATCGCCGCTTTAGCAGAGCTGGTTGCAGATAATCCTGAAGCTGCACCAAGCGTGACAAGCATTGCTGAAAAGCTTAAAGCTATGATGAAACAAGCAGGAACTTAATCGCCTCAAAATCGGCTGGCCAGTGACCGATTTTAAGCTACTCTGGTTATGCATTCGCCAATTGCCCGCCAAGTTGGCGCCAGAAGAGCAGAACAAAAATGCAATCAACCTGATCGGGCAGCACGGATTCTATTAACCGTCATTGCCCATGAACCTGAATCAGTCAGCAGGGCTTTAGCACGTTAGCGACAAAGCTCCAGTTCTGGCATCAACTACGCCAACCCGAAGCGCTGCATTGTCATCCCCGGCTCATTTCTCTCCCACCTTGAACTATCCAGGATGCAGCACTTTGTAACCACCCATCCCGGCCTCGAAGTCCGAGGCAAAACCAGGCAAGTTGTTATCCAGCGAAAGCAAGGGATAGCTACACTGCTGTCTTTGTCGTCCCTTTCGTCCCTGAAATCTTATTTTGCCTCGAAAGCGAAAATTATACGTATATTTGTCCGATTGGTTTGATACCCAGAATGCATTTTTTAAATTGAAACGAAAAGTGTTTTTGATAACATCCGGATACCAGAGAAAGGATACGTATTATGAATAAAGCCACTTTTGAAAGTAAATTGTTGCCAGATGGACATTTGTATTGTCCAAATGAATTTGGTAAAAAGAAAAACGCACAGTTTATGGTGATTGTCACTTTTGAGGACTCCGAACTGGAAGCATCTGAACACGACACGGAACTCTCGGCTGTCATTGATAATTCAACTGAATTTCTTTCTGAAGAAGAGCTTAGTTATTATTTCAGCCTGAAAGAATTATGAAAACATTTCAACGTGCTCAAATATGGCTGGTAAACTTTGAGCCGAGTTTTGGACATGAATATCAGAAAATACGCCCCGCTCTCATTATTCAGCATGCGAACTATATTGAATCAGGCAACTTGTTGACGGTGGTTCCCGTTTCATCACAATTAGAAAATCCTGCAGAACTTGATATTTTGATATCAGTGAGTGCTCAGAATAGACTCATGAAAGATTCACTCCTCAAAATGAAACACATCAGCTCCTTTGACAGAAGGAGATTTATTAAACATATCGGAACAGCTGACAAAGATACGATGGTGAAAGTGGATAACTATCTCCATCTGTTTCTCTTTGGCAAGTAATCTATATTCCATCGTCAGCAGCTCATGTTAGATCCAGCATTCTGAGGTAAGCGCTTCACAGAAAATGATTTTGTAATAATACAGGGCAGACAATGAATTTATCCACAAAATTGAATTGAACTGGATGTCAAAATGAATTTCACCATTGAACATGAACAAGAGTCAGATGGTCGTTGGTTGGCAGAAGTTCCAGAGTTACCGGGAGTTCTCGCTTATGGAGTAACATCCTTAGAAGCAATGTCAAAGGCAGAAGTACTTGCTCTACGAGTTATAGCGGAAAGGCTTGAACAAAACGAAAGTCGTCCATTATCAGTAACCATTTCTATACCGGCTAAGGCGTGAGCCAATGGCCTTCTATTAAAGCAAAGCGTCTCCTTGCTGTGCTGTTGCGGCTTGGTTGGGAAGTAAAGCGTCAATCCGGCTCACACAGAACGCTTGCTCGTAATGGATGGCCTGATTATGTTTTCGCCTTTCACGAAGGCGATGAAATTGGTCCTAAAATGCTGGCTCGTATTGCCAGACATACTGGACTTTTACCGAATGATCTGTAATCTTGAAGTGTTTCTGGTGCGATTGCTGAATGGTAAAAATCAAAGAAATTCTTTTCCATAGTTTCCATATGACTCTCGATCTTACCAGTCTCCGAAGTGCAATAGCATCGCTGGAGAAGTCAATTCGCAGTTACAGGGTGCTTTCGGAAAACAGCACTCTTACAAGGGACGATATCGATACCGTCAAAGCTGGAGTCATTCAGAACTTTGAAGTCGCCTATGAACAGTGCTGGAAGTTTATGAAGCGCTGGATCGAGCAGAATGTCAGTTCAGATGTTGTGGACGGCGTGACAAGAAGAGAGCTTTTTAGTATCAGTGCTGAAAACCGCCTTATTGACGATGTTTCAGTTTGGATGGAGTTTCACCAGTCAAGAAACCTGACAGCTCATACCTACGATGCTGAAAATGCCGGGTAGGTATTTTCCTCTGCCCTGCTTTTTATAGATGCAGCCAGATTATTTCTCGAGTGTCTGGAGACGCGTCATGATTGATGTCACTCCTCACCATCTCGACATCGTTCATTGTATTCTCGGAAAGTATCTCCCCGAATGCGAAGCGAGAGTTTTTGGATCCCGCTACACCGGGACGGCTAAGCTCTATTCTGATCTTGACATTGCATTTGTGGGTCATGAAAAGCTGGACTGGCGTCTTTTGGCAGATATAAAAGAGGAATTTCAGGAGTCTGAGCTTCCTTTTCGTGTAGATATTCTTGACTGGAATGCTATTTCAGCAGAGTTTCGAAAGGTTATCGAAGAGAGTGGTTATCAGGTTCTTCTTCCTTAATATCCTCATCCCCGGCTCATTTCTTTCCCACACCGACCTCGCCACCATCCAACACCTTGTCGCCAACCAACCAAACCTCGAAATCCGAAGCAAAACGCGGCAGGGGGTTGTCCCAAAGGTATATCTGAATAATTTAAATCAGTAAAGCTGATTCCAGGTAACCAGTTTTTCCCCCGGCGTCGAAAGCACCGTATTGGTGGCGAGACGAAATGATTCAGTTGACGTTGAAAACGTAATCCTTGAGAGCGGGAAGTGAATAATTGAGGCAGGGATGGTTGAATCCCTGCTGCCTTCGTTACGCAGACAATTTTTGAGAATCGAGTGGCAACTTGTTTAGAATCAATTCTTTAAGGTTGACTTTTTTCCCGGCATTGTCAATATCCATACCTACAAGGACTCCTTCACGGTCGTAGTCAAGGACAATGCCTTCAGATATTTCGATGCTTTCCGAGCTCTCTTTTTCGATAAAATTCTATATATAAAGAGTCGGTATCCGGGTAATAATTAATTTTCATGTTTAAATCTCCTGTCTGGAAATGCGTTATGTATTGTTTTTTTGTCTTCGAGAGTGATGACTCGTAAGATTTTTCCATCAAGTTCATCGATTTTACCCCAAAATCGATATCGATTGTGTTCCTGTGTTTCTATTCTAATAGGATGTTCAACAACTTCGATACACCACTGTTTTTTGATGAAAGGCGGTGTTAAACCAAAGAAGGGAACCTCTAAAAATAGACTTTTGAGATCACGGCTATCGTGCTGAATGGTACAGATCAAGATTTCAGTTTTTATGATCTGGTAAAAAGTGTT
>Ga0118677_10003436_pt1 | contig 29967 bp, 8 predicted proteins | sample AliMusrvi5mmetaG_FD_86154 | JGI IMG/M metagenome (GOLD analysis project Ga0118677, IMG submission 86154) | reverse complement strand
GTATATTCGCATCCAATATGTAATTTGTAGAATAATTAATTAACTCTGTTACCTTATCAAATTATACTGTTTCTGTCAAAGGTTCGACCACCGGCTCGGTCGCTTCTTCTGCAGCCAGCATTTCCACTTCTATTTTCTCAATCTTTTCAGGAATCAAGCCGGTACCGGCAGGGATCAATTTGCCGATGATGACGTTTTCTTTCAAACCGCGGAGATAGTCGATACGGCCGGAAATAGCGGCGTCAATCAGGATTGAGGTTGTTTCTTGAAATGAAGCAGCGGAAAGAAAACTGTCAGTTTTCAAAGCGACACGGGTGATACCAAGAATAATATTTTCGGTCACAATCTGTTTTTTGCCTTCCTTAGCCAACCGTTTGTTCTCTATGAAAATTTCACCGCGAGAAATAATCTGGCCCGGTAAATACTTTGATTCGGCCGGCTCGACAACGCGGACTTTGCAGTGCATCATCCGGACAATAGCTTCAATATGCTTGTCGTTAATATCCTGACCCTGTGACTCGTAAATGAGCTGAACCTGCTTGATGATATAATTTTGGGTTTTGGACATGCCGAGTAATTTCAAACTGGCGGCTAAATCGTAGTGGCCCTCGGTCAGAGCCTGACCCTTGGTAATCTTGTCGCCCGATTTGACTAAAAGCTGGCTGTTTTTCGGCACGGTATATTCTGTTTGCAATTCGCCCTTGCCACGAACTTTGGCTTTTGCTCCAACAATCGTGATAGTGCCGGAAAAAGGTGTGCGGATCGGCTTGGCTTTCGGCTCATCCGATTCGGCAATGGTCTGGTTTCTCTTGACCTCGTCACCACTGTTAACGATGAATTTATAGTCTGGCGAAAGTGTAAAGTCTTCGGTCTTTTCGCCTCGGCCGGAAACGGTGATGACAATAAATTCGCCCTGTTTGCGCGTCATGACATCTCCCTCAATCTCAGACATAACAGCCGGCTTTTTAGGGATACGAGCTTCAAATAATTCCTCAACTCGAGGCAAACCTTGAGTAATATCTTCACCGGCCGCACCACCGGTATGGAAGGTTCTCATCGTCAACTGGGTACCGGGCTCGCCGATTGCTTGAGCGGCGATAATACCGGTTGCGGTGCCCTCGGCCACCGGATGACCGGTTGCCAAGTCTATGCCATAACATTTTTGACAGATACCGCGGGGCGCTTCGCAGGTCAAGAGCGAGTAAATTTCAATTTCTTGGGTATCGGCTTTGTTAAATTTCTCCAGTTCTGTCGCAGTAATTAGAGTATCCTTTTTAACGCCGGCAATATCGTGGCCAAGATAACGACCAAGAATATATTTGTCCCAGGTTTCGCCAAAATCAGCGTAAAATTGACGTGAAATTGTCCTGGTCTTGTCGGTACCGCAATCTTTTCCGGTCACGACTACATCCTGCGCCACATCAACCAAGCGACGGGTCAGATAACCGGCCTCCGAAGTTCGGAGTGCGGTATCAGAACGACCTTTGCGTGAACCGTGGGTTGAAACAAAATATTCGAAAACAGAGAGGCCTTCTTTGAAGTTTGAAGTAATCGGCAGCTCGATAATGGCGCCGGTCGGATCGGCCACCAGGCCTTTCATCGCCGCCATCTGGGTCATCTGAGAGATATTTCCACGAGCACCGGAATTCATAATCGAATAAAGATCTGAATCTTTCGGATATTCGGCCATCATATCTTTTTCCATCTGCGATTGCACGCTCATCCAAATCTCGATAATTTTGGCGTAGCGTTCCTCATCGGTAATCAAACCACGCTGAAATAATTTTTCAACTTCGCGGACTGTAGCATGAGTTTCTTTTAGCAAAACAGCTTTGGTCGATGGAACGTGAATATCATCGACTGAAAAAGTATAGCCGGAAAGCTGTGAGTATTGGTAACCAAGATCCTTTAATTTATCGACAAATTGAGCCGTTTCATCAATGCCATAGCGACGGTAGATACTATCAATCAATTTGCCAATCGTTTTCTTGATCATAACATCGTTAATAAAGCCAAAATCTTCCGGCGTAATCTCGTTAAAGATAAGACGGCCGGCTGTGGTTTCAATAATTTCGCCGTTCTCTTGGCGAAGCTTTATCAGAGCATGAATGGCGATAATACCGAGGTCAACGGCTGAAATTGCTTCGTCCTTACTACTGAAAATCTTGCCTTCGCCTTTAATCCCGGGGATAGCCAGAGTTAAATAGTAGCAGCCAAGCACAACATCCTGTGACGGGCTCACAACCGGATCGCCGGAAGCGGGCTTCAACAGATTTTTAGCCGAAAGCATAATTTCGCGCGCTTCCTCTTGAGCCGGATCAGAAAGCGGAAGATGCACAGCCATCTGGTCACCATCAAAGTCAGCATTGAAAGCGGAACAAACGAGCGGGTGAATCTGGATTGCTTTACCTTCAATCAAAATCGGCTGAAATGCCTGAATGCCGAGACGATGCAAAGTCGGAGCACGGTTTAGAAGAACTTTTTTACCCTTAATCACATCTTCGAGAATGTCCCAGACGAAGGATTCGCCTTTTTCAATCAGGCGGGTGGCATTTTTGACATTGTGAACGTAGCCGTCAGAGATGAGACGGCCGATAACAAAGGGTTTAAATAACTCAAGCGCCATAACTTTTGGCAAACCGCACTGATCCAATTTCAATTTCGGACCAACTACGATAACCGAGCGACCGGAGTAATCAACACGTTTTCCAAGTAAATTTTGGCGGAAACGACCCTGTTTGCCACGAAGCATATCGGAAAGTGAGCGAAGCTTGCGCTTGCCACCGGTTGATTGAGCGATCTTGTCTTTACGGGCGGAGTTGTCGATCAAAGCGTCAACCGCTTCCTGCAACATCCGTTTTTCGTTGCGACAGATAACTTCAGGCGCGCCCTGCGACAGCAATCTCTTGAGACGATTATTTCGGTTGATAACGCGGCGATATAAATCATTCAAATCAGAGGCGGCAAAACGGCCACCATCGAGCTGAACCATCGGACGGAGATCCGGCGGGATAACAGGCAAGCGGGTCAGAACCATCCAGGCCGGATTGATACCGGCTGATTTCATACTTTGTAATACTCGGAGCCTTTTGAGCGACTTTGCGCGCGCAAGACCAATCTGTTTGCGGGCAGTAGCGTCACATTCGGCAATTTCCTTGGCCAGATCAATATCTTTGAGCCGTTCAAGCAGGGCCTCCGCGCCGATTCCGACACGAACAATTTGACCGTATTTGAGGTTCATTTCTCGATAAATCTGCTCGGAGATAATCTTGCCGACTGAAAGAGCGGAAAGCTCGGCTTTGGTCTCTTTGTAAACGGAATCAATTTCCTCTTTTGAAACTTCGGCCGCTTTGTTGTCCTTTATCTCTTCCTGAAATTCTTTGTACTCTTTTTCGAGTGACTCAAGACTTTGCGTTCTGAGCTCCTCATTAATCGACAAAACAATATAGCTGGCAAAATAAATTACCTTTTCGACATCGTTGCCGGACATATTTAGAATCGTCGACACGACAGAGGCCGTGCCTTTGATATACCAGATGTGAGCGACCGGAACAGAGAGATCAATGTGGCCCATCCGGACACGGCGAACAGCGGAACGGGTCACTTCAACGCCGCATTTGTCGCAAACAACACCCTTATAGCGGATTTTCTTGTATTTGCCACAATAGCACTCCCAATCTTTGGTCGGACCAAAGATTTTTTCACAGAAAAGCCCATCGCGCTCCGGCTTTTGGGTGCGATAGTTGATTGTTTCCGGCTTCAAAACCTCGCCGTGAGACCAAACCAAAATATCTTCGGGCGAAGCGACTGAAATACGAACCGCCTCGAACTCGGACAATCCTAGCTGTTCATCTCTGTTGTTTTCATCCATATTGTTCCTTAGTTTTTAGTCTATAGTTTTTAGTTTTTAATTTTGCATGGAGAAGTTAGATGAGGTTATCAATAATTTCACCTCACCTGCGCCTCTCCTTGAAAAGGAGAGGAGAAAAGGAATTTATTCTTCTTCGACCGGCTCCGGCTCAACGATATCTTCGTCCTCCGGTGTTTGCTCGGCCGCCAATTCGGTCAGCTTTTCATCAAGCTCATCGTCGAAATCATCCGAATCAACTTCTTCATAAGTCAACGGCTGGGAGGGCATTTCGGGTACCTCGGTCGGTTTTTCAACCGGCTTGTCCTCCATACGATGTGCCTCTTCACGAGTTGAAATCAGATCAACATCCAGACACAAGCTCTGCAACTCTTTGACCATAACATTGAAAGCCTCAGGGATAATCGGCTTCTGAATCTTCTCACCCTTAATGATTGACTCGTAAATCTTGCTCCGGCCAACAATATCATCGGATTTGATTGTCAACATTTCCTGCAAAGTATGAGCCGCACCGTAAGCTTCTAACGCCCAAACTTCCATTTCACCAAAACGTTGGCCGCCAAACTGAGCTTTGCCGCCAAGTGGCTGTTGGGTAATCATCGAATATGGACCGACTGAACGGGCATGCATCTTGTCATCAACCAAGTGGTGGAGCTTTAAAACATACATAATGCCGACGGTTGATTTGTGGTCAAACGGTTCGCCCGATTCGCCATCATAAAGCTGGATCTTGCCATCTTCGGGCAGGTTTTCCGCCTTTAGTCGTTCCTTGATTTCGGCAAGTGTAATGCCCTCGAATGCCGGCGTAGCGATTTTGTAACCGCCGGATTGAGCAGCCAAACCAAGGTGAGTCTCCAGGATCTGACCGATATTCATACGGGAGATAACACCGAGCGGGTTTAGGACAACATCAACCGGCCGGCCATCCGGCATATAGGGCATATCTTCAAGCGGTAAAATAGTTGAGATAACACCTTTGTTGCCATGGCGTCCGGCTAATTTATCGCCGACTGAAATTTTGCGTAACTGAGCGATTGAAACCTCAACCATCTGATAAACGCCCGAGGGCAGCTCGTCACCGTTTTCTTTTGAGAATATTTTGACGTTGACGACCTTGCCGTACTCGCCATGAGGCAAGCGCAACGAGGAGTCACGAACATCTTTGGCTTTTTCACCGAAAATGGCACGGAGTAGCTTTTCTTCACTTGAGAGCTCGGTTTCGCCTTTTGGCGAGATTTTCCCAATCAATATATCGCCGGAGGTAACTTCGGCGCCGATGCGGATAACGCCCTCTTCATCGAGGTTAGCAAGCGCTTCTTCGGAAACATTTGGGATATCGCGAGTCAGAAGCTCAGGCCCAAGCTTGGTATCACGAACTTCGATCGAATATTGCTCGATATGAACTGAGGAAAGAGCATGATCTTTGACCAAACGGTTTGAAATAATAATAGCGTCCTCAAAGTTGGCGCCGCCCCATGAGAGAAAGGCGACCAAGAGATTTTGGCCGAGAGCGATTTCACCGTGGTCGGTAGCGGCTGAGTCGGCAATAACATCACCGGCTTTGACCTTGTCACCAACGGAAATGGTCGGGCGCTGATTGATAAGAGTGCCCTGATTTGAGCGGGCGAATTTTTCAAGTAAATAATCGTGTTCAATATTTTTATCATCTTTGATCCGGATGAGCTTTGATGAAACATGGCTGGCCGTACCGCTCTGCTCAGAGATTATAATCTGGCCGGAGTAGTGAGCGGCCGCTTTTTCCATACCGGTACCGACGACGGGAGAATCCGGCCGAATCAACGGAACGGCTTGGCGTTGCATATTTGAGCCCATCATAGCGCGAGCGCCATCGTCGTGTTCGACGAATGGAATGAGCGAAGTGGCCATTGAAACGATCTGGCGGGGCGAAACATCCATATATTCGACTTTGCTGGCCAGCTCGGTATCAGGGTGACCAAAGCGGCGGACGATAACCCGCTCGTCTTTGATAAAGCCTTTTTCATCGAGCTCGACCGAAGCCGGCGCGATAATGGCTTTTTCCTCGGTACCGGCATCGAGATAAACAGTTTGATCGGTAACGTGGGAACGGCCGTTTTCAATTTTGACGATTCGGTAGGGCGTTTCCATAAAACCATAGTCATTGATCTTGGCGTAGCTGGCCATATAGGAAACCAGACCGATGTTCGGACCTTCCGGTGATTCGATCGGACAGATACGGCCATAGTGCGATTCGTGAACGTCGCGAACCTCAAAGCCGGCTCGCTCACGTGAAAGACCACCCGGACCGGTAGCGGAGAGAGTCCGCTTGTGTTCGAGCTCGGAGAGCGGATTGGTTTGATTCATAAATTGAGAGAGCTGGGAGGAGGAAAAAAACTCCTGCATCGAGGCCACAATCGGACGGGAATTGACCAGCGCTTGAGGAGTAATGTCAACCGATTCAAAAACCGACATTCTATCCTTAATAATACGCTCGACTCGGAGAAGACCGACGCGGACGCGGCCCTGAACCGATTCGCCGACCGCTTTGATGCGGCGATTTTTGAGAGCATCAGTGTCATCCGGCAGGGCGTTTGGAGTATTATTTAAATTGATAATTTCGCGAATAATGGCGATGATGTCATCGCGGCGGAAAACACGGTTTTCCGGAACGTTTTCAACGTTGAGACCGAGGCGCTGATTTAGTTTGTAACGACCGACCCGGCCCAAATCATAGCGTTTCGGATTGAAAAGCATCGCTTCGATGAAAGATTTGGCCGACTCAGCCGTGGCCAAATCGCCCGGCCGGATTCTTTTGTAAGTTTCGACCAAGCCCTCTTCATATGATTTGGCCGGATCTTTTTCAAGTGTAGCATCGATGAATTTCAGCTCTTCGTTGCAATCAATATCAGAAAAAAGAGTTTTGATCTCCTCGTCGGTACCATAGCCCAAAGCGCGCAAAAAAGTAGTAATCGGGATGCGGCGTTTGCGGTCAACTTTAACCGAAATGATACCTTTGCCGCTGGACTCGATTTCAAGCCAAGCGCCGCGGTTGGGGATAACTTTTGCCCCAAAATAGTTTTTGCCATTGATCACCTCAGCGGTGAATAATACGCCGTAGGAGCGAACAATTTGAGAAACAACACAGCGCTCAACCCCGTTGATGATGAATGTGCCACACTTGGTCATGACCGGAAAATCGCCCAGGAATACTTCACCCTCTTTCATCTCCTTGGTTTGTTTATTTAAAAGAGAGACCTTGGCCCGGAGCGGCGCTTTGTAAGTCAGATTTTTGTCTCGGGCGGTCGCCTCATCAATCCGCGGTTTGTCGAGGTAATAGTCACCAAAAGTGAGCGAGTACATTTCGCCGGTAAAATCGTCAACCGGTGAGATTTCATCGAGTAACTCTCTTAAGCCTTCTTTAAAAAACCACTCGTATGATTTGGTCTGAATTTCGATCAGGTTCGGCAATTTCTCGTACTCCGCCTCAACCCGCCTCATGATCCGTTCTTTCATTTTTGCCGGTGACATTTTTGCTCCTTATATAATTCTACAAATTACAAATTTTATTCAAATATACAAATATCCGAAAGTCGCGTACCAAAAAAACCCCGTGTGAAGGCGGGCTCTTAACCTATAATTCGTAGTGGGAGAACATGCGTTTGTCCAACGTTTTTTCCACTCTTAAAACTATCTTTTATATACAAGATACTAGCACATAAAAATGTGCTTGTCAACACCACAGGCAGATCACTCAAAGTTCATTGTCCTTATTATATTCCAACCATTTTGTTTGTCAATGGGGACAATTTTTGAGGGGCCGGTCTGACCCGGCCCCACGGTCAAAAGTCCGGGGATAAGAAGAACCAATCTACCTATCGACAGATATCAGCACCATCTCAGGCAACCTGTTCGTGCCGACTACCCCGCAAAAAGATATGAGTCTCTTGGCATGGGCGAGTACTTCTGGTCAAGATAGTGCTGGTAGTGGCACTCAGAGCGATATGCGGCATCACAATGTCGCTTGCAGGAATTCGGTTGTTGCCCGCAATTTTTAATCACAATACATTGCAACTCATTGGCAATAGCAATGGCTAAATTGCGATTCAACTTATCATCTGATTTGCTCTCAAAGGCGATGACGATGAATACTTCATATCGGACAGCCAGTTCAAGGTTGTATGCGCTCAGTTCAAGCGCGACCGCTGAAGCAGTTCTCGCAATATCGGCATTAGATGAAACTTCATTAAGAAGCTTCATAAACCAGCAGATATCAGTGAATTCAATTGGCATGGTTCGCCTCCTTGTCCGCAATAGCTCAAGTCTATGTTGGGCTACTATTATATATAATAATAATACGGATAAAAAAGCAACTCGGGGGATATCGAAAAAAGCCCTACTCCTGATGGCGGAGTAGGGGTGAGTAGGCGAACTTGAGAAAAATTACGAGGGAAGCTGTGTCCACCAATCCCTGAACAGGACAACGTCGCCATATTTGGTTCTGCCCCGACTTTTGACGACTTTGGCATAACGGCGAAGCTCATCGTCGACCTTGTCATGCCTCTCCTGCAATTCAGATAGTCGCCTCAAAATTGGAGCTTGCTCAGTCTGGCACACCTGCAACATCATCCGAGATAACAAAACCTGTTCACGCGCCGCCTGTAGCTGGTCACGAGCAGACTCAATATCCACGGCCGGACCTTTAAAATAACTTGAATTATGGGCGTCAATCGTCTTACTGGCCAGCCTGATGTCTCGCTCGAGGCTTCTCAAATCATTCCGCTTGTCTTTCTCTTACTTCCGCATTTCCGTAAGTTGCCGCTCTAACTTCCCCTTCTCAACGGATATTCGGCCGAGAAGCTCTCTGCGGTCAGTAATCTCTTCTTTCGCCCGTGTAAGTTCAACTTCGGCCTCTGTCGATCGTCTTTGATTCATCGGCATATTCCCTCCTTTCAAACCGACTGTAATATAACGAAAAATCGCGAGAAAATCAAATATTTTTCTTTATTTTCGCAATGAGTTCATCCAAATTTTGGTGTGTGGCGGCTGAGATTGCGATCGGCGAGATCTTAATTCTTTTGAGGGCTTTGATTTGTAAGTTTATTTCATCGACAGAGATGGCGTCGATTTTGTTTAGAACTACGATTTCTTTTTTCTCGAGTAATATTTTGGAGTAGCTTTTCAGTTCACCTCGAATTACTTTGTAATCACGAACGACGTCGTCGCTCATTGCGTCGATAAGGTGAACGATTATCTTTGTCCGCTCGATATGGCGCAAAAATTTGACGCCCAATCCCCTGCCCCTTGAAGCGCCCTCAATCAGGCCGGGAATATCGGCAAAGATAACGCGCGAATCTTTATCAATAAAAGTACCAAGATTTGGCTCTAATGTAGTAAAGGGATAATCGGCGATCTTTGGCGTAGCGTGAGTCAAAACCGAAAGCAGAGTCGATTTACCGGCGTTTGGCAAACCAACCAGCCCGACATCGGCAATCGTTTTCAATATTAACCGGATTTTTTTGCCTTCGCCCCGCTCCCCCGTCTTGGCCCACATCGGAGTTTGCTTGATACTTGTAGCAAAATGCTGATTGCCCCAACCGCCGCGGCCACCCTTTAGAAATTCCTTTGTATCGCCCGCGGTAGTTAAATCTAAGAGCAAATTATCCTTTTCATAGATCTGCGTGCCGGATGGGACTTTGAGAACCAAATTTTGGCCGGCCTTGCCGTGCTTGTTTTTGCCCATGCCGTTTTCGCCATTTTCGGCCAGAAATTTTTGTTGGCGGTTGTAAAGTGATAAACCGTGGGCCTGATCGTCAACTTCGAATACAACATCGCCGCCGTTTCCACCGTCGCCGCCATTTGGCCCGCCCTTGGCGATATATTTCTCACGCCGAAAAGCGACAGCTCCGTCGCCGCCCTTGCCCGCTTTTACATAAATTTCCGCTTCGTCGATAAACACAATGGTCCCCAAATGGATTACAAAATTACAAATCAATTACTAATATACAAATATTGGAATTTTAATATTTAGGATACTATTATATTTATACAACAAAATATGGCTAATGTCCAATATTGGGGCTATTATCACTTTTAATTAGTTGACAAAGCCTTTTATAAGCGAGTTGTGGACACTGAGAGTTCGTTCGGTGATCCAGCCATGAGTATAGTTGCTTTCACGGATATCAAAAGTTCCGTCATCGTTGACTCCTATGACAACAGCAACATGGCCGGCAAAACTTTCATATGTGACGACCAAGCCGCCGACTGCGGGAGTATCTGAATTGGTCGGAATCCAGCGGGCGAGGGCGTGTCCGCCGACCGGATAGCCGAGAGATGTGACATAGCCGTAGCACTGCAGCTCGTTGGCTTTCGCTTTTCTAATATAGCGAACACCGTTTATAGTACCGGCGTACTGCTGATTAGAGGTAGCTGTGCTTTGCGTCCGGGTAGCTTTTTTGTTTTTAGCGGCCAGCGCCAATTGAGCCTGTTTGGCCTTAGCATCAATCACACTTTGGGAGACGGCATAACCGCGAGGAGGAATCTTTAAGGTGAGACCCGGCCGGATTATATTTACGTCAGTTATATTGTTTAGGTATTTAAATGTTGCCAGATTGACTCCAAAGGCCATTTCTAGCCCGCTCAATGTGTCGCCAGGTCTGACGACATAGTCGACCGTCTGCTTCGAATTGTCAGGCAGTGGCACAGTACGGGCCGTGATTTGAGTCTCAACCGGCGCAATATTGGCGGAAAATCCCTCCTCTGAGACAATGGCGGAGTTGGACTTTTCGACCATGTCGGAGCCATTGGGAATGAGTGGCGTGAAATGATCAACGCCCGAAGCAACCGCCATTTCTGTCTGCGGATCGACTGAAACCAGAGCCTGATTTATGGCGGCGGCCTGGGCAATTTCTGTCAAATTTGAGACCGCTACTATGATTAAAATAAATAGCAATACAAAATGTGGCAGATATCTACCGCTGACCAAAAAATCACGAATACCGATTTTAATGCTTTTTACTACAAAAACGAACTTTTGACCTATCCACAGAATAAATCTGATGGATCTCTGGCAAAAGCTTATTATTATTCGGGTATATTTCAGGAATGTACTCTCTGTATTTTGTTTTTTGCCGTCATCGTCTGACGAAGGCGTTTCCATACCGTTGAGTATAGCCATAATGATTTGTATCGCTTTTCACGATACAGTAATCAAGTTTACCAGCTAAAAATAGATTGTCAAGCTTTTGGCGCGCACGCTCGGAATAGCAGGAACAAGGGACCGAGCAGGGGCGAGAAATTAGTAATTTGAATATTTCCTTCATTTACTCGTCCCTTGTCCCTGGTTCCTTGTTCAATAATTCAAAGCTTTACCTTATCCAGCTCTATTTTCTTCTTCACCACATCGAGCGCTTCTTCGACAGTAAGCTTGATCTCCTGTCTTTGTTGGTAACCCGGCTTGACAGCCATAATCTTGTAGCGACCTTTTGGCACGACCGTTTTGAATTTACCTTCGGCATTTGTCACAGTTGTCCGGACCAAATGCTGGCCGCTCTCATCCGTGACCCGAACCAGAGCGAGCGAAACACCTTCGTGATTTTCGCGGTCAACCACATCGCCCCACGGCGAAACGCGGATAACCGATTTGATATTGAGATACCAAAGAAGCGGAAAAACAACCAGCGAGATAACCGAAAGGAGATCCCTTGAATGGTGAATTAGGGCATTGACAGCACTGACTGTGCCAAAAGCTAAGAAAAGGAATGAAATATAGACTAGCCATCTCTCCATGATGTGAAGCCGACCGATAATCCGAAGCTTTGCCGAGGACTGAGCCTTGGTCATTGATAGGGCGATAATTGGAATAATTAATCCTTCGTTGGCCGATCTGACCGTAATTACGGAGCTTGGGGCATAAAAACCGGGCGCCATTATGTGGGTATACATATCTTTATTAACTTCAATGATGTAACGACCCGGCTCGGCGATAAAGTTGAATCCGCCGGATTTGTCCGAGTAAGCTGTCGCCACCACGCGATGAATGCTGAGCTGGCCGGCCACATCTTTTTCGAGAGCAATCAGGCGGAGCCGCGCTTGCGGAAGAGGCAAACCGGTTTCCTTTTCAACCACTTTGCCCTGATTTCTGCGACGCCGGCGTGTCACAAATGAAACTATAGAAAAAATAGTTGACCGTAAATATTCCGGCAGAGAAAACAAAGTCGCCGCATTGGCAATCGGGGCCGCCGCCGCTGAGGCGGAGGCGATAACTGCCGCCGCCGTGGTCGTGACCGGTACCGCTGTTTTGGCAGTAATTCCAAGCACGACCGGCTGACCGGAATTGTTTACACCGATAACCTGATAATCGCATTGAACGCTGGTATTGAAACTATAATCATTTGATATATGTTGATTACCATTCTGGTCGTAACCGATTACCCGATAATGATAAACCGTATTCCGATTGAGATTATTCAGATCAGCTGAGTGGCTGTATGTGAAATTGGTGTCAAGCGCAACCGTATCACCGTATTTTGTGTCCTTGCCCCATTCAACCCGCGCTATCATCGGCGATAGCGTCTGCCAAGCTATTGAAACCGTAATAGCTGACCGACTGTGGCAATCCTGAGCCGATCCGCCCTTTGGCGATGCTGAGACCTCGGAAATATTGGCCTGCCCTGCATTACTCTCCGCCCGGTTGCTCGACGCACCTGCTTGACTGCTGGCATAGATCGCATCATAGCGCGACTGGTTGGTGGCCAAATCGAGTACTTTAATAGAATATTTTATATCTTTATCAATTGGTGTTTGATCAAAATATGAGAGTGCGCCATCCGGCAGGGCGACCACATCAGAACTGAAATTTTGATTCGCGTTTAATATCGGCTGGTCATTTTTGTAAATGATATAGCCGGCTATGCCCGAACCGGTTTCAATCGGTTTTGGCCATGACATTTTAACACCGAGACCATTCGCACCTTCCAGTTGGATTGAATTGGCCGGAATCACCGGCGCGACCGTATCAACCACAACCTCCTGCTCGGGTGAATCGTTGCTGGCATTTCCAATGGCGTCTTTGGCCGAGACGCGAAGGTAATAATTGCCGTCAGAGGGAAATTTATATGCTAATTTATTTTCGGCTGTAATGATATTTTGTGTTGAATTGCTACCCGATGCCGATCCAATCTTGACGGTATAACCGCTGATACCGGCCGCATCGGTAGCGGCATCGAAATCAATCTCTGAATCCTGTTTGTCAGTATAAATAATATTATTTATTGTTACCGAGTTGTCTTTAATCCTGATATGTTGAGGCGCCGTGGGGCTGGTACTGTCCGGCCTGGCCGAAACGGGCAATGACGGGTCGGAGCTATTGCCGGCGAAATCAGTCTCGATGATCCGGTAGTAATAGGTCAGTCCGTCTTTTAGATTATTATTATCAAAGAAGGTATTGCCGGCGTCTTTGGCCAACTCGGCAATTTCTGTATAATCCTGGCTCGATCCGTTTGTGCCCGCAACCGGAGTAAAATTTTGATCGGTCGAACGATAAATTATTAGCTTTGCAACATCGCTTTCAGTCAAAGCCGGCCAAGCCAAGGAAACCGAATCCCGACCGGCGATAGCGGTAACTCCGGTTAAAGGAGCCGGTGGGGTTAGATCATAATGAATTACTTTTGAGCGAACCGCTGATTGATTGCCAAAATTATCGGCGAATTTAAGATAAATCGTTTTGTCGCCCTGGCTCTGGCTGTCAGCCAACGGCCATACAGTTGCTGAATTGATTGATGCTGTAACGGCTCCGGAAAAGTCGGCCGAATTGGAAATTTGGACTTTGGTTGTGACCGCATTGCCGGAGGCGGTGATATTAACGTCCGGCTGATTTGTCCAATCATTTCCACTATTTACTGTAAAGAGCCCGTCAGGTCCGGCCGGCGTAATAGGGCTGGGCTGAAGCGGAGACCAGCCCGTTTCTTTGCTCTGTGGTAGTTTTGCCTTGATCTCAAATTGATAAGAACTATTGGGTTTTAAGCCGTATGCATTGAAACCGTTAGCGCCGCCCCACTTATCAAGGGTCTGCCAGTCCGCCGTTTCTATGCCGGCGCCATCTGACTGTCTAACATATTGTCCGGTCGTTGCATTTTTGACAGCATAGAGCGTCTCGGTCGGATTTTGACTTGGGATTATTGTCATTCCGACGAAATAACCACTGTCGGAATTAAAACCGCTAGTGCCAAACTTGAAATCCGATTTCAGAAATGTTCCGACAACGTCGTGACTGGATTTAACATTGGTCGCAATGTAGGTGTCGTTGGCCGGTTGCCAGACCTGATTGCCCTCAGCGACTTGAACCAGCTCGCATCCTTGATTGGGCGTGAAAAATATCTGTTCGGAGCTACCGCCATATTTCACCCTCAAAGGAGTCGGCCCGCCGGAGCCGCAACCGACAGTTTTGACCGTCAGATCAAATTGCTTCAAATCCAAAACCGCAGCTACGGTTTTGTTTTCAGTAATATTTGAAAGCGAACAAGTAGTGCCGCTAGCGCTGTCACAGCCGTCCCATCTGATAAAATTGGAGGAATCTTTCGGTCTGGCGGTAATATGCAAATCCGTACCCCAATCAACACTTTCCGTTACCTGAGAAAAATCGGCATCGCCTTCGCCTGATTTGTTTACGGTGACATTTAGTTTCTTTAAATTAAATGTGGCTGTTATGGTTTTGTCGGCTTCAATATTTTTAATTCGGCACAAAGCTCCGACCACCTCGTCACAACCATCCCATTTGACAAAATCCGAGGAAAAATGTGGCGTGGCCGTGACTTCAAAATTAGAATCACGATCTATGCTCTGACTTGATTTTGAGAGATCTCCTTGGCCATTTCCGGCCGTCGCCACATTTACTTTGTACTGTGGATAAGTGACGTTGCTAGCTGAAACCGACCACTCCGACAAAATTTTATCGCCATTGCGGGCAATAACTTGGTAACTGTTACCCAAATTAGCCACGAGATCTTTATTTGTAATTGCACCGGTCGAGCCGTCAGAACTTTTCCAATCGGCTAAGATATGCCACTCGGCTTGATCCAGGCTTGCCTCTCCGGTAGCAGTCAGATATTTTTTAGCCGTTTCATTAAAAATAGCAAATTCGGTTTTGTCGGTCGGATTGCTACCCGGATCAATTGAGATTTTAAGAGAATTTGAATCAATTTGTTCAACTTTGGGCTTGCCCGGGGAGGTGGCGAGGGTAAAAATAATGGCAGAATTGACCGGCGCTGATTCTATACCATCCCGGCCTTTGGCCTTAACCGCAAATTGATAAGACGTATTTGGCGACAAGCCCGGCAAGTCAAAGCCGCCTGTCCCATTCCATTTATCCATATTTTGCCAGTCGGCCGAGTCAGAATAAGCCCCGCTTTGGCCGAATTGGAGATACTTTTTGTCCGCCAGATCAAGAATAGCATAACGAACTGAAGCGGGATTTTGATCCTGATTTAAGGTAATATTGACCGAATTATAGCTCTTGGCAATCACGGTCGGCGCAACCGGCGCCAAAATAGTCGTCATCGCATCGGCCGAAGATGAAAAATCCGTTTCTTCGCCGTCCCCGTTTCTGGCTTTGACTTTGTAGCTATATTTCTGATCGATTGCTAAATTGCTGTCTGTCGCTTTGGCTGTTTGGATCCAATCACTAAATCCGGTATCCGAACCGCCGCCTGAATGGCCGGTTGTTTCGGTAAATTCAAGACCGGATTTTCCGGCAGTCAAATTTGATAAAGTGCCGGTGGCGGAAAGTGCAACCGAGCTGTTTCCAATTTGATCGAAACTGATACCGGTTGGCGTCTCGATTGAGGTATAAGCGGAAATACCGGCTGACGGTTGACCGAGTATATTGCCACGATAGGCGCGAAGACAGCGGGAGTACTGAGTATTTCCCGACAGATTATTTTCAATAATGTTAATTTTAGGAGTTTCGGCTTTTTCATTTGTAGTACAACTTGTGCCATCAAATTCGTAGAGACGATAGCCATCGGGCGCGCTTGTATTCGCGTCCCAGCTCCAATCAATAGAGCCAGTGGTATTACCAAAGTGTGACAAGTTCATACTTTTTGCCGGCGCCGTTTTAACGGTATCGGAGATTTGCATCGCCGTAGTTTTGTTCTCTGAATTCCTCGCGACCACGCCAACATTAATATCGGAGTCAGAGGGCAGATTTTTAATCACATTGAGATGGTTGTCCCATTCTGTTTTTGTCCGCCAAGTTTGAGCATCCCCGCACAGGTTATCCCGGCCAAGCCACTCTAAACCGACGCTGTCACAGGAAATGGCGTATTGAACCGTATCGGTATTGGCGTTTGGATCAAATGAAACAGTCAGCGAGTTACCGTCATTTCCACTCCAAGAGTTGGCAACGGCTATCGGTTTGCCCGGCTGTTTGACCAAGGTATTGGCCAAAACTGAAGCCGATAATGATGTCTCAATGTCATCATTATTCAAAGCTTTGACAGCGTAAATATAATGGGTATCGCTTGTTAATCCATCATTAATTAAGCCGTCGGCGCCACGCCAGTCGGAGTAGGTTTGCCAATCCGGCTTGGATAAATCAGTCTCAATTTTATGATCATTTTGCCTGACATAGCCGTAGACACTACCATCGGCGTTCAGCCGAGCAATCGCATATCTGGTTGTGGCGGAATTGGCGGAGGGATCGATTTTAATATTTATAGAGCTGTCAGTAACTCCGGCGACTAAGAGTATTTTGGGTTGGAAGGCCAGAGTTGATTTTGTGACTATTCCTGAAAAATCGGTTTCAATACCATCGCCATTTCTAGCTTTAACTCGGTATTGGTAAGCGGTATTGTAGGCCAAATTTTGATCTGTCAGATTGGCTTCGCTTGTCCAGCTGTTGAACCCGGCTATGTTCAAATTGCTGGTTGTAACAAGCAGTCCGCTCGCTCCGTTATTTAAATTTGAGGCAGAATTTAGAGCCAGGGCAATCGAATTTTCCGTAATCCGGCCAAAGGAAATTACCGGATTTTCTATCAGCGTATAACGGGCGTTGGAAAAAATCGGTGCTGATGAACCGGCAGAATTAACCGCCGATATTGAGGTGCAATAGCGGGTATTGGCTAAGAGACCGGACAGCTCGGTAGAGGTGGCATCTTTATCAATGGTGATTTCTTTGGCGGCGCTAAAATCCGCATCGGCACATTTATCCGAAGCGGCGGTTATTTTAATATTGAAATTGTCCAGATGAGAATCGTTGTTTTGCCATGCGAGCGAGAGTTTGCCAATGCCGGTCGCGCTGAGAGACACATTACCCGGACCGGTCGGTGCAAGCAGAGCAAAGGTTGCCTTGAGAGTATGATTGGCCGAGATGGCCGGAATCAAATATGAAGCGACTGATCCGACGCTATTGTCGTTGTCGGTGACGTCGGCAATTTTATAGCCGTCATTGGCCACAATTTCATAGTTAATGTCATTGCCATGCTCATAAAGCGTATTGCCTGCCGGTGAAATAGTACCGTTGCCATCGACCGTTGCGGAAACCGAATATTTTGGATAAGTTCTCGAAGTCGCTGATAGAGCGCTCCCCAAATCGGTTGACAAGTGATCGATATTTTCCGCGATAACTTTATAGGTGTAGGAGGTATCGGGCAACAGATCAATCGCCGTCACCGCTCCCAAATTATTATTTTCGTCATGCCAGTCACTCAAGTACTGCCAATCGGGGTCGGAGCCGTTTAATTGGCCATTTTGCTTTGTGTACGCTTTCAGCGTGTCATTATAAATGGCATAGCGAGTCAGACTGGCCGGATTATCGTCAGTCGAATCGATCTTTATCGAGAGCGTAGTCGAATTTGTCTGAGTCACAATCGGGGCTTTAGCCCGATTGGGCAGAGTATATACTGCGTATAGGCCCGAAGATACCTGAGCGGTTGCGTCGTACGCGACAATTTGCGCCTGATATTGGATAGCGGCGATCAGCCCGGTTTGGGAATACGAGGTCGAATTAGCCGGCAAATCAACGCTCGCTCCGCTGGTGACAAAATGATAGCCGTTTTCATTATTGGCATTGTCGCTCCAGCTCCAATCAATCTCGGTAGCCGAGATGGCCTTACCTTTAAAATCGGTTGGTGCCGCGATTTGGCAGGTAGCGGTAGTAAAATTCTTTATCTCAGAATACGGTCCGGCCCCATTTTGATTCGAAACTGACTGAACTTTAAAATGATAGTTTGAGTTGGCGGTCAAGCTACTTAATATTTGACTGACACCGCTTGCTTCAATTGTTTTTTGCGAACTGTCGATATCGGTTCCGTACGAGACATTATATTTATCAGCGCCGAGGACGGTATTCCATGTCAGAGTGGCAGTTGAACCGCAAGTAGAGACAGTCGTCAAACCGGTAGGCGCGGATGGTGGAGTGACAATCGCAGCAGAGAGAGAAAAAGCGGTCAGATCATTGGGCTGCGCCCTATAGGCGGCGACCTGAAAATAATATTGCGTATTGGGTAAGAAAAGGCTACCGGATTCGTCTTTGGCGAAAATTATCGAGGAGTCGGTCTGGGTAGTGAACCAGCCAAATTCGTCTTTTGTCAAAATTGGGGTGCCTCTAAGCGCGCCATATGCGCCGATGTTGCTAAAATTAATATTATCAGTTGAGGAAAGCAGATAGTATTTAGTTCCGACCGGATTGCCGTTTGAATCGATTGAAACCGAAAGACGATAACCGGTAGCCGAGTCATAATCTGCAGCGAGCTTCTTGATTTTTGGCACCTGCGACCAAGTTGTGACTGTGGCTTCGGAAGAAGTCGCTACCTGCCCATCCCCATTAAGAGATGAGGCAGAATAGGTATAAGCTGTATTTGGAGTAAGACCGTTATTTTGAAAAACGCTATTTTCCCAGACATTATAGCTCTGCCAATCCGGTTTTGGTTTGGGCGGAATCGAACTGTCTAAACCATTCAGCCCGCCGCTCTTGGCGTTAATATATTGGCCAAGCGTTCTGTTAAAAATCGCATAATTTGTGATTTCAGGATTGCCATTTTGAACAAAATTTAACATCGCCACAGACGTCGTCACACTGAACGAGGTAATTTGAGGCGGATTGGCTAGCGTATATTTCGCCTTGCTCGAGCTCGTGGCCGTTAATTCACCATCACCATTTCTGGCTACAACGGTATAGGAGTATTGAGTATCAGAGGTAAGACTTGAATCCAGGGCTGTGCCGGTCGATTGCCATTTACCGAAATCGCCGCCAGAATTGCTGGAGCTGGTCGTAAAATAAAGCCCGCTCTTGCCCGAAGTCAGGTTTGAGAGTGAACCGACTGAAAGAGCAATTGAATCAGCGGAAATGGCGCCAAAACTAAGACTGGGTGTTTCAATCGAAGTATAAACGGAAACAACCGGCGAAGGTTGGCCCAAGATTAAATCATCGGCGGCATCTTTGCGATATGCACGGACACAGCGTTGATATTGAGTATTGGGCGCCAGGCCCGTTTCAATATAATCTTGGGTAAAGGCTGAAGTACGACCCTTTTCGGTTGTCGAACAGACGTTTTTGGCGCCTTCGTAGTAAATATAGCCGTCAGGATTGTTGATACTGACCATTTTCCAGCTGATTGATGAGGTGGTATTAGCGGCATGGCTAAATGAGGTCAGAGCGACCGGTGCTGCAACCGGCACCGTCCCCCACTCCGACATTATAGTGGAAGACGACGCCGTCTTCATTAGAACATAGGCGCCATATTTGGTGTCACCTGCAAGTGGCAGTCCGGATCCGTCATCCTTAATATAATTTGTTGTGCCTCTCTCCCACTGGGCTTTTGTTTTCCATACTTGAGCCGGAGTGCATGTTCCGTTACCGTTCAAAAATAGAGTGGGCGGGTTGGATTTATCGCAGGCAATAGCAAAATTACCATCGGGATTATTTTTCCCCGCACCGATATTGACTTTGTAGGAGTAACCGTTTTGGGCGTCCCATGAATTGGCAACCGGTAAAGCGCTAAGAGTAGCTGGATCATCGCCAATAAATACCAAAGCGCTTGTGGCCGATCCAGTCTGAACCCCTTCGGCATTTTCCGCTTTGACAGTGTAAACGTAGCTTGTATTAGCAAATAAACCGCCGTTGATAACGCCGGGAGTGTCACCCCAATCGGGGTATAGCTCCCAATCTTCGCCTGACTGGAGACCGCCATTTTTGGTCACATACTTCTGCAACGTACTATTATATATGGCATATTTGACGAACGGCGAAGAATTATTTGGATTAAATGAAACTTTGAGCTCTGTCTTGGGGTCCGTCACGCCTTCGCTGTTAGCGGTAATGTCGGACGGCGTATTGGCCAACGTCCACTTCGGCCCCAAAAAGACCGGCGCGGAATATGTCGATTTGGCGCTAAAATATGACATCGCCTTGATACAATATTGAGAACCGGGAGTTAATCCTGTGGCGCTTAGAGTCAAACCAGAATAAGGAATATCGGTTAAGGCGGGATAAGCCGCGGCGGCGCAGTTGAAAGGGGTTGAGCTAATGTTAACGATTGAATAGGCGACATTGTCCGCCTCGGTTGCCGACGATTCCCAATCGAGAGTCAGCGAAGTAGCTCCGACACTTCCGATATGTAGATTCTGCGGTTTTTCTATAAACCAGTTTCGATTATTGCCAGCATCAATCGAATTCGAAGGCAGAACTTTGGCGGAACTCAAATTGTCAGAGTCAGCCACATCGACATATTTTGCCGTAATCTGACCTTTGGAAAAAATCTTCCAACGAGTTCCCGCTATCGAGCTTTTCAGGGTGATCAACGGCGCGGCGCCGGTAAAGGTCAGCGCGTCATTAACCGTTTGCTCTGAGCCGGCAGCAAATACAATTGTTTTGGCAACGGTGGTTGTAAAGTCAAGCCGGTTGAATACCGTGTCGCCGGAGATATTGACCGATGAGTCACCATCGGTAAAGACAACTCTGCCCGATCCGGAATCAAAAATCCCGCCCGAGTGATTCCAGCTGCCGGTAATATTTAATGAATTATTTTCGCCGGCCTCAAATGTTCCGCTTGATTGAAAAAAATCTCGTAAATAGATTGCCGGGGCGGAGCTGTTTATAGTGCCGGTATAGCCGGCGATGCTCAGATTATGGGCGTTTGCCGCGTTGTTGCCCCATGAGCCGAGATCGGAAATCAAACAATCTTTTGTCGTACGATTATCAAAAATGATATTGTCATTTGCGCCCGGTACCGTATTGCCACTCCAATTGCTTGCCGTTGACCAATTACTGCCAGTGTCGCTGGTGCCGCCATCCCAATAGCGGGTGCCATTCTGAATAAATTGGACTGATAAAATCGTATCGGCCGTAATATCCGGTACGGTGAAACTAGCACCATAGCCGACCGTTTGTTTGACCCCATTGATCTTAATCGAGCCGACGTAGTAGCCACTATCCGCTCGAATGCTAAAAATTTTGCTCAGACCGTATTCCACCGGCATAGAGCCGATCGGTGCGACCGTGCCATTTCCGGTGAATGCGACCGTAATGCTTTGGGTTACCGGAGAAGGACGGAGCGTCGGATAGCTGGAGCTTGAAGACAGCCATACCGCCGAGAAATCCCAGCCGGAGTAAGTTGAAGCTATTTTCAAAGCTGCGGTTGTTTTGCCGGCGCTGGCATTTAGTTTAGAGGATCCGACATCGTAAAGTATCGTTCCGGAATTGACTGCGCTGTCCCAATAGTTTGTCCTGAGCATAGGAGCAGAATTTTCGTAGCCAATAAAGCCACCGGCGTTTGCAGTGTCACTTACCTTGATAATCCCGGCTGAATAATTGTCCTGATAAGTGCTGGCTCCGGTTTCATAACCGATAAAGCCGCCGACGCCCAAACTGCTACCGTCAGTGCCGAGGGTCGAAATAGCAGAGCGAGTGTATGAATTTGAGACTTTGTTGTCGCCGCTCGAATGACCGATAAGCCCGCCGACCATAGCGGAAAAATTTGGCGAAGAGATGGAGCCGGTTGAAAATGAACGATCGATGTTACTGTTGCCACTATAGCCGATTAAACCTCCGGCTGAACTGCCGGTGATAGACGAGACATTGCCGGATGACGATGATGCCGAAATATCGCAACGATAATTTGAGCCGATCAAACCGCCAACAATATCGACGCCTTTTCCGTTCAAAGCGACCGCAGCCGATGACTTGGAGTTATAAATGTGGCAGGGCGGGTATTTGTCACTCGATGAAGTGTAGCCAATCAAACCGCCGGCGATTGATTTGGAGGTAACCGATCCTCCGCTAACCGAAGCATTGGTAATAACAGTATTGTTGTTAATTGCTCCGGCCAAAGCGCCGACCACCGAGTTGCCGGTGATATTAAAGTTAACCAACGTGAGATTTTTGATTACCACATTACTCGAACCGCCGACCACTCCGAAAAGTCCGAGATAATTGCCGGTCGAAGCGTTAGCGTCACCGATAGTTAAGTTGCCGATACTCTTATTATTTCCGTCAAAAAAACCGGTAAAGGGCGAGGCGGAGTTGCCAATCGGCACAAACGAAACTCCGGCTAAATTGATATCATTATTCAACCTGTAATATTTGCTGAGACCTTTATTAATCGACTGCAAATCAGCCGGTGTCGAGATCAGAATTGGATCAGCTTCGGTGCCGGTGCCGGAAGAAGCATGGACTGGCAAATGGATTAGGCCGACAGAAAATAATGTCGCCAGAGCAACCACTGATGTTGAAAAACCGAGCGCAATCTTGTGTACAGTACTGGCATGCGGATTTTGATGCCAGCGGGCATACCAGCCCAATTTATCTGTCAGATGATTGTGAATTACGCCAAAACTACCGGCTCGCACTCGCGCCAAATGATATTTTGTTCGTTCATGAATTTTGCTCAAATGTTTCCCACGCCCACTATCCCCTCCAAAACAATTTTTATTTTCTAATTCTTAATTTTTAAAAATTAGAAATTAGGATTTGATTAGAAATTAGAAATTAGGAATTAGATTATATTATACTTGTTTTTCGGCTCTCTGACAAAATAATCACCTGAACAATCCCGTTACAAAATTAATTGTTTTATCAACAATACCCGCCGGCGGAGCAGTTTGTTTGAAAACTGCGGTGACGTTAATATCTTTGTCAAGACGACTGATCCAACAGTATTGATTTTGGTCGCCCTCTATCTTCGGACAATTGCTCCAAGTTGAGACTTGCCAGCCTTGATCCGGAAGAGCGGTTACGATTATCAAACCGTCCGCATCGATGTAGGTCGGATTGATTGTCGAAACCGAGCCCGAACCGTCGGTTTGTAACGAAACTTTGTAGGTTTTTTGGTTATTTTTTAATGTTGTAATTTTTTCGACGGCAGAATATTCGCTCTCCACGCCATCATTATTTCTGGCTTTGGCTTTGAACCAATACTCAACTCCACCGGCCAAATCGGTCAAGGACTGGTAGCTTATACTTTTGCTCCAAGCACCGGAAGACGAGTTGGCCGCTTGCCAATCTTTACCCTGATTGTTTGAATACCAAAGCTGATATTCGGTCGTTGCCGAATTGCCATTCGCCAGTATGCCCATATTGATATAGTTACCCCCGAAGATGAGAGCGTGTCCGGTAGTAATTGAGGGCAGCGGAACGGCCGCGGCCGTCGTTGTTGTAATAGCAGAAGAATAGTCACTCTCAATTCCGTCACCGTTGCGCGCTTTTATCTCAAATTGGTATTGACTATTTGGTTTCATCACAGAATCATTCAGATCAATACCAGCTAAATCACCCCAATTTTTAAGGGTTTGCCAGTCGGCGGCCTGAACTAAACTTTTATCAGCGGCGTTCACATATTGATTGAGCGTTTTATTATAAATGGCATATTCGGTCAGATACGGATTGCCGTCCGTGTTATCAATTTTTATATTTATCGAGCCATCACTCTGGGCCGATATCTTTGGCGCCTGCGGGGTACGGGCCAGGGTGTAAACGGTGGCCAAATTTGATTCCGTTTGAGCACTACCGGAAGTTGCGACAATGCGACGAGTAATGGGCTGATTGGCCGAAAGACCAGATTCCGCCAAAATATGCTTGGTCGGATCGACCGAGCTGATCAGGTTGAACTTGTCGGTCGTGCCTGATTGCAGTGCTTGAAGATTGTATCCTGTCGCACCTGAAACGGCATCCCAGTTCCATTCGATTGAAGAAAATCCGGTTGCAACCCCGGCAAGCTCAGTCGGCGCTAAAGCGGCCGAACGGCAATCGGCGGTTGTAAATTTAATCGCGTCAGACAAGATCCCTTTGGTCTGGCCAATATTGGCGCCAATCTTGGCCAGATAAATTGTTTTGTTTGAAAGACCGGTCAGGCGGTACGGGCTGGTTACTCGACTAATTTCTTTTGCGTGAGCAAAGGCAGTGTCGGTCGCATCGGTGTACCAGAGTGAATAATCCGTAGCAGAGGGAATTTTCTCCCATGAAAATGTGGCGGCGGCCGGGTTATTAATAAAGAATAAAGTCGTTGTAGAATCACAGACTTTAGCAGTACTAATATTGGCCGGAGCCTGAGATGGCGTCACGCCGTATGTGGAATCCGAAAATTGACTCTCGATACCATCGCCATTAATACCTTTTGTCCTAAACCAATATCGCGTGCCAGCGGTCATCTCGCCGAAAGCACTCTGATCCAAACGAAAATTTTTATCATTTTGCCAATTCATACCGGTCGGATCAAGATAGGTTGGCGTCGAGGCCATACCATTGTCCGAGTACTGAAACCATAAATCCAAATCGTTGTAATTATCGCCTTTTTCTGCTGTCGCTATTAGATAAAATCTCTTGGCATTAGTATCATAATGTCCTATCACTTTGCTAAGTTGAGGTGCGTTGGCCATAGTATAACGGCTAACCGTCTCGGAAAAACCGGTCTCGAGGCCCAATCGATTGATCGCTTTGATTTGGTAATCGTACTGTCGGTTTGGATTCAATCCTCTGTTCTCAAAGCCGTCCACTCCGCCCCAATCGGAAAAATTCTGCCAATCAGGCAAAGAAGCAGTAGCCAAATGAGTCGAATTTGAGAGATATTTTCCAAGTGTGGAATTGAAAATTGCATACTTGATGTCGTCGCCATTGCCATCCTCCCGATCGATTATAATATTGATAGAGTTGACCGAATTTGCCTTGGCAGTGGCGCTTTTTGGAGCATTCAATATCGTTGAAAAGGATGTTGCATCCGAAAAATCGGTATTGATTCCGTCGGCATTTCGAGCCATAACTTTGTATGAATAATTCATACCTTCGATCAAATTGATATTTTCAACTCCTCTCCCGCCACCCCACTCGGCATAGCTGTGCCAGATTGCCGGATCATCCGCGTTGAGGATCGCTTGCCCGTCGAGACCGAGATATCCGCCGAGGATCGAATTGTATATTGCATACTGAGTGATAAGTGGATTGCCGTTTTGATTTATTATTATCTTAAGGGACTTCTTGGTCATCGCAACAATTTGCGGAGCTGATGGTTTGTTGGCCAAAGTATAAACAGTCGCCTGGTTTGAATCGGTTTGTGTTGTACTGTTCCAATAGGCATTGGCATACCTGGTGTAAGCCGCGTTTGGATTTAGTCCCGTTTCAGTAAAGGCCGGGACTGCCAATTTATCGGTACCGCTAATAACCTGAGAACCGGAACCGGCCGTTTTGAGACGATATTGGACCAAAGAGGTGCCATTCGCATCGGTAATCGAAGAAACCCCGTTCCAGCTCCACTGAATTGAGGTTGGTGAAATTCCGGCGCCGTTGAAACCGGTTGGGGCCTCCGGTAAGGACGAACAAGCGATTGAATTGGCGGATAATATTGAAATATCAGAATCGGCGCCGTTATTTAGCTGATTGGAAACAGCCTGGACACGCCATTGATATTTTGAGCCGTCAAGCAACCCCGTTAACAGATATACCGTATAGGCTGTTGTTGTTTCGGTGTATGAAGAATCGGCATCTTTTTTGTAAAAGAGATTATATTTGTCCGCGCCCAAAACCGGTGCCCACGAAAGAGTTGCCTTCAACTCACAGACCTGGGTCGAGAGCTCACTTGTGGGGGCGGCCGGTGGCAAGATCGTGCTAGCCGGATCCGAATAAGCCGTTTCCGTTCCATTCGCATTGCGAGCTTTGACTTTGACAAAATAGCGGGTGTTTGGAGAGAGATATTGGTTATTTTTATCTTTATTGATAGAAATTGCGGTTGAACTCTGCCACGTCAGGCCGAACGGGTCGGACCAATTGAGATTGTCAGGCGAATATTGCAAGAAAAGTTCGGTTCCGGCAGTGTTATTGCCTAAAGCAATACTACCGGATAAGTAATAGCCTTGGGTTGAATCATATTTTCCCAAGAGCGAGGAGATGGCCGGCACAGATGCAAGTGTATAAAAAGCGCTTGAATAAGCCGCGCCCGATATAGCCATCGAGCTGGACGCGGTGATCTTGGCACAATAACGGGTATTTCCGGTCTTATCCGACGCAGTGTAAGAAGTAGCCGAAACTACGGCATCGGGTGTTGCGCTATATTTGGCGCTCTGGCAGTCGGCCGTCCCATTGGCGATATATATCCCAAAGGAAACATTTGAAGCCAAATTGTCGGTCCAGCTCCAGCCCAAGCTGAATCCGGTCGAGGTAATATTGCTAACCAAAATATTTGTCGGCGCGTTGATTGTTGATGCCGGAGTGGATTTAAATGTAGCCGTGATTGTATGATCGCCTGAAATATTTCTGAAAGTATAGGCCGAAACAGCACCACGGCGGTCCCCTCCATCAATTACAACATCGTCAATCTGATAGCCGCTGGCCGCTGAAATTGCGTAGGATTGATTTGTCCCGAGCTCTTTGACGGTAGGGCCTGTAGGTGAGATGGAGCCGTTTGCACCAGCTGCGGCGGTAATAGTATAAGTTTGAGCCGGAGTGGGAATCACTACGCTGGGCGACCAAACAGTGCTGATATCGTCGCCATTTTCGGCCATCACTTTATAGGAGTAGGCGGTATTGGCAGACAAACCAATATTATTAAAGCCGGAAGCACCGCCCCAATCGGTATATGTTTGCCAATCCGGATTGGACTGGATGGTACCGTCAGCGTGTTTGACATATCCGCTAGCCGTATCATTGCGAATAGCATAACGAACGTTCGAAGGGTTCGAATTTTGATTTATAGTAACTTTGATAATGCTGGAGGAAACAGCCGAGCCAAAAAGAGCCGGAACATTGGCCAAAGTATATTTAGACGAAATCGCCGAAAAATTTGTCTCCGTACCGGCGCCGTTTTTAGCTTTGATCTCATAGGAATATTGTGTGTCAACCGCCAAATAACCATTTGTGCCATTATTCCAGTCAGCCACGCTTTGCCAAACAACGCTGGAGCCGAGCGAACCGTTTGTCTGCAGATACTGGCCGGCCGTTAAATTATTAATAGCGTAAAGCGTGCCCAAAGGATTAGAATTTTGGCCGATTGAGATATTCAACGAGCTGGTCGAAGAAGCGCTTATCGAAGTAATCGTTGGCACATTGGCCAATGTATATACGACTGTGCTGGCACCGGAAAAGTTGGTTGCAATGTTATCACCGTTTTCCGCTTTGACTTCGTAGCTGTAAGCTGTGTTCGGCGCCAAGCCTGAGTTGGCAATACCAAGATCGCTGTTCCAACCGGCATAGGTCTGCCAATCGGGATTGTCCTGAAGGCCACCATCCGACTGCCTGACATATTTTCCTAGCGTCTGATTATGAATAGCATATCGAGTATTGGAAGGGTTAAAATTTTGATTAATACTGATTTTAATCGAATTGGTGGTCGGAGCTGTAGCTAGAGGCGCATCCGGCAAATTGGCCAAAGTGTACCGAGTGACCGAATTTGACTCAGATATGCTTGTGCCGGCATAAATTTGGACATGGCGGGTGTAGGCTGTATTTGGCGAAAGTCCTGTTTCTGAAAAAGTCGTCGAGTTTGCGCCCAAACTGCCGTTGCTCACTATCGAATTTGAAGGGTTTTTGATTCTATAGCCATCCTCCGCGCTCGAGCTGTCAGACCAGCTCCAGTTTATTTGGGTTGACGAGAAAGCAGTTCCGGCAAAGTCAGAGGGGGCATTGAGCAAAGAGCAAGCACCGGTCGTAAATTCAGTCGATGAAGAATAAGGACCGGCCCCGTTGATATTGACGGCTTGGACTTTCCAATAGTAATTGGTTGCGTTATTTAAATTGCTTAAAATCTTTTCTGTTGACAAAATATTATTAGTCACGCCTAGGTTTGTGCCAAGAAGATCGGTTCCATATGAAAAATTGTAGGCAGTAGCATCAGTTACTCCGATCCAGGTCGCCAGGGCGGAATCTGCGCAAATATTATTTGTGTCCAAACCGGTCGGAACACCGGGTGGCGTCACATCATCGACGGCCGAAGAGTATGAAGTATTCACACCATCACTGTTTTTAGCCTTAACTTTGAGATAATACTGGGTATCCGCTAGCAATGCCGTACCGTTTTTGTCCGCTTTGAAGGTGTAAGTTTTCCCTGTCTGCCAAGCCATTCCGGCCGGGTCATAATAATTTACGTTGTCAGTCGAATATTGAAGATAATAATATGTTCCGTCCGGATTTCCGTTCGGACCAATCGTCACATCCAAATGATAAGCGTCGGTGTCGCTGTATGAAGCAGAAACTGAAGCAACCGGTACATTACCTAGGGTGTTAAACGAGACCCAACTGCCATATCCGGTACCCGCTAGATTTGTAGCGTAAGCCCGAAAACAATAATGCGTGCTTGAAGCCAATCCGGTAATAGTTGAGGTATATCCGCCTCCATAATTCCATGGCGAACCCTGAACTTTAGTCCCGCCACTAGCACCGGTGCAGTCGTGATTATCGGAGGAATCGGCGATATAATAAACACCTCCGTCGGAGACAGTAGCACCACCCAAATCCATTGGCTCGCTACCTGCGCCAGTTACGCTTGTATTAGTTACCTCATAGCCATTAACCCAGACCGTCTGGACGGTTGGAGGCACAGACGAAGTTTGAAAATAGACCCAATTACTATAGCCGGTACCGACAGAGTTGGTGGCATAAGACTGGTAACAGTAATGTGCGCCATGAGTCAGCCCGGTAAAACTGGCGTCGAAAGGAGTTGTTGCCCCCTCTCCGGACGAGATAGGAGAAATTCCGCCAATCCAATTCCCCTGCATTTTCCCATTGTTGAAAGTGGCACACTCGTCGCCGAAAGCGTCAGAGTCGTAATAAAAACCGGTATCAGTTACTGTCGAATTGCCATCATCGGTTACAGCGCCATGACCGGTAGCGCCTGAGCCGCTCACTCCGGTGACCGCCTGAGTGACCACCGTCGGTATTACCGGTCCGGTCCTAAAAGAGACCCAATCTCCATAGCCGGTACCGGCGCCGTATGCTTCATCATCGGCAAAAGACCTATAGCAATAGTAACTATTGCCGGTCAAACCGGTGATTCCACTATTATAAGTAGCGATGTTATTGCCAGACATGTTTCCGGAATCTACCTTCGTGCCACCGGAAGCGCTGGCACAATCGTGCCCGGAGGAAGTATCGGCGACATAATAGAAACCAACGTAAACAGCAGTTGCAAAACCATGGTAGCCGTCATTGGTTACAGTGCCATGGGCGGTAATACCGGTAGCAGTTATGCCGGTAGCCGCTTGAGTCGTAACGGTCGGTGGCACAGGCAAAGTCAGAAAAGAGGTCCATGGACCATAACCGGTGCCGATTGAGTTAATGGCATATGATCGATAGCAATAGTATGTGTCGCCATTTACCGGGATATTACTGCTAAAATTACTGCTGGTGCCGATTTGCGATCCTGATAATTTAGTGCCTCCGCTCGCACCGGAACAGCTGGGGCCGGAAGAATTTACTTCATAGTAAACGCCAAAGTCGGTCAGCTCGGCGCCTCCGGTTGCTTCGATATATCCGTTGGTGATTGCAAAACCGTGAGTCTGGAAGAGATCCGGCTCGTCAGTCCAATTTCTAACAATTGGCAAAGTGCCCATGGTCGTATTTGACCCGGCCGTTGAAAGATCGGTCACAACCGGTGTGGATTCACCGTTCTCCGCTTTGACTTTGTAGGAATATTGAGTCGCCGGAG